>RCUE01000079.1_pt1 | contig 43168 bp, 40 predicted proteins | sample 2166111 | NCBI WGS metagenome assembly RCUE01 (sample SAMN09930795, study PRJNA488358) | compost metagenome | feature: garden; material: soil; isolation source: compost soil in phenylacetonitrile-enriched culture | place: Germany: Experimental Botanical Garden Goettingen | collected 2016-01-27 | reverse complement strand
CCAGCCAAATGACAAAAAAAGACATGGCGGCAGACCATGTAAACAGATAAGCGAAATTAAAAACGCTCAAAGACCAGTAGTTACGTTTTGCTAAATTCATGTTTAAGCACCCCTTCAAATTATAGCCGCTCAATGTATTGCATACGTCTTTAAACATTGTCTGTACTATTAATTGTAAGGATGATTCAATTGAATCCATAGGGCATTTTCCCAAGATTTCCTGTGCTTATTGCAATCAATTGCTAGATGGGTTATACAGAGCTTTTATTATCTTGTAAGAATTAAGTCCTACGTGTAAAATTGTTCGTAGTTCATTAGGCTCATTTAGTAGGAGGAGAAACATGGCACGAAGCAGAATTGTTCTAAGGTCTGGCTGACATGGTCATACTGATAGCACAATAAATTGCTAGAGCAAGGGGATGAAGTGGTTCTTTCGCAAGTACAAAGTTACTTGAAACCGTGAACGTATATAGAGTATTGTGTAATGATGAGTTATCGAAACTCACATCTTGGATAATGTTCTTACACCGATCGGGAAGGGTTAGCGAATGGCTATCCCTACTTGGTGCTGCTATGCCCTATTCACATGTACTATACAAAATAAAAAGAAAATGAATGATAACAAATTGTTGTGATTTCATGGTTGGAGGATTTATTATGTCAAAAAGTGTTTCTTCGTCCTTTATTATTATTATAGGATCGATGCTATTTGCCTTATTTTTTGGTGCAGGGAATCTAATCTTCCCACCTATGCTTGGTCAAATGGCTGGAGAGAATGTATGGATAGCCAATGCGGGTTTCTTGGTTACCGGAGTTGGTTTACCGTTACTAGCCATCACTGCCTTTGTTTTTTCAGGCAAAAGCAATTTACAAACTTTAGCGAGTCGGGTACATCCTGTATTCGGGATTGTCTTTACAACGATCCTTTATCTAGCCATTGGCCCTTTATATGCAATTCCAAGAACCGGTAGTGTGTCGTTTGAAATTGGGGTAAAACCTTTTTTTTCAAACCATACTGATCATCCTGTCGCACTTTTTGTATTTACAATTCTTTTTTTTGGAGTTGCATGCTTGTTATCACTTAACCCTACAAAAATTATTGATGTGATCGGAAAGTTTTTAACCCCCATTAAATTGACATTCATTGGAATCCTGGTGGTTGTAGCTCTTATTCACCCCATAGGAGCCTTCCAAGCACCTGCTGAAGGCTATACTTCGCACGTCTTTTTCAAAGGTTTTCAAGAAGGTTATTTAACATTGGATGCTCTTGTAGCCTTTATTTTTGGAATTATCATTGTGAATGCAATTAAGGAAAGAGGAGTTACTGCCAAAAAAGAGCTGATGATTATTTGTGCCAAATCGATAACCATTGCGGTTGTCCTCTTAGCATTTATCTATACGTCTCTTGCCTACATGGGAGCTTCTAGCGTTGAAAAACTGGGTGTTTTAGAAAATGGTGCTGAGGTGTTAGCCAAGGTTTCATCCTATTATTTTGGATCTTACGGCTCCATTTTATTAGGCTTAATGATTACAGTAGCGTGTTTAACGACAAGCGTAGGGCTTATTACGTCCTGTTCTTCCTTTTTTCATACCTTGTTTCCGAAAGTTTCTTATAAAAGAATTGCTCTCATGTTATCCATATTTAGTACCATTGTAGCCAATATAGGTTTAACACAGCTCATTAAGGTTTCAACGCCAGTGTTAATTGCAATATATCCTATTGCGATTTCTCTAATATTTTTAACATTTTTACATTCCGTGTTTAAAGGAAAATCAGAAGTATATCAAGGCAGTTTAATATTAACCTTCATTGTTAGTCTATTTGACGGCTTGAATGCTGCTGGAATAAAAATCAAAGTAATTAATGACTTTTTCACTCAAATTCTTCCGTTATATGATGTAGGATTAGGCTGGTTAATTCCCTCTGTTTTAGGAGGAGTAGGAGGTTATATATTCTACTATATTAAACGAAGAAAAATTGTCCTTTTACTTATGAAGCCAAAAAATAAATGATTTGCTTATTCGGTGAATTGGACATGTATAACAAAAAGAAAGAACGAACGGAGAACTGGATCTTCCGTTCGTTCTTTCTTTTTGTAACTTTACTGGCTTCTATTCAAATCAAAGTCATGCTTTTTAGTCTGTTATAGAAGGGACAGCAGGCGCCTGATCTGCTTCGTGCTGCTTGCGGTATAGCGAAGGAGTCAGGCCGTTCCATTTTTTAAAGGTTGCAATAAAATAGCTTAGATTTTCAAATCCCACATCCAGCGCAATATCAACTACTTTGCGGTCACTTTGCTCTAGCAACCTGCAAGCCTTTTGAATCCGCTGATAGTTGATATATTCAACCGGACTTTTCTGCACCATCTGCTTGAAGAAACGACAGAAATGTCCCTCGCTCATCCCAACCTCATCTGAGATCTCTCGCAAACGAATGGGCTCATGCGCATGACTGTTGATGAACGCCAGCGCTTTTTTGATCCGTTCGACCTTGTTGCGTTGACTCGCCATAACCACGTCTTCTCCGTTAGCCGGAGTCATATGCGGGAACAGGCAGGCGATTATGCTATAGAGTTGTGCTTTGGTGGTCAGCTCACGGGCAGGCGCATTCTGTTCATGGCTGGTGATAATACGTTTCAACGCGGTCAATAGCTCCTGCTCCCAAGACTGCACACCGCGAATGTGAGGGGGAGGGACGAGCTTTTTATGGATAAACGGTTCAATAAACTGGGTCTGAACTGTATCTTGCGTGCGGCTGTGCAGCATGTCCGGGTGAAACACCACCGCAGAAAATACACAGCGAGGACTTTTTTGTAAATAACCGGCGTGAAGCTCGCCACTGTTTACAAAAAGGGCTTCACCTTCGCTAACCTCCGTATAGACCATATCCGTCTGAAATACAGCGGTCCCTTGTTCCACTACGATAAACTCCATTTCCTCATGCCAATGGGACTCCAATATACTATTTCCGTTCAATTGCTCTACGCTCGGATATACGCTGACTGGATACATGGGATTGCCGTGAATGCGGTTTTCTCGTAACATTTCCCTTTGCATTTCAATGATTCCTTTCGGCAAACTGATTTATATAGAAAACATCAAAATATTGATACAATACGTCAAAATAAAAGAAGTAAACCCTTACATAAATCAATATTATTATAGTAAGGATTTCGAAAAAATCCAACAAGCGATTTGGGAACAAGGAATATAAAAGTCGAGACGGAGGAAGAGATAGATGAAATTTACTGATGGCTATTGGTTGGTTCGCAAGGGCTATGAAATACAAAATCCTGCTGAAATCCGTGATATCGTGACGGACGATGCTTCCATGACGGTATATGCAGCAACCCACCGGATCGAGCATAAAGGAGATACACTGAACGGAGCGTTGCTGAAAGCGACCTACAGCTCGCCTATGCCGAATGTCATTCGGGTACGTCTAAACCACCATAAGGGACGGGTGCATCAGGGACCGGATTTTGAAATTCACACCTTGCCAACAGAGGTAGGCATTACGGTGGATGAGGACGCAGCGGTACTGAAAAGCGGCGATCTGAGTGTGCGAGTCGGTCGTGGAAAGAGCTGGGACGTAGGCTTTTATGTCGAGGATCGCAGAGTCACAGGTAGCGGACATCGGGGACCAGGCTATATTACAGACCCGCAGGATCAGCCTTTTTTTCGGGAACAGCTGGAGCTGGGCATCGGTGAGTACGTATACGGACTCGGAGAGCGTTTCACTCCGTTCGTAAAAAATGGCCAAGTGGTCGATATCTGGAATGAAGATGGCGGGACCAGCAGTGAGCAGGCCTATAAAAACATTCCATTTTATCTATCTAATAAAGGGTATGGTGTGTTCGTCAACCATCCGGAAAAGGTATCCTATGAGATTGCATCGGAAAATGTATCAAAGGTTCAGTTTAGCGTCTCCGGCGAATCGTTAGAGTATTTTATTATTGGAGGAGCTAACCCTAAAGAGGTACTGGACAATTACACCAAGCTGACGGGTAAGCCTGCATTACCACCAGCCTGGACCTTTGGTTTGTGGCTGACCACTTCGTTCACAACAGATTATGATGAAGCGACAGTGAACCATTTTGTCGACGGGATGGCTGAGCGGGATCTGCCACTCTCGGTATTCCATTTTGACTGCTTCTGGATGAAGGAATACCAATGGTGCGATTTCCAGTGGGATCAAGACATGTTCCCAGACCCGGAAGGCATGCTGCAAAGATTGAAGGCAAAGGGGCTCAAAATTTGTGCATGGATCAATCCGTATATTGCTGAGAAATCCATTTTGTTTGATGAAGGCATGGAGAATGGTTATCTGGTCAAAACCGCCGATGGTGGCGTGTGGCAATGGGATATGTGGCAGGCGGGGATGGGGCTGGTTGACTTCACGAATCCGGCTGCAGTCGCCTGGTACCAGGATAAGCTGAAGGTGTTAGTAGATCAGGGGGTAGATTGCTTCAAAACTGATTTTGGCGAGCGCATCCCTACCCATGTGGTATATCATGACGGATCTGATCCGATGAAAATGCATAACTATTATACGCATTTGTACAACAAGGCTGTATTTGATGTGCTGGAGGAAAAGCTGGGTAAAAATGAAGCCGCGTTATTTGCACGTTCCGCTACAGCCGGGGGGCAACAGTTCCCGGTTCACTGGGGAGGAGACTGCTCGTCGACGTATGAGTCGATGGCGGAATCCTTACGAGGCGGTTTGTCGCTTGGTTTGAGCGGCTTCGGCTTCTGGAGCCATGATATTAGCGGCTTTGAGTTAACGGCTGCGCCGGACGTATACAAACGGTGGGTACAATTTGGACTTCTGTCCTCCCATAGCCGTCTGCACGGAAACGAATCCTATCGCGTGCCTTGGCTATTTGACGAAGAATCAGTGGATGTGGTGCGTAGCTTTACAAAACTCAAATGCTCGCTAATGCCATACCTGTATCCTTCTGCTGTGGAATCCTCGGTAAAGGGACTGCCGATGATGCGGGCTATGGTATTGGAATTCCCGCAGGACCCAACCTGTGCAACACTGGATCTGCAATACATGCTGGGGGATTCCATTTTGGTAGCCCCAATCTTTAATAAAGAAGGCAATGTACAGTATTATGTACCAGAAGGTCAGTGGACAAATTTACTTACGAATGAGAGAGTGTCAGGTGGTCGTTGGGTCAACGAGCATCATGATTTTACAACTTTGCCTGTGCTCGTGAAGCCGAACACACTGTTGGCAATCGGTCATGAGGACAGTCGTCCGGATTATGATTATGCTGATCAAGTGGCGCTTCATTTGTTTGAGCTTGGTGAGGGGCAACAGGCTCGAACGGTTATCGTGAATACGTCAGGTGAAGAAGAGCTAACGGTTACTGCCAGCCGCAAGGATTCTGTCATTACGGTGAAGGCAGAAGGTGCTGTTAAACCATGGTCGATCGTCCTGCGCGGTATCCACGAGGTTGTTCAAGTGGAGCAAGGCAGCAGCCAGTCGGGAGAACAGGGTGTAATTATTACACCAGCTTCCAGTGGACAGCAAGAGCTTACGATTCACTTGGGCTAGGTAAGGCGCTAGAAAGTGGATGAAGTATGTCACAATGTAGCGATTATATGTAAAGAAAGGGCTTGCTTGATCCAACAGGCAAGCCCTTTTTGATGCAGATTTTTGATAGAATCAGTTGCAACTTTTAGCATTGGTTATCTACTCCTATCCATTCTGCTGGAGTAGTAGCGGTACAATATACTGCCGGAAAATATCCACAGGAGTCCGTTTCTTTTTGAATTTATCGGCGGTAACGACAACAACCATGTCATACGACGGGACGACAACAATATATTGCCCACCAAAGCCGAGAGCGTAAAAATAGTCCGTTTCACTTCCTGTATCTGTTCCATCTGAAAAGGAAGAAGTCCACCAGTGCCATCCGTAAAATGCTTTTTGTGGTTTGGCAGCAGGGAGAAACGGACGGGTTGAATATCGAACCGTCTCTGCTTGGATGATCTGCCGTCCTTCCCAGCCTCCTTCATTCAGGTAAAGCTGCCCGAATTTGAGCATGTCCATTGGCCTGAGATGCAGTCCGAAGCCTCCCGTATGAGTGCCCTGAGGATCGGTTTCCCAATGGTAGCTTTCGATACCGAGCGGTTGGAATAATTGCTGTTCGGCAAATTCAGCAACTGTTTGTCCAGAAACATGACGTAGTATGGTGGCCAAAAGTTGAGAACAGCCAGAACTGTACTCCATTCGCGTGCCTGGCACATCCGATAATGGCTGTGAAAGTACAAATTGCACCCAGTCTGACGTTTTGCTCATGGTAGGAAAAGAGTTTTGTCCGCCAAACTCCGTCCAGTTAAAGCCTGCGGACATCGTCAGCAGATGTTCAATCGTAATATCATGTTTTCGAGAATCACTATCTGTGGCCAACTGGGGAAAGAATTCGAGGATCGGCGTCTCCGGTTTCGGTCCCTGTTGCTGGTTCATAGCGATACTAACTAATGCAGAAATCACGCTTTTGGTGCAGGAATTTATTTTATAGAGTTCGTTAGCAATTTGAGGTTCACGATAGTAATTCAAGATCATGTTACCCTGCTGCTCAATAAGGCAGCTGCGGGTTTCCAACTCGTTAAGCACGTGAATAAGCGGTTTGAGCTCCAGACTGTTCATGCAGATCCTCCTTGAGGCTTATGCTATACCAATACATAGTATATCATTTAAATAGTCTGAAATTCGAAGAGTACAAACTGAAAACAGTTCATTTACCTAATTTTGAATTTTTTTGTTTTTTGATATTAAAAAAGATATATATGTTCACTGAATAGACATAAATATATTTAAAAATCTATACACTATTTTCTATTTCATTCAAAAAAACAATCGAATAAAACGATATATAGTAAGTTGGACATTTTATTCAGAAATAACTGGGGGACCGATTCATGAATTTAACGATTAAGGCCAAAATGATTCTTAGCGCGATACTGATCCCGAGTGTGATTGCAGCAATGCTGCTGACCAATTACATTTTAAGCGTACATAGTGAGAATGAGTACAAGGATATTATGAATCGTGAAGAGGCTATTGCGTATAACTCGAAGTCTCTTCAATTTTTGTTAAACGGCATATCTAATGATGAGCGGGCATATTTGCTAACTCGTGACGAACAGTATGGGAAAGAGATCGGAAACAAGCAAAGTGAAGTTGCAAAGTTGCTACAGGAGACAGAAGCTCTGCTTAGTACAGGCAATGAGGATTCTAGTAAAAAGATGACTGATCTCAAGACGGGGATTAATACCTATATGAATCAAGTTCATCGTTTACTGACTACAGCGGGGTATCAGAGTACAAGAGATGACGCTTTCCCGCCATTTTCTGATTTGCTCGATGATTTTGAAAACGAACGGGTGTTGCGCAAGCAACTTGATACCAAGGTAGTAGCCTTCGTCAAAGCTCAAGAGGATATGGTGACGGTGAAAGTACAGCAAGCGCACCAAACGATGACGAATACATCCTTGATTACGAGTATTGTAGGGCTTCTGGTTATCATTTACAGTATTTTTCAATCCATCGTTCTGATTCGTTCAATTCGTCCATTACACCATATGAATGAGCAACTGTTGGAAATGTCTGAAGGTGGGGGAGATTTGCGTAGCCGACTGGATATTACGTCCAAAGACGAAATCGGTATGATTGCAAGCTCCTACAACAAGCTTATTGAGGGATTCCGCAGTATTATAGTGGATGCTCAGGATACGGCGCGTACATTAACCGTAACCGCAGAACGGGTTAGCGTAAGTACAGAGGAAATGAATCAGGCCAATCGTCATACTTCCGGTGTAATGGAAGAATTAGCGGCTGGTATGGAGCATCAGGTCGACGATATTACACAAACTACAGATACTGTGAAAGAGCTTGCCCACGAACTGGAGCATATTGCAGCTACGAGCCAGCAGGTATATGAGTTGTCTGATACAGCCGCTAAAGATGCAGAAGCAGGGGAACAATCTATAGGTCAGGCTATGCGTCAGATGGAGAAGGTAAGCGAAAGTGTAGACAGCTCTGCACGTGCTGTACGTTCACTTAGTGAACAGGCCGAACAGATTGGCATGATTGGAGCTGTTATTACTGGAATTGCTAAACAGACAGGAATGCTGGCGCTCAATGCGTCGATTGAAGCGGCAAGAGCCGGAGAGCAGGGCAAAGGATTTGCAGTTGTAGCCTCTGAGGTAAGAAGATTGGCCGAGCAGGTATCGGTTTCAGCAGCAGAAATCACACAATTTGTGCAAAATATTCAGGAGCATGTTGGAAATGTCGCTTCCAGTATGCAGACAGGGACGGTTGAAGTGCAGTCTGGCGTAAAGGTCATGCAATCCGCAGAAACCGCATTTCGTCAGATTGGAAGTTCCATTCAACAGGTCAGCGAACAGATTCACAATGTAAACCGGTCCGTAGAACAAATGTCCGGCGGATCAGAGCGAATGGTGGAAGCAGTAGAACGTATTCGTGAAGTAGCAGAGCAGTCGGCAGGAGGAACCCAGAGCGTCAGTGCGGCGGCTGAAGAGCAACTGGCTTCCATGGAGGAAATTGCATCATCTATTCATACACTGGCGGATATGTCGCAACTGCTGAATGCAAGGGTCGGTGGATTTAAAGTGTAGCCGTATAAATCCCCACCAATGTAAACACAATAACATCTGTTGAACAAATCTGAACAGCTGTGTTATTACTTTTGCAAAGGTGGTAACGGGATGCAACAAAATAAAGGGAATCTGCTTGCGTTAGGTTCCATCCCGCTGATGATGACGCTGGGTAATTCCATGCTGATTCCTGTGTTACCGGAAATCGGACGTAAGCTACATGTAAGCTCTTTTCGGATTAGCATGTTGATTACAGTATATGCGGTGGTGGCCATTTTACTGATACCGATTGCGGGCTATCTCTCCGACCGATTTGGCCGTAAGGCGGTGATTGTTCCCTGTCTGATTCTGACGGTGATTGGTGGGGGGATTTCTGCAGCGGGAGCATGGCTGCTTCACGATTCGGCAGCATACTGGACCATTATTGCAGGCCGTCTACTTCAGGGTGCGGGAGCGGCAGGGGCTTTTCCTATAGTCATTCCGCTTGTGGGTGATCTGTACGAGAATGAGGATGAGGCCAGTAAGAACCTGGGGGTCGTCGAGACTTACAACACATTTGGCAAAGTGCTAAGTCCGATACTCGGTGCCGCATTGGGAGCTGTTCTATGGTTTTTGCCACTGGCCGTAATTCCAGGCCTCTGTCTGATTTCGCTCATTTTGGTGCTTTGGCTGATCCATGTGCCTAAGCGTAAGAACCAACCGATTATGTTTCGGGAGTTTGTGGGAAATGTGAAGCGGGTGCTTGCCGAAAAAGGACGTTGGCTCTATGCTATTTTCGCTATGGGCGGCATTTGTATGTTTGTCATTTTTGGCGTCTTGTTCTACTTATCCGACATCTTGGAAAGTCGTTACAACCTCCATAGAGTGTGGAAAGGTTTTGTGTTAGCCATTCCGCTGATTTCCCTCTGTCTGTGTTCTTATGTAGGAGGCAAGATCATCGGCAAGCACAAAAAGCGTATGAAGTGGATCGGTTTTAGTGGTTTGGCCATATTGACGATCAGCTTTGCCATTCTCGGATTTATCCAAAATATTTATGCGGTGATCGGACTGTTTACGTTAGGGGGCGGCGGAATTGGGCTTGCGCTGCCTTGTTTGGATTCTCTCATTACAAAGGGAATTGAAAAAGAGGAACGCGGAACCATTACTGCCCTGTATAGCAGCATGCGCTTTGTCGGGGTGTCACTAGGCCCTCCGGTTGTATCCTTGCTGCTGGGCAGCAGTGGACATGGTCTGCTCTTTGGCGTGATGGCCGCAGTGGGAGGCATTGCAGCTCTGCTGATGCTGTTTGCGGTCAGACCCAAGCAGGATGAACCCACAGATGACAAATCCACGGACCGTATGAGTGTAAATGAGGAGCAAACAAGCGTGTCCCGGGAAAAGCCTCGTTCTCCCAAGCTAAGACGCAAAACTCCTGCGAAATAAATGAAAAAGCACCCATTGTCCATGAAACCATGGCAACGGGTGTTTTTGATAACTAAGCAAGTAAGAGCTAATGTTCATTTGTAAAATATAGTCTACCCTTCTAGAGGGAGATGCGTCTTAGGCTTGCGGCTCACAACGATTTGTATGACATAGATTAGTAAGAACAGTACAACAAACAGCGAGGAAAGACGGTACATCCACGCATAATCACTTGCTTTGGCGATAATGCCAAGTATAAGCGCTCCGGCTGCAACCCCGAAATCGAGGGAATTGAGAAACATACCGTTTGCCATGCCCCTCTGTTTAGGAGACACGACCTGAATCATCCAGGTTTGGAGGGTCGGCTGCATGACACCAAACCCGATACCGTAGCAAAGAGCAGACATATACATGAAGACATCACTGTGTGCGTAGGAAAGCAGGATCAGACCGCCAATTAAAAACAGGGAGCCAGGGATGAGCAGTGCTTTTGCCCCTTTTTTGTCATAAATACGGCCCGAGAAGGGACGCACGATCAGCACGGATACCGCATTAAACAGGAAAAAGTAGGCCGGATGTGCCAGATTTGCTTCATCCCCGTAAAGCGCCATAAAGCCGAGTAATCCACCATATGTGATAGACATCAGCATGTTCAACAAGGCGGGAACCCACAATTTACGGTTAAATGCCGGTTTTCGCCCTTCTTCCAAAGGAACCATAGGTGGTTCGATGTGCTCTTTGGGTAGTGTACGAATCAGCCAGTAAGCCAACGGGAATATCACAACAATTACAGCTGCTGTCGTATAGGCAAGCAGGTTGAAACTCCCGTATTGAAGCATCGAAATGCCGATGGTCGGCCCAATCGACATCGCTAGACTAGTGGACAGACTAAAGAAGCCCATTCCTTCACCGAGACGTTTGGGCGGGATGACGTCAGAGGCCATCGTTGGAAAGGCCGTGCTACTCATACCGAAGCCAATCCCAAATAACATCCGCATGAGCAGAAGCACTGTAATCGTTGGCGAAACACTGTACCCCAGCGTTCCTGCCAATGCAAACAGCAGTCCCACGAAGATCAGGGTACTGCGATGTCCCTTTTCCAGCATACGGGCTGAAAAGAGTCGTGCTGCAATCGCACTTAAAGCGAATAAGGTGGTAACGAGACTCACCTGAACGGAACTAGCGTGGAATGTATTTTTCACATAAGAAGGAATGGAAGATAGGATCATCTGTAATTCCAGAAACAAAAATAAATTGGAAACCGTAAGAACGATAAATTCCTTGGTCCAAAGAGGTTGCTTGCCTTGTTGCATATTAATCGTTCTCTCCTTGTTTTTCTGATTCAGTCATGTTGGTATGAATTTGTAAAAGAATGTGGCGGAATTGCTTTAGATCGGCAGAGGAAATTCCTTTTACAAAATCGTGGTTGGCATCCCGTTCGACGGGGAGGGTCTCCTCCACAAGCTGTCGACCAGCTTCAGTCAAATGAAGCAGATAGGCCCGGCGGTCCTGCGGGCTATTCACACGCCTTACCCAGCCCTTCTTGTCCAACAAATCAATAATACGGGTCGTAGTGGGCTGGTCCTTTACGGCCTTAGCTGCAATTTCTTTCTGATTTAAACCCTCGGCTTGATAGATTTGGTATAGAACCGACCATTGCTCTGGGGAAATATCATAAGGTTTAAGACGATGCAAGAGCTGTTGACTCATTTTGCGATGAGTAATCCCAAGCAACATCCCAATAGAACAATCGGGAGGCAAATTGTTCATAGGGCACTCCTTTCTATTTTTCCGTACAGGGATACTTTGAAATTAATTAGTTGTTATAACAATTATATGGACAACAAGTTGTTTTGTCAAAAGAAGTGCAAAAAACAGCCCGTAAAAACGGGCTGTAGGGGTATTAGTACAATATAGTTTGCCATGACTGGCGAATTAAGCTTTAGGTACAGTTTCCCAATCCTTAAGGAAGCGTTCGATACCGCTGTCTGTCAGCGGATGTTTCCACAGGGAAGGAAGCAAGGAACCTGGAATGGTGGCGATATGTGCACCAGACAGAGCAGCATCTTCTACATGCTTAATGTTACGGATGGAAGCCGCGATGATTTCGGATTTCAGACCATGAATGTCCAAAATTTGTCTCAGATCGCGGATCAGCTTCATACCGTCAACAGCGATATCATCCAGACGTCCTACGAACGGGCTGATAAAAGTAGCGCCAGCTTTGGCTGCCATCAAACCTTGAGCCGCGGAGAAAATCAGTGTTACATTCGTTTTGATTCCGTTCTTGGTCAGCTCGTTACAAGCATACAAGCCATCTTCAGTCATAGGAAGCTTGATAACCACGTTCGGTGCCCACTTGGCGATATCATAAGCTTCTTTGAGCATATCTTCAGCCTTCAGACCAATAACCTCAGCACTTACGGGACCTTCAACGATACTGCAAATCTCCTGAATGACTTCCTTGAACACTCGACCTTCCTTAGCGATCAGTGAAGGGTTCGTTGTTACACCATCAACCAGACCCAAACGTTCAATACGTTTGATTTCTTCAATGTTACCAGTATCCAAGAAAAATTTCATTTGATTTCCTCCTCAGGTTTATATAATACATAATACATATCACATGCGATGTACAATAGTTCATTTAAATGTAGCATATTGCACACGTTAAACTTATAATTAGTATGTATTACATCTTTAATTGTGACACATTTTAAATTTGAAAACAAGCGGTCTATGATTAAAATTTGATGAATTGTCGAAACATGCTGAAATTTACTGATCTGTGCTCATTTATAATGTATACTACCCCATTCCATAAGGAGGTAATCATTATTCAACTGTCAGATAGACAGCGGGAAATTGTGGATATTGTTCAGCGTCTAGCGCCTGTTACAGGGGATAAAATTGCTGAAGAGCTGGGACTATCGCGGCCGACTTTGCGTTCTGACCTTGCGTTGCTGGTTATGCTCGGGCTAGTAGATGCCAAACCAAAGGTGGGCTACTTGCCAGGACGGGATCCAAAATATGATAGCTATATCGGCAGTATGCTTAAAAAGCTGACGGTGGCAGATATACTTAGTGAGCCGATTTTGATTTCAAGTAGTGCTACAGCTTATGATGCGGTATTAATGCTGTTTCAGCAAAATACAGGCACGCTGATGGTCACAGGGGAGGATCAGGAGCTCATCGGTATTGTTACTCGCAAAGATTTGCTGAAGGTCATGCTGGGACATACCGATCTTCACACTGTCCCGGTGACCATGGCCATGACTCGCCGGGCCCAAATGACGACGCTTGCTCCAGGAGATTCTTTATTGGAAGCAATATCGAGACTGGTTCGACATCAGGTGAATTGTCTTCCAGTTTTGGACGAGCAATGCACTTCCTTGGCTCCAATTCAAGGATTAGTAGGGCGTGTGACGAAAACGGATATTATGAACGCCATTCTGAGTTTGACAGAAGAAAAGACGTAAAACATGAATAAGGGGGTCTTATATGTACTGGTTGGCCATGCTGACGATGCTGATTGACCATGTCGGACTGGTGTTTTTTCCGACAGACCCAGCTTGGAGAATTGCCGGGAGGCTTGCTTTTCCAATCTACGCGTACGCTCTCTATATGGGATATACCCGTACACGAAATATGCGGAGCTACATGCTTCGCCTGCTCGGACTAGCCTTGATCTCCCAGGTGCCCTATATGCTGGCCTTTGATGTACACAGACCCAATGTGATCTGGACGCTACTGACGTCGTTGCTCGCGCTGGCTGCTGCATCTCGCATGAAGCATTGGGTGGCTGTAACGGGTCTGTACGTCCTCACAGCGCTATTTATGGAGCTCAGCCAGATGGATTACGGAGCTTATGGTCTGCTGCTTGTTCTCATTTATCGATACACCCGTTCATATATGATGATTGCTGCCCATTTTGTTTTGAATGTTGTGTATGATATGGTACACCATGCGAATATTCAGCACTTTAGTCTGCTGTCCAGCATTCTGATTGTGTGTTTTGCCACTGGGGAGAGCGGATTTTATCGTCGGGTACCGCGTTGGTTGTGGCGCAGCTTTTATCCGGTACATCTAGCTGTGATTGCGCTAATTCGCATCTGGCCCTAAACTCGAAATCATACAACAAAAGAACCTTTACAATCCTGACATAAAATGATTGTAAAGGTTCTTTTTATTCTTAAATAAACTATGGTGTTCAGGATGCCTCATTCGGACCTTGGGCAAAAGGAAGTGGGCGAAGGGGAGCCCCTTCTTTCATATATTGTACCAATACTTCGGGAATATTGTGTATTCCACCTGCATTGACGCGATAGCCATTCGTTTGCCCTGGTGAGTTAATTCCTCGTTTCACCGTGAACGTAACGTCAATTCCCAAGGAACGGCAAATTTCCAACGTCTCCTTGGTATAGCCCCCATAAGGAAAGGCCAGTACATTTTGATCATTGTGTAGATGTTTAAAGAGCTTTTTGTTAGCCATGTCCAAATCGGTATAAACCCGCTGTTTGAACTCATCCTCAGTTTCCATTCGCCCCAGCTTTTTCGAATACACCGGACCCATCAGAAGCGGTTTTTGTTTGGTGCGCGTGGTGTTGGAGTATCCGTACGAATGCTCGTCATTGGTATGACTGTAAAAATCAATGCCCTCTGCATGCATCTGATGAATTTGATCCCATGTCAGCTTAGGTATACCAATATGTTTAGGATTGCTGATTGTGGATGTAATGAGAAAATTGGTAGCCGGAACATGATATTTCTTCAACACGGGAAAAGTGTCCGTATAAAAGGATTCATATCCGTCGTCAAATGTCATAAGGACCGCATTATCGGGAACTTTGCCTTTATGTAAAATAAAATCTGTATACTCTTTCATGGTGATCCAATGAAAGCCATTTGCTTTCATTTCGTCCAACTGTTTCGTTAAATTACTAAGCTTGAGAGCACCGGGATCAGGTGGAGTCTTGGTCACTTCATGATACATCAGGACAATGACTTTGTTTTGGTAATATACCCTATCTGGTGTAGGCGTCAGTGAAAATAAATGGCGTACCAGTCGATCTGCATTAGCTGTGCGTGTACGATGAGTCCCTTTAACTGTAGGTGTGTGGTATATGCTACGTGCTTCATACACCAAAATTCCTAAAATAGCCAACAAACTTATGATCAGCAACGTTCTTTTAAAAAAAGTGTGTTTCATTGAATGACATCCCCCGCATGCAAAAAAATTCTGAAAGTATAGAGGTTTATACTAGATATGAAACTAGCAAAATCTAGTCTATCATACCGAAAACACGCGGGGGAAATATCACAACTTTGTTACCTCTGTGTTGCTTTTACAGATACCGATGGAGAGGTCGGGAAGTAACCGATCTCGACGGCATGCTGGATCATGTTCCGAATAAAGTTAAGGTCGGTTGCCGGGCATTGAACGCCAGCTTGTTCCAGCAGAGCTGTGGTTACAGAGCATCCGTAACGGTAAGCTGAATCCTTGGCTCCGTCACCTTCCAGTTGTCCCATAGCAAGGTGAAGTGCATCCTCCTGAATGCCGGAAGACGGATTTAGCAACCAGGCGCTGTAATCGTCAAAAGGCAGGGTTTCTACTGCGTAACCGAGTTGGTTTACCATAGCGATCAGTTCATCATATGGCAGTGGGTTCGGATTGCAGATATGGAAAATACGGTTTGCGCTTTTTTGATGAACAGACAGCTCTACGATAGCACGGCTGGCGTAATCAATCGGTGTGAAGTCCGTATGCCAATCGGCTTGTGGCGCTTTGCCCAGCAGCAGCATCGCCTTCATCATACGATAATAAGCATTGCTATCAATATTTCGCTGGAAGCGTCCGTTGGCCGAATGGGCTGTCAAATTACCCGCGCGATAGATCGAGACAGGCGTACCCGCTTGAGCTGCTTGGAACAACAGCTTCTCCGCAGCCAGTTTACTATTCGTGTACAGGTTGTCCACATTCAGTTCGTCTGGGAAGGCAGAAAGCTCCAATGCCGACTCCCATTTTCCTTCGTTAGCAAGATCCTCCGGTATTCCCATAGTGGAGACATGATGGAAGGATACTCCTGGCTTGGCTTGAGCGATTTTCAACAGTTCCAGTGTTCCGGTCACATTCGTGCGATCGAAGGCTGCCGAATCACCAAAATGGCGAACGTCAGCGGCGCTGTGAATGATGCCGTCGATTTGGTGCTCCAGCATATGGCGGTCGAGGGAAGAGAGACCCAGATCAGCTTGCTCCAGATCCCCATAGACAGCCTTTACCCGTCCTTCGATCAGGCTGGAGACATCTTGTCCAAAATATCCTGTCAATACGGACTGAATACGCTCAATACCGGATGGACCGTCCTGAGAAGGGCGTACCATCGCGTATACTTTGGCTTCTGTTCGTTGAAGTAGGTCATACAGAATGTGCGAGCCCAGATAGCCTGTAGCACCGGTCAACAAAATCACGCGCAAGTCGCGGACTTCAGCTAAGTCAGAAGCACCAGACAACTCAATAGGATGCTCATTCAAGTCCATTTTTTCTTGAGAAATCGCGAGTGGCTTGCGTTGCGGCATTTGTTCCGTACCTAATTGTTCCACGTATTCAGCAAGCTCACGAACGGTTTTGTAGCGGAAAAAATCTCCGATGCGCAGCGCGCCATAACGCGGCTTCAAAATAGCCAGCACATGGATGACACGAAGCGAATCGCCCCCGATCAGGAAGAAATCATCGGTAGCGCCAATGTTATTTTTACCAAGCACTTGAGTCCATGCTTCGGCAATGAGTGTTTCGGTTCCTTCTCGGAGAGGTTCCCCGCCAAATGAAAGATCAGACGCTTCCGGTAGTGGTCGCAGGGCCAGCTTTTTGCGATCGATCTTGCCAGTTGGTGAAATTGGCATAGCTTCCAAATGAACGACATGACTCGGTACAAAATAAGAAGGCAGCTTGCCCCCAATATAAGACTGAATAACGTCCTGTGGAATAGATTGTCCATCCGAAGTGGTGAAATAGCCAACTAGCATGTTCTGATCTGTGTGATCTTTGACGGCTACCACAGCGACGTCCTGAACACCTGGATGTTTGGAAAAATGGTCTTCAATTTCTCCGATTTCAATCCGATTTCCACGAATTTTGAGCTGCGAATCCTTGCGGCTTACGTATTCAATCGTACCGTCTGGCAGCAGCTTGGCGATATCACCCGAGCGGTACATTTTTTCACCCGGAACAAAAGGGTTGTCCACAAACGATTGAGCTGTACGTTCTGGCTGATGGAGATAGCCATGGGCCAACGCAGGCGTAGCAATGCATACTTCGCCCGGAATATTGACAGGGCAAAGCTTGTTATCATCGTTAACGATATACACTTTGTAATTGTAAATCGGCTTGCCGATCGGGATATTGACGACATGCTCAGGCACGGCACCGCGGACCCGATGGGTCGTTGTCGCTACGGTGCATTCGGTCGGTCCGTATACGTTTACGATGTCGGTATCTGTGCCGAATTTGCTTTGGAACGCTCGAACTTGGGAACCGTACAGCGCTTCGCCTGCTACAGTAACAATCCGTACCTTAGCGAGTTTGCGATAGCCTTCGTCTGACAAGTACGTAGATAGCTGATTAAAGAATACGGTCGGCAAAATGGTAATAATCGTCGTGCCTGTACGTGCAATGGCTTCAGCAAATTCTTCAACAGATACACGTTCTTCGGAAGACAGCAAGTACAATTTTGCACCGTAAAACAAGGCTCCAATGGTATCCCAAACGGATGCATCGAAGCTGTAGGTCGCAAATTGGGTCAATACATCCTGAGGTGTAATGTCGCAATCGCGTTGCACGACAGCTCCTAGGTTAACAACACCGCGGTGAGCGATCAGGGCACCTTTCGGTTTGCCTGTAGAGCCGGATGTATAGATGACATAAGCTAGATCATCCGGACTCACACGAACGTTCGGATTGCTTGCAGCATAGCCTGCCAGCGGCCCGTTAATAGCTAAAATTTCTTTTACCGTCTCAATAGAACCGCACAGTTCAGTCGCTTGTTCCATGAGTGCGGAAGTTGTTAAGACAAAAGGAGAACGCGTGTCTTCGACAATGTAGCTGCTCCGGTCGGCGGGGTGGGCGGGATCAACAGGCACATACACGCCCCCGGCTTTCAGGATACCCAGAAGGGAAATAACGGTCTCCAAGCTTCGTTCCATGAAGATGGTCACGAATTCACCTTTGGTAAGACCTTTGGATAACAAGACACGTGCGACTTGGTTAGCACGTTCGTTCAACTCACGGTACGTGTACTCCCCAGTGTGTGAAGCAATAGCGGGACGATCAGGGTATTGTGAAGCCGCCTCTTCAAACATTCCATGAATGGTCTGATGCTCAGGATATTTCACGACTGTATTATTTAGATCTTCGTGAGCAGCTCGATCTGCATCCGATAATATATCAATTGAATTCACAAGTGCATGGCTATTGGTTAGCGCGCCACGCAAAAGGGTTTCAAAGTATTCTGCGTATCGGACAACCGTTGTTTCCAGCAAGAGTGATTGATCATATCGTATCTGTATTTGATAAGCGCCATTGCGTTCACTGACAGCCCAATCCATAATACGGGATTCTACACCGCTGTCCGTAGGCAGATTTGTCGAAAATGAAGTATCGGCTTGTGGTTCCGCAAGGTATGCACTTGGCTCACGGAGCATCTCCTGAAATAAGTCTGCTAGTTCATGAAAAGTCGTTTCCTTTTCGACTGTCAGCGAAGCTGTAAGCAGACCGGTTTGTGGCACAAAAGTAGAAAAAGAAACTTCTTCTTCTGCGGAAAGGCGATATACCCATGCAGTATATGCTGATAAGAGCAACGCTTGTTTGTCTTCCGCAGTTTTTTGCTGATTTAATTGTTCCGAGATGGACGCTTCTAACTCTACTTGATAAGTAGAGGATGTATGCTTGCGTTGTATACGTGCATAATCCAAGGGAACTAGGAATGGGGAAGGGGTTGTCTGTGTACTGTTTTGTAGTAATGAAGCCATTACGCTAACCTCCTGAATGTATGATGTCTTAATTTAAATGGTAAACTCAGTAAATGCCTCCGATCCCTTCAAATGCATGAACAGGAGGGAGGCATTACCGAATGAATGATTTACTTATGAAATTAACTTTAAGTCGATAAATGGTTATTATGATTTGCTACGGTTGGTGTCTGCAATTTTGAAATAAGATGTAATTTCTTGAAGCTCTTCAGACATGGATGTTAATTTATGGGATGAATCAATAATCGAATCCAAAGAAGCTTTTTGTTCCTCCACCGTTTGCACAATGTGAACACTGTTATTGGCTGTTTTGGTTACAGTGGAAGAAAGATCGTCTGCTGTCGCTGTCATTTCCTGTGTACCCGCAGATATTTGCTCAGTAGCGCTGGATACTTCTTGGATTTGCCATGCTACATTTTTAGTTGCTTGAAGAATATCATTGAACAGCACGCCTGCTTGTCCAGCAACGACGATTCCGTTTTGAACTTCAACGTTTCCTTGCTCCATCGACTTCACAGCTTGTCCGATTTCATTTTGAATTTCTTCAATCAGTGATGTAATCTGTTTGGTTGCCTCCGCAGATTGTTCTGCCAGCTTACGTACTTCACTGGCAACGACGGCAAAGCCTTTACCTTCTTCACCAACGCGCGCAGCTTCAATAGAAGCGTTCAGAGCGAGCAGGTTGGTTTGACTGGAGATGCCTGAAATGGTACTGATGATATTGCCAATTTCCTGCGAACGACTGTCGAGCAACTTGATGATACGGGAAGTATTGGTTACTGTATCGGTAATCAAGTGCATTTGGGATGATACCTTACTTACAATCTCGTTGCCTTCGTTAGAGCGTTTCTCTACCGAATTGGCTTCTTCCGCAACATTAGAAGAACTCGTGGCAATATTTTGAATGACCGAAGCCATTTCAGCCATGGCACGTGCACTATCGCCTGTTGCTTTTTCCTGCGAACGGATATTCTCCGTGATTTCACTGATGTTTTGATTGATGATGTTGGAATTGATTCCGTTTTGTTCGCAGATTGCGAGCAATTCTTTGGCAGATTCATTGACTTCATCAGTTGTCTGCTTCACCTTGGTCATAATGCTGTTAATATGACTTACCATATCGTTGAAATTCTGATTTACGAGTCCTAAATCATCATGACCTGCATGAATTTGAACATCCAGATTTCCTCTGCTTACTTCGCTGATACCGTACATCAATTGCTTAATCGGGGACAGCGTACGTTTCACAACCCAATATTGAAGCGCCAGGCAGATCAGTAGGAAAATCACTAAAATGGTAGCGCCGCTAATGAGCAGCTTGGTCAATCCTGCAGGTACGGCACCGGCATCTGCATCGACTGCAAAATATGCAAAGATTTTGCCGCTTGGATCTTTAATCGGAGTCATCAAAGTCGTCCATGTACCAAAAGTATCATCGTAGAAGCTGGTGAATGTTGGTTTGCCACTGTCCAGCATACCGGTTACGCCTACTGCCACGACATTGGGTTGCTCATACATAGAGCCAACGAGCATCTTATCTTTTTCAAATGCTTCTCTGAGATCCGTTGGCATCGCCACAATAGATGTCAGATTGCCATTTTCGAGCTCCGTCCCGAAAATATAGGCATGAGAGATATTTGGATTCGTCGCCATGATGTTATCTAGGTACGCGCGGAGTTTGGTTTGAATGGGTCCATCATAATTTTTCTCTTGAACCGCTTGGGTTACTTCATCGGAATTAATGCCCTGGGCCCACTTCAATGTGATTTTTTCCACTTGCCCATGCAATTGGTCTATCAAAATCGTACGTTGGATCAAATAGCTGGACACAATAAGAACTAGCCCAATCAATACGATGTTGAAGAAGGATAATAATAAGTTTTTGGTGAAGAATGATAAGCTACTCCACTTTTTCAAAATGTTCCACTCCCTGGTTGTATTTTTTGTATATGGTGTTGAACCGCTTATCGAATGAGATAATCAAGTCCCCCTTACAAACATAATAATCGAGATAATAGACCCTTGAATTTTATGTAATAGGTCTTAAGTCCTTCTAAAGACAAGTATGATATCCCTATATATATGTCGTACGAAAAGCTCTTGAAATGAATACCTTACACAATAAAAAATTAATTTTTAATAGGTAAACGCTGTCTGTGTTTCAGTATATTCCAATTTATACTTCAACTTGAGATTTGAATTCATTACAGTCCATAAGCAACTATTCAACAGAAACCATCATACTTTATAATAGAGTCAAATGCACTTATCAATTTGGGACATTTTTCATATTTAACGTTGTAAATGCTTGATTTATCGCGGTTTTTGTGAATTGTTTGCAAATGAGTCTTTATATCCATGCAAAGAGAAGAGGGATAAGAAGAATGTCCAAGCTTACGATTTTAAAGGTTGAGAGTAATCACGAGGATCTGCATAAGTTGATTCAAAGGCTGGATGAGGACTTGCTGGAAAGGTATCCTGCCGATGAAATTTACTTGGTTGATTTTTCCAATCCGAAAGTTAAAGAAATGTTTTTCGCTGTTGTGTATGTGGACGAAAAACCGGTGGCTTGTGGAGGGCTTAGGCCTATAGATGCGGAAGAAATGGAACTTAAAAGATTTTATGTCGATTCCTCTTATCGCAGACAAGGGATTGCGGTGAGCCTATTATCTTTTTTGGAAGAGGAAGCCAGCAAACGGGGAGTTGTAAGAATTAAACTGGAGACCGGAGCGGCTCAACCTGAAGCGATTGCTCTCTATACCAAGCGGGGATACGAACCTGTTGAACGATTTGGGGAGTATGAACACGATGAAAACAGCCTTTGTTATGGTAAAAAGCTGTCTCTATTAATATAAAGCGTTCTCTTATAAAATGGATGATGATCAATACTAGCCTATATAGCGGGAGAGATGATAATGAATTTAAAGCAAAAAGCGGCCGAAAAAGCAGTTGAGGCGATTCAGGACGGTATGAAAGTAGGACTTGGTACAGGCTCGACAGCCTTTTGGGCTATTCAAAAAATCGGTGAGCGTGTAGCGCAAGGATTACATATACAGGCTGTAGCTACATCCCAAGCGTCGGAAGATCAGGCCAGGGAGCTGGGAATTCCCATCATTCCGTTTGATCAGATTGGAAGGCTTGACGTTACCATCGACGGTGCAGATGAGGTGAATGAGCAGCTGGTGCTGGTGAAAGGTGGAGGCGGAGCCTTACTGAGAGAGAAAATTGTGGAAAGCAATAGCGACCGATTAATTATTATTGTCGATGAGTCCAAGGATGTGAAGGTGCTGGGTGCATTTCCTTTACCTGTTGAGGTCGTACCCTTTGCCAGTGAATGGACGTTGGAGGCCTTGCGGCAGACGGGCTGTAAAGCGGAGTGGCGTATGAAAGACGCCGAGCGCTACCTTACGGATAACGGTAATTATATTGCCGATTGTCGCTATGGTACGATTGAGAATCCGCAGGAGTTGGAAATCCGCTTGAACCAAATTCCGGGAGTAGTCGATAACGGACTGTTCATTAATATGGCGGACCAGGTGATTATCGCACGGGCCAATGGACAGATCGACGTCCGTAACAAGTAATGTCTAGGACCCGTCTGCTTCATCATGTGGCATTGGTGTTATTGATTTTATATACAGGACTTCTATTATATTGGATGTTTCTCGGTTTTGGTCGTACATTACGGCCAGGACCCCCGTATTCGTATAATATTGTGCCGTTTGATACGATCAGGCAATACTGGCGGGCAATGGAGTCGTTTCCTTTTCGGGTATGGGGTGTTAATTTGCTCGGTAATATTGGCGTATTCATTCCCTTCGGTATCCTTGTGCCTATCATTTGGGTGTCCATGCGAAGTATAGGCAGTCTGTTGTTAACGATAGTGATCGCACTGGTCATTCTTGAGGTGTCCCAAATGCTGCTGGGCGCAGGTACAATGGATGTGGATGACATCATACTGAATGTTCTGGGAGTATTATGCGGCCGTATTGCCTACGTATTTTTACGTAAGAAGTTAGGGATTGCAATATAATCGTCCTGCTCTCTGAATCAGTGTGTTAAGACTGGCTGAGAGCGGACTTTTTTTACATAATGAACTGTAATCTTCACATAATAGACGACAATTCCTCCATTTTTAGGCCGTAGGAGTAGGGGGAGGAACGCTTAAACTTGACAAAAGCGCACAATTAAGATATCTTGGAATAAAGATATGAGTAACGGAGGCTGTTAATATGTCTGTAAAACCAGATGATCAGGACCTAGCACTTAATTTGTTCGTTGTTCTGGCTCGTGCTTATAATTCGGTCACGTCTCGTACGAATCGGGACATTCATAGTCATGGATTAAATACAACAGAATTTGGTGTGCTTGATCTGCTGTATTATCGGGGACCCCAGCCTTTGCAGAAAATTGGAGAAAAGGTACTAATCTCTAGTGGGAATATTACGTACGTGGTAGATAAACTTCAGAAAAAAAACTTGCTTACCCGTCGTGCTTCGCAAGATGATCGGCGTGTGATTTATGCAGAATTGACTGATGATGGACGTCATTTCTTTGAGCAAATATTCCCGCAGCATCATCGTGTTATTATGGAGACCGTGGATGGCTTATCCGTGGAAGAGAAGGAGCAGGCTATTCATCTGTTAAAAAAGCTTGGACTAACGGCTGAGGGGCAGAAGAGTAACGGATCATAAATTGTGCATGTGCAGGTTAAATCTGCTTTAGATAAAATACCGACTTTTCGGTATTTTATTTTTTTGTCGTATTATGGGGGAGTAGGGTTAATGTAGAGACGCAAATCAGGTATAATTGTCTAATAGTCACGTCTGGAACAAATCCCCAGTATCTGTTTCGAATACAATACCTTGTCGGGGAAGGAGCTGTACATGAGTATACAGCAATATACCGCAGGTGAGTCGCTATTAATGCAAGCAGGAGGCTTGGCTGAACTAGTTACCCATAAACAATACGAATTACAGCCAGATCTTTTGGAGCGCTTTGGGGACAACGGTAAAATAAAGACAAAACAGGACTCCATATATAGTTTGAATTATTTAGCTGAAAGTGTAATTGTGAACAGTCCTATTTTATTTACGTATTATGTTTCCTGGTTAAAGAGACTTCTAGAAGGTTTCGGCATAACCCAAGAAGATTTGATTATCAATTTTCAATTAATTCGGGAGACGTTGGTAGAGCACTTTCATCACACGGATAAAACGACGGTACTGATGCATCTGGAATTGGGGATACAGCAAATTGGGAAGAAGGAGGAGTACGCCTCTTTTATTACAGATGATAATCCCTATGCTGCAGATGTGGCTCAATATTTGGAATATTTACTTTTAGGTAATCGCAGACAGGCTTTGGATTGGATCGTTCATTTGCTTGATGAAGGTACGTCTATTCAACATACTTATAAATATATTTTTCAAATTTCGCAATATGAAATAGGTCGTCTGTGGCATGAAGGCAAAATCACGGTTGGCCAAGAACATTTTTGTACTGCTGCGACTCAGTTTATTATTTCCAGCCTGTATCCCAGATGGATAGGTACTGGAAATAAGGGACGCAGCCTTGTAGCAGCATGCGTAGGCAGCGAGCAGCATGAAATAGGTCTGCGTATGCTGGCTGATATATTCGAAATGGATGGTTGGGATACGTACTATTTAGGTGCTAATGTACCTGATCGGAGCCTGCTTCAGGCCATTGTGAGTTACAACGCAGATGTGGTAGCTATCTCAGCTACCATGGCTTACCATGTCCATCTGGTGAAAAAGTTGATTACTGTTATCCGTCAAAATACAACTACCAGGCATGTGAAAATTATGGTCGGTGGCTTGCCCTTTAATCTTGATTCACACTTATGGCAGGAAGTTGGGGCGGATGGATATGCACCAGGTGCGGAGGAAGCGCTGGAGGTAGCAGAGGGCATACTTTCGCTCAAGAGATAATGTTAGTGTTGGCAACCCGTAAGTCATTTTGTAAAGGGGGCCTTTTAATATGAAGGAACCGACAGCAGAAATGGCTGTCCTGCGGAAAACGGTCGAACAATTAACGGATGAGATAGTGAAAAGCAAGGCTGAGGAAGAAAAGCTGCTGAATGAATTTTCAGCGATGAACAACGAGCTGGTTAATCTGCAGCGTCAGCTTGCCAAAAGCAATGCGGAATTATCACGGACGAAGGAAGAAGCGGTACGGGCTAATGACCTAAAGAGCACTTTTCTGGCTGTGGTTAGTCATGAATTCAGAACGCCAATGAACGGAATACTTGGAATGATCGAAATGTTAGGTTCATCCAAACTTTCCCCGGATCAACGGCAGGCCATCGGTGTGATACGTGAGTCAGCCTCCCTGTTGTTGAACATGATTAATAATCTGCTTGATATATCCAAAGTGGAAGCAGGACAGATGGAACTGGAGATCGGAAACGTCAGAGTTCAGGCGATTATGAGCCATGTTGCTCAGTTGTTGGAGCCGCAAATCTATCAGATGGGTAACCGGTTGAGTATAGAGACCGATACCGGTGTGGCAGAGCATCTGGAGGGAGATTCGGCAAGGATCATGCAGATCTTGCTCAATCTGTTGAACAATGCGAATAAATTTACGAGTGAAGGATTGCTCATCATTCGAACAAAATTAGTGGAGGAAACAAAAGACTCCCAACGTGTTCGGTTTGAGGTGCAGGATTCGGGTATTGGGATTTCACCGGAGGATCAGAATAAGCTGTTTCAGCCTTATGTACAAGCCGGTGAAGGCAGCGCCTCCCAATATGGAGGAACGGGTCTAGGGCTATGGATATGCAGTTCATTTGTGGAACTCATGCAGGGAGAAATTGGGGTCGTCAGTACAGAAGGCCAAGGCTCCACGTTCTGGTTTGAAATTCCCCTCATGAAAGGATTGGAGCAGGCAGGCGAAATGGAGAAGCATGAAAATGGTGATTTGAAGGCATTTAGCGAGTTGCTGCGTGAGCATAGTCATTCTCAAACTATTTTGGTGGCTGAGGATAATCGGGTGAATCGGCAGGTGGTGCAATTACAGCTTAACCACTTGGGATTCCAGCATATTGATTTTGCTGAGGATGGACAAGCCGCAGTAAGAGCGGCCTCCGAACAATCCTACGCTTGTATTCTAATGGATCATTACATGCCTCTGCTAAATGGTCATGATGCGGCAAAAGCGATCCGCCAGAGGGAAGCAGAAAACCAGCAACCACCTGTACCGATCATTTCTTTGACTGGAAATGTGTCTGAGGAGGATCAGGCACGGGGCCGGGAGGTTGGAGTGAACGATTACTTGATAAAGCCAGTAACGATTGAAAAGCTCTCTGAAAAGCTTGTCAAATGGCTTCCAAAGCCGGAAACCGAGCCGATTTTGGATGAGGAAGTTATACGTGAAATTATGCTGCTGGACGAGGATGGCAGCACGGGACTACTGGAGTCATTGGTCGAAATGTATACAAGTGATACACCTGCCAAAATCAATAAGTTAAGAGAACTGGCTGCTGCGGGCGAAGCCACAAAAGTAGTAGAGGCTGCTCATGAGTTGAAATCAGGCAGCGTGAGTCTAGGGGTCGGGCGTTTGTCCAAGTTGCTGTCTGATATTGAACAGCTTGCACGGGAGAACCGACTTGAGAATACGCAAGTGAAGTTGTCTGCGCTCCAGTCTGTCTATCAGGCAACGTGCTTAGAGCTGGAACGTTATATTCACCAGTCTAGACTGATTCCCCCTTTTTAGACTTGTACCTAGAAGGAGGACCTAAGATATATATATGAAAGAACAGCTGCGTTCCATTCACCCGCTGGCCTGGACAATTATAGCAGGTACGATTTTTGGTCGGATGGCGACCTCGATGAGTATCCCATTTTTGTCTATTTATCTGACCACCCGTCTGGGGGTTTCCCCCTTTCATACGGGGGTGATCGTATCGGTCAGTTCGCTGGTCGGCATTTTTGCCAGCTTTTACGGTGGATATATTTCAGATCGGATCGGACGGCGTAAGGTGATGCTGGTATCCATCGCGAGTTGGGCGCTTGTATTCGTCGCTTTTGCGTTGGCAGAAGCGGCTTGGGCTTTTTTTGTCATTAATGCTCTGAACGGACTATGCAGATCCTTGTTCGAGCCAACTTCGCGGGCGCTATTATCAGATGTAACCCCCAAGGAGAAAAGATTGCTCGTCTATAACATGAGATATGCGGCGATTAATGTTGGTGTGGTGGCAGGACCGCTGCTTGGTTTGATGTTGGGATCGGCATCTACAGGTACGCCGTTTATGGTAGCCGCTGGTGTGTATGCTCTGTACGGGGTGCTGCTGTTGATCCAATTTACTCGGTATGCAGCGGATCTGCATGTAGGCACAACCGCAGGCGAGGCTCCGCTGCGGATGGGTGAGGCGTTCCGAACAGCCAGCAGAGATCCCGTATTTATGCCGATTTTGTTGGGAACCGTATTCTGCGTAATGGGCTATGCTCATTCCAATTCGACAATGCCTCAATTTTTATCGTTGTCCTTCGAGGAAGGTACCCGGTGGTTTACATACATGCTAACGGTCAACGCGTTTTGCGTATTGGCTTTTCAGTATCCACTGGTACGACTGGCAAGCCGCTTTTCTCCAGTGAATTCCTTAATAGCAGGGAATATATGTATTGCAGTTAGCTTGCTGCTGTGCGGTATGCTAAACTCAGGCTGGATGTTTATACTGGATATGGTGTTGTTTACAGTAGGCGAAGTATTATTGTTCACGATGCTGGACGTACTGATTGATCAAATTGCTGATGTCCAATATAAAGGGACCTACTTCGGTACGATCGGCTTTAATAATTTGGGTAGTGTACTGGCTCCTTTATTTGGTGGCTGGTTGCTGGATATCTATGGTCAAACAGCACCGCTTGCCGTGTTTGTTCCGGTTGCACTATCGGTTGTGATCGGTATTCCGTTCCTGCTGGTCGCACGCCGCCGTTTGGCGCAGCGTACAGCCCGGTTCGCGGCTCAAGGTGGAGAGTCTGTGCAGCAACTATCATCATAAAAAAGGGAGCTGAGTACAGGATGAAGTCGGAAGAAGATGTGCTACGAATTATACAATATATGAATGATCCACAGGTTTTGAAAGACTTGCGCTATGTGCGAGAGCTGAAGCTTCCGCAAGGCTGTATAGCCGCGGGCTATGTACGAAACCGGGTTTGGGACAAGCTTCATGGCTATACAACGGCTACACCTCTAAACGATATCGATGTTATTTATTTTGACCCTAAAAATACGCTAGAGGAACGAGATGAGTTTCTGGAGCAGTCCTTGAATCGTAAACAGGCAGGACGCAACTGGTCTGTCAAAAATCAAGCTCGGATGCATATTCGCAACGGGGAGGCTCCGTATTCCTCGATAGAGGATGCGATGAGCCGCTGGCCAGAGACGGCAACAGCTGTAGCCATTCGATTGAATGCCAAGGATCAAATGGAGGTTATTTGTCCGTATGGGTTGGAAGATCTGCTGGATATGCGGGTACGCCAAAGCCCCCTGTTCCGTCACACTACGGCTTTTCGTCAGCGTGTATTTGAAAAACAGTGGCTAGATAATTGGCCGTTGCTTATTGTGGAAAACTAAAGTATAACCTCATTTCAGATTATAAGGAGAGACGACTAACGATGTTTAAAAATATAAAACCAGATTCAGATCGTGAGGAGGTGCTGGAGCTCCTTACCTACGCTGTGCTTGATCATCCTGAACGCGGAGAGGCGGCTTTGCGTGCTTATCAAGCCTCGGATGAATGGAAGTTGTTCGGTGTGGAAGATGAAGGACTTATTGTAGGTGTTGTCGGTTTTGAGGAGCGGGAGGATGGAACGATCGTGCTCCATCATCTGGCTGTATTACCTGAAAATCGTCATAGAGGCTACGGCAGAGGGATGTTGCTTACGCTTATTAAGGAGCGTAGCCCGAAGCGACTTACGGTGGACACAGATGCGGAGGGGGCAGATTTCTTCCGCAACGTGGGTTTTGCCGTATATGGATCGGAGGATTTGCCAGATGGTGGGCAATTCCATTGTATATATGAAATAGACGAAGAATAAGCGAATCTCCGTGTCCCACTTCCTTTTTTCTACATAATATATGTTATGTCGGAGGGAGGTGGGTTTCATTGGCGTATCACTACACAGCGATTGGAGATTCTTTAACGACAGGTGCAGGGACGTTGCTGAGTGGCGGCTTTGTACCTGTCTATCGGCGAATGGCGGAAAGACATCTCCGTATGCCAGTCAGTTACGAGAATCTGGGAATCAACGGATTGACATCGCAGGAGCTGCTGTCCATGGTCCGCAACAATCCGCTTTTTCGGTCGGCAATCAGCCGGGCTGAACTCATAACGGTGACGATCGGCGGGAATGATCTGCGTCCATATATCAGTACACTTGCTGGAAGCCCAGGCGCGTCGGGTTCTTCCATTCCGCAAGCGCTGAATCATACCAAAGAATATGTACGCCAAATTGTACATGCCCTGTATCAAATAAAGTCCGGTCAGCGTGAGCCATTTATCATCCGAATGGTGGGGTTATATAATCCTTTTCCAGGAGTAAGGGAGGCGGGAGTATATGTGCGCCAATACAACTCGTTTCTCTATACATTGGGCGGGCCGAATTATCGGGTAGCGAACATTTATCCCATATTCGAAGGCAATGAACGGGCACTGCTTTCGCTGGACCGGATACATCCGAACAGCCGTGGTTATCGCGTGATTGCGGAAGAGCTGAATCGGCTTGGTTATGCGCCGTTACGATGACCGTGAGAGGATGCTTTGGATCGGAAAAAGTATAATAAAGAAAGAGGTTCATCATGGCAGATTAACTGTTCATCTTGAACCTCTTTTTTGCGTTTCAGCGTGTGATTTAGCTGATTATTTTACGGAATAGACTGCGTGCAGCCCACTTGCGCTCACTTCGTTTGCGGTATTTGGGCAGAGAACGATAGACAGCAATAGACTGGTTAAATGCAGTGATGGCTTCATCCTTGCGTCCCAGCATACGGTACATCAGGCCTGTCAGATAATAGCCCTCGCTGGAAGAAGACTGAATCTCCTGAAAATGCTGTAGATAGTGTAGTGACTTATTTACGTCCCGTTCCTTGAAAGCTGCGGCTAAATGCAAATAGGGTTCACCGTATTGCACCCGTGGGTTAATGTCCAGTGCCTTGAGTAAATGCTGTTCTCCATCCTCCAGGTGGGTTGTGTGTACCTCAGCCGTACCCCGCGCGTTCCAATAATCTGCTGAATCTTCATATCGGGATTGAATTTCCAATAGTAGCTCCAAAGCCTGCGAGTATTTCTTGCTTTCGATCCAAATCCGAGCCAAATCAAACTTGGCAGCCACATCGTTGGTGTTTAACACAATCTGTTGACGCAATCGTGCTGCATTGCGTCTTCTTTTCCACGGTTTGCTGATGCTGGGCAATACACCGACAAAGCTGCGATCCAATATATAGATCACAATTAGGAGTACGAGCATTGCCAAAAACGGATTACCGAGCAAACTCCATAGTAGAGAGAAAATCAAAAATTTCCCAATCATTCTGCTCCAATCCTCCTGTACATGTAACTATCCATACTTTCCACATTATAGCATAGGTTACTTTAAGGGGCATTAGCATCATGAGATTTCGAAGGATGATAGCTTTCAGAATTGGTGGGGGACTTGTACATGCTTTTGATATATCGATGGGGAAAAAGAGGAGCATGAGATGTCTCAGCATTCCCGCCAAAAGGTTGAACAGTCGGCCTTATCCAAAATATTAAACTCGATTATTTTCTCAAGTAATGAGAAATCAACTGGACTATCCCACTGGATACGTACCAACTGCTTGGTGTGATCATAGCCAGCCTGCACAATTAACTCAGAAAAATGATTAATCCCTGCCTTTTCAGGGGCAACGGCTAAATGATGTTTGGCTACGCTAAAGCCAATAATAAATGTGCCGTGATCTGTAAACATAGGCTGATTCCACGCAATTTTTGGCAATAAATTTGGAAACTTCTTGGTTACCCAAGCCAAAACCTCTTCCGTTCGGACCCGATGTTGTGGGTTATCAATATGCGCTAAATATTCTGCAAAAACTTCCATGTTGTTCCCTCCTAAAATAAAAATTATGTCCTGTTATATTCCTCAGCAAGAATAGAGTACAAATATGAATTATGAAACTCGCCTTTGTAGTACCAATGTTCTCGCATTATACCTTCACGTTGCATTCCGATCTGTTGCATAACTTTCTCAGAAGCTTTATTTTCTAGACGACATGTTGCATAAATACGATGGACATCAAGTGTGCTAAATCCAAATCCTAGCAGGGCTCGTGCCGCTTCTGTTGCATAACCCTTACCTTGATAATCTGGGTTTAAAATATAACCCATTTCTGCATTAGTATCTTTGACATGAATACCAACACCGCCGATCAGAATTCCAGTGTCTTTAAGACATACGGCTAGTTCGTAGTCTTGTCGTGGCTTTTCCAGCTGTGAGACTAGAACTTGTTCTATATACGCCTTTGTATCTTCTTCTGTATTGGGTCCCCATGCTGTGTGCCTAGTAACTTGAGGCAATGACGTGTAGGTATGTATACTTCCCCAATCGGATCTGCAAATATCACGAATGATGAGCCGATCTGTCTCAAATTGCATAACGATTCCTCCTGTCTATAATTAGCGTACATATTCGTGTTTTCTGAAAAATCTATTAAACCTATTTAAGCAGATCTGATGGGAAAGATTCAAGATTTTGAAAGAAAACGTTAAAGAAGAGTATCGAATTACGTGTTGAACAATGGGAACGAATGAATCCTTTTGCCGCCTGAACGCAAACCGCAAGGGAGGCGTCCGGCAAAAGGCAATCAGAAGATAATGAATGTGGTAATGGAGCAGCCTACGGTTATGGGGTATCTGCTTGTCCTAAAACACCCTGCGAGCTGTTACGAAACGTTTCTTCCATTTACCGTCAAACGTGTCAAAATGAACGCCGCGTTCTTTGGAGAAAGTATGCAGCAATTTGTTGTTCCCTGCATAGATCGCCACATGGCCGATCTCCAGCCCCCGCGCACTGAAGAACAGCAGGTCACCTTTGCGCAGCTCGTTCAGCCCGATCTCTTGGCCTTCTTTGGCCTGATCGTAAGAGACACGGGGGAGGTCGACAGAGAGCGTATGCCGGAACACTTCCCCGACAAAAGAGGAACAATCAAAGGTCGATGTCTGTCCGGTTGCAGCGCCGAATTCATAAGGGGTGCCAAGGTATTTTTGCCCGTAGGCGATCAGTTCATCTCCCTGCCGTTCTGCTAGGGAAGTGCTGGTATAGTCACTGTATTTTGGTTTTGCCGATATGTACCCGGTCAGGTTGTTTTTAGTGCGTACTTCCAGCCAGAGGGCATTGACCTCGCGGATGACATGAACCTTTTCACCGGTTGTAATAAGCCGCAGGGAAGGGGAAGTTTCTGATGAATCCGGTTTGCTACGCAGGTTGACTCCAGAAAGAACCGTTGTGAAAAAATCATCAGTGGAGGCAATCCGAATCGTACGGGTTAGGCCGTCCCACTTCACTGTGCTCCCAAGTGCTTCACTCACAAAACGCAGTGGAATCATTGTGTTGCCCTCAACAATCTGTCCGGGAACGTTCAGGGATAGCGTTTTACCGTTGAGGGTGGAGGTGACTTCTCCAATGCGATAGGTCAGCGTCGTGTCGTTTTTGGTTGCTGTTACGGTTTTGCTGGATCCGTTCCAGGAAAGCACAGCTCCTTGCGCTTCAAACAACTGCCGCATGGGAACGAGCGTTGTCCCGTCTAGCAGTAGCGGTTGAGCAGTAAGCTCAAGCGGGCGGTCATCCACATAAACGGTTGTTACTGGAGTTAGCGGTGCCGGCTTGGCGTAAGATGGGGTTGCTTGAAGCAGTGGTACTGCCAGCAGAGCCAGCCATACTTTCTTGTTGATTCTCATGCTGTCATCACCTCGTTGTTAATGTGTTCCTCTAAGTTGTACGATACTGCCTCCGATTAGTTGTGTACCAATTATTGGACTGATTCAAAAAACAAAACAAACAAAAATAAAACAAAGCAATATCTTTGTTTTTATATTGACATCAAAATCAAATAAAGATAGAATTACAATTGTGAAATGTTTCACTTTAGAGTAGTTCTGTATTTAGCGAGGGATCAAAAGTGAATCCTTAGGAGGCAGATTTTTATGAGCGCACATGTATTTTTTGTACCATCTATCAATCTGATGGGAAAAGGCTGTTTGCATGAAGTTGGACCCTATATAAAAGAACTACATTTAAACAAAGCACTGGTCGTGACGGATAAGTTTCTGATGAAGAGTGGAATTGCCGGCAAGGTCACATCCTTGCTGGATGATATAGGCTTGGACTATGCGGTATATGATGAGGTCAAGCCCAACCCGACCTGTAAAAATGTACATGATGGCGTCCAATTTCTACAAGAAAACGGCTGTGACTTCTTAATTTCCATTGGCGGAGGATCCCCACAGGATACGGCCAAGGGAATCGGCATTATTGCTACCAACGGGGGACATATAACTGAGTATGAGGGCGTTCATCAATCCAAGCATAAATCGCTGCCGATTGTCGCTATTAATACAACGGCAGGAACATCCGCAGAAATTACAATCAATTATGTCATTACGGACGAAGAGCGCAAAGTCAAAATGGTTATGGTTGACAAGAATAGCGTAGCTACGATTTCAGTCAACGATCCTGAACTGATGGTAGACAAACCCGCCGCATTAACGGCAGCTACAGGACTAGATGCTTTGACCCATGCCATTGAAGCTTTGGTTACTCCAGGCTCCTACCCTGTTACAAATGCGACTGCGTTGGCAGCAGTAGAACTTATTTTTAACAATTTGGCCCGCACGGTGAGCGACGGTCATGATATAGAAGCACGTGAACAAATGGTTTTCGCTATTTTCTTGGGAGGACTTGCATTTAATAATGCCGGATTGGGTTATGTCCATGCTATGGCTCATCAGCTAGGCGGGGTATACGATTTGCCTCATGGGGTTTGCAATGCCATGCTGCTGCCGATTGTGGAGGAGGAGAATGCCAAGCATGTACCAGAGAAGTTTCGTGCCATTGCTAAGGTCATCGGTTATGAAGATAAGGGGAAAACGGATAAAGAATGCGCAGACTATGTAATTCAAAGAATCAAGGACCTGTCGAAGGAAGTAGGGATTCCTGCCAAACTTTCTGAACTAGGTGTAAACGAGGTGGATTTAGATTTGCTTGCCGAAAACTCCATGAAGGATGCTTGCGCTCCGGGCAATCCGTTCATACCTAGCAAAGAACAAGTTATCGAAATGTTTAAGAAAATTCTATAAATAATACTGTTGTTATTTTTTGTTATTTTTGTTATATACTTTGAGGGCTGTCCCAGGAACTGATCAAGAATACCGGGAACGGCCCTTTTGGCCTAAGTCATTACAGATTCCCATTTGTCCACTTTTTTACTTAAGAACTCCTGAAGCTCCCCCTCGTTGTTGCTTAGCTTATAAAATAAAGAAAGGGCAACCAGAATCACGTCTGCACATTCCTCTTTGACATCGGAAATATTCAATTGCTTATATTCGCTTCCGTTTGCATTCATATAAGACAGCATGGCTTGAGAGGTTTCTCCTACTTCTTCGGATAGTTTAAGAACCATCTGCTCTAATGTCTTCTTTTCGTGGGTGCTCAAGTATTGGATTTTCTTTAAAAGCTGCTCCATTTAACAACCTCCTAACTATTTTTTAAAATCTTATTATAACAGACTTAGATCTAGTTCTTTGAAGCATTTCATACGTTAAAATTAGATCAGACTGACTAAGTACTTGATATATATAGATGTCTATGTAATAATACTTGTATGTTAAAAAATAATGCAGCTGCACTTGTAGGAACCATTAGGGACTCGATCAATAAATTAATTGTATCTGAGCTCGAATCCTATGGAGTTGAAGGAATCGTACCTACCCATGGTGGAATACTGATGTTCCTGTATCAAACGGATGGACTTTCGATTAAGGAATTGACGCAAAAAATTGCTCGTCAACAGCCCACAGTCACTGTTTTAATCGACAAGCTAGTAAAATTGGGGTATGTGGAAAGGAAAAAAGAAAGGGAGGATAGCCGAGTTACTCTGATCTATCTTACCGAAAAGGGGAAAGAGCTGGAGCCTATATTTGAGGCGATCTCTAATAAATTAAAAGAAACTATTTATGGTGGTCTCAAAGACGAGGAAAAAAAACAACTGGAATATCTGTTGGAGCATATAAAAAACAGGTTTTAAAATTTTTTTTGAGTAAATGTATAGATATCTATACAAATGCCAAAATAACAATAAAATATCTGGAGGTCATGAAAATGAAACATCTTATCATCTATGCTCACTCTAACGCTGAAAGCTTTAACCACGCGATACTGGAAACGGTTGTAACGACCTTGAAGGAAAAAGGTGACGAAGTCGTTGTACGCGATCTGTACGCTCTTGATTTTCAACCGGTATTAAAACCTGAGGATACGGCTGCGATGAGAGCTGGACAAACGCCGGCTGATATCAAAGTAGAGCAGGAATATATCTCGCAGTCTGATACGATTACGTTTATTTCACCCATTTGGTGGACAGGTCTTCCTGCGATCCTGAAAGGTTATGTTGATCGTGTATTTGCCTACGGCTTTGCATATACGGCTGGTGCAGAAGGGATTAATAAGCTGCTTACAGGTAAAAAAGGGTTTATCGTGAATACACATGGTACGCCCAACGCGATCTACGATGAAATTGGTATGACCGCAGGATTGAAGCTGACATCAGATACGGGTATTTTTGATTTTGTTGGAATTGAATCGGTCGGTCACTTGCTGCTTGGAAGTATCGGCTACCTTGATGAAGATGGTTACAAAGGATTGTTGAAACAAGTACAAGACACGGTTAAAACGGTGCTGTAAAGTTAGTTCATATTCGTTCAAAAGCGTAGGACATTCTTTAAACGATAAGGTCAACCAGCATTTACGGGTTGGCCTTATCTTACAAATGCTAATACTTTTCCAATATAGTCCAGACAACGATCTGTTCCTGCTTGTTATTATGGGGATATACAAAACTAGCCTTCGTACGATTTATTTTGTCATAATATACTATGGCGTTTAGGCTTTGGGCAGAGTCGTAGCTTTGATTCACGAAATGGTTGCCCAATTTATTTTTCACATCCTCAAGTTTCTGAAGTTTGTGGCCACTGATGCTGGAAAATTCGCTCTCGGACAAGGTTTGCAGTTTCATAATCTCTCCACTAGAACTATAGACAATCAAGAAATTTTCAAAATACCTGTGATCGGCATCTTTTGTGTGTTTATCGTTAAAATCGGGGTTCTTTTTATAAGCAGTCAAATCAATCTCCGCAATATTCTTGCTTAGTGGAATATTGTTTATTGACAATTCCGATAGATCCGTTGATTTTACCGACATCTCCGTCCTTAGATTTTTTGTGAAATATGCCATTAAAGCGATCAGGATAACAATACATATAATGAAGCTTTTTTTGGGGATTAGCTTAAGCATAGTTTGAAGACTCCTTCACTATCACAGAGATTAGCATGGTTTATTTTATCGCAAATACTGGAATATACTATTTATTGTAACGAGTCAATGAATGAGATTAAAGAATTTTTTGTTCTCGGCCTGAGAGATGTCTATAGGTGAAGGGGGAAGGATAATAATTCACAAATATTTCATTGTTATTATTGTTGGCAATTCTTTATAGTACATAGTATCCATATTTAGTTTAACGTCGAGATAATGGAATTAATTTCCCCTTACTCCGAGATCATCTGCATGTATCCAGAACAAGAATTACGGCAGCGCTTACGGTAATAAGGAAAAAGGCGATGTGGCAATAGAAATAGAAATGCCTGATGTGGTTAATTGAGCTTTCTTTGAATATGATGAATGCGGATTCTAGTGAAAAATAACATAATGTGAGGGTGTACTGGGTGAGATATAAAATCATAGCAGATAGTTGCTGCGACTTAACGACAGAGCTTAAAGAAAAGATGCAAGTAACTACGATTCCATTAAACATGACATTGGGTGAAAAATGCTTCATAGATGATGATACATTGGACTTGCCTCAGTTTATGGAAGAAATGAAAGCCTGTACAACCAAGATTGGTTCCGCTTCACCGTCACCTATGCTATATAAGGAAGCCTTTCAAGGCGCGCATACTTCTTTTGCCATTACATTATCCAGCAACCTGTCCAGCTCGTATTCCAGTGCATTGGTCGCAAAGGATATGGCGGAAGAAGAAGGGGCAGATGTTCATGTATTCGATTCGAAAAGCGCATCGGCTGGACAACTCTTGTTAGCTCTAAAATTACGCAAGCTGATTGACGAAGGATATCATAAAAGCGAGATTATCTCTTCTTTGGAGAGCTTTATCAGCAAAATGAAAACCTATTTTGTGTTAGAGAATTTGGATAATTTGGTCAAGAACGGACGAATGAATAAAATTACTGGAAAGATACTTTCATTCTTGCATATCAGGCCTATTTTAGGTTCAGACGGTGACGGAAACATCGCATTATTTACTCAAGCCCGTGGTCAGAATCAAATCATTGAAAAGTTGGCAGATACCATTGAAAAAAGTGGTCGGAGTACCGAAGGAGAAAGCATCGTTATTACTCATTGCAATAATCCCGGACTGGCACAAAAGTTAATGAATACCTTGAAGAACCGCTATCAATTTAAAGATATTCATATTGTGCCCACCAGGGGAATTAGTTCAATGTATGCCAATGACAAAGGGATCATTATCGCCTTTTAAAAAGTATTCAGGGTTTATCCTCGTGCGATGGATAAACCCTTTTTAGTATATTGGGGCTTTGCATGAGTCTAAGCCTATCCCAATTTTCTAATGAGGACAGAGGCATTTACGCTGGCTTGAGTTCCTCCGGCCTGTGTTTGCAGGGTAACAGCAGCAGTAGAGCTATGGTTACGCAGAGTAAGGACATCACCGCATGCCAAAGCAAGGATGGCTTGCCCGGTGTTCTGCTGTGTCCCGGCTCCTGAGCCGTACACGGTTCCCTCAGCCAGTACGCCATTAATAAAGATGGCGAATTGGTTAGGTTCTATACCCGACACCGAAAAGTGGACTTCATACTTCCCTGCATCGGCTACAGCAATTTGTGTAGTCCCTGGAAGGTGAGCAATCCCAGGTGTAAGTATGCCGTTCGTATCGAAAATGACCTCCCCTTCAATCGAAACGAGTTGGGGCCTCACATTATAAATGTAACCGAACTGCGCTAAATCACCTGTGGTTCTGGAATCCCCTTCAGCATCATGATTAATATTCACATGTACAACTTGCTTTTTGACAATGATGTCTTTACCAAACGACTTCCGTTTTGAGCGGCCTCTTTTTTTGGGGGGCATTTCCTCAAACTTTTTTTCTAGCTTATCAAACCAGGCACGGACAAAAACGTCTTTTTTACGGCCTTTTTTTCGGTTCAATTCAGGACGACCCAATACAAACACCTCCATATGGTTTGTTGTATAGTACTCCATTCATCTAGAGGAGGCATGGATATCTGTCCTGTGTTTCATAGGAAACAATCTATTTTGACTAAAAACAGGCTTCTGTACAAGGTACATTCGTCTAGTATGTAAAAAGCACCTCCAATTGTATCCTTGGTTGTCATCTAAGGATACACTTGGGGTGCCAGTAGTAGGTTAATATCATGATGAAGCGGTTTGAAGCCGCTTTTTGCGTACATATAGGGCGTACAGGATACCGCCAAGCAGGCACAGGATACAAGCAAATCCCGCCAGTAACCAAGCTGAAGCAACTGCCCCTCCACGATCCATACTGTTTCCAAGCCATAAGGGCAGCAGGGCACCTCCGACTCCGCCTGCACCGATAAGCAGGCTGGTGGTCGATTCTTCTGTACCTGGCATCATTTTGCTGGCAAAAACAAGAGCGATGGAAAAGATGCCGGACATGCCGAGTCCCAGCAGTACGATAAGGACAAAGGCACCAGCAGTGCCTTGGATCAACGGGAACACACACAGCAGCAGGGTCGCTGCCAGTGAGCTCAGAGCGACAAAGACACCGTAGCCGTATCGATCGGCAATGTAGCCTGTAAATAACCGTCCGAAGGCCATTGCCAACCAAAAGCAGGTGACACTGAGTGCTGCTTCGGCTTGTGTGAGACCGAGTCGCTCGATAAACATGGAGGGCAGGAAATTGGCCAGACTCATCTCAGTTCCTACGTAGATAAAGAAAAAAACGATAAATAATGCAAGTAGCTTCCAATTGCCTATAGGGCTGCTAATAGAAGCCTTTACGGTAGGTGACTCCAGTGAATTAGTGGAACGCTTATGGTAGTCACCTCGGTGTTCCTGTTCGTCCAATAGAGCGTCCAGTGTGCCGAAGGACCCGCGCAGCCAAGCTATAGTGGCTACGGCTGCAAACAAGGAGATGATGGGAAATGCCAGTCGCCACCAACCTAGAGCAATGAATTGGCTAGCGATAGCGGGCATAGCCAAGGCGCCGATCCCGAAAAAGACTTCCAGACGGCTCATAGCCGCGCCCGTTCCTTGAGTAATACCTCCAATAACAATAGTACCTATAAGTGTTTCTACCATTCCAAAGCCAAATCCGGCTACTGCCCCGACGGCATATAGCCAGCCCCAGGGCGGCAGAAGTGAATACAGCACTTCAGCCGCACACAGCAGAAGTAGAGCAAATACCAGACTTCGGCGTTTGCCGAACGTCCGGGCAAGCCACGGTGACAGTAGGACTCCAGCCAGAAAGCCGGAAAATTGAGCGAAAATCAGGCTTCCGCCATCCGTATAGGTTCTACCGTAATGCTCTAGCAACACGGGCAGTAGGGAGCCTACAACCACATGTGCTAGACCAATTAAAAAATAAGACAAGCTGCCGATCCATAGTAGTCGTTTCATGATTAACTCCTTTGGTACTAAATTACCTTTATGCAGTAAAGTGAGTGGTATAAGTCAGATTGAATTGATTAGGATAGCTCCAGCACTTGAAAGCCATAGCCTTCAATAGAAATATCTCCTTCCAGGAATTTTCCGCTGATCAGCTCTTTTCCTTTTTGGTCATCCAGATGATATTGTTGTGTCTGGGCATTATGGTTGAGAACAAATAGATACGACTTTCCATCTTTGGACCGCATAGTGGCTTCTATGCCCGCAGGAGCACGCAGCAGGGATGAAATCCCTTTTTGCTCACAAATGTAGCCCAGCAGACCATCAAGGAAAGGTTCCTCAGGGTCAGTAGCGACATACCACGCTTCACCTTGACCAAAGCGATTGCGTGTCAGTACTGGCATGCCCTGATAGAAATCATCGCCGTATTCCGCCAGCACCTCGGCTCCTTCGCTATGCAGCAAGTCGCAGAGCAACCCACATTTATATTCACCTTCTAATACGCCCACTTTTTCTTTCAATATAATGCGGTTGTGTGATTCAGGCAGAAGCGCATCAATTTCCTCCACCCAGATCCCGAGTAAATTACGCAGTTTACCAGGATATCCTCCGGTTGTGACCAGATCGTTTTCATTTACAATGCCACTGAAAAAGGTCGTTAAGAAGGTGCCGCCACGCTCTGTGAATTGTTCCAGTTTCTCAGCAGTACCCGGCTTGACCATGTAGAGTACAGGCGCGATAATGAGATCATATTTTTGGAAATCTGTATCCACAGAAATCAGGTCTACCTGTACGTTACGCCGGAAGAGGGTAGCATAATACTTATGCACCTGATCCAAGTATTTCAAGGCGACAGAAGGGCCGCTTGACTTTTCCAAAGCCCACCAATTGTCCCAATCAAACAAAATAGCTACTTTGGCATGAACAGTCGCGTCAAGCAGCGTGTTGCCTAAAGCGCCGAGCTCATTGCCAAGCTGTGCCACCTCGCGAAATACACGTGTGTTCTCATGCCCGGCATGCTCAATAACAGCCCCGTGGAATTTCTCACATGCGCCGATTGAGCGGCGAAGCTGGAAGAACATGACCGTGTCCGCGCCATGCGCGACTGCCTGATAACTCCATAACCGCATAACGCCGGGCCGTTTAAGCGAATTATACGCCTGCCAGTTCTGCTGGCTCGGTGTTTGCTCCATCAGCATAAAGGGTTGCCCATCCTTCAAGCCGCGCATCAGATCGTGTGCCATCGCGGTATAGCTCGGCGGGGTATTAGCCGCAGGATAACTATCCCAAGATACAATATCCATGTGCTTAGCCCATTTAAAATAGTCCAGTTGTTTGAAAAATCCCATCAGATTGGTCGTTATCACGGCATGGGGAATATGCTTTTTAATTGCGTTGTATTCCAGCAGATAGCAATCCAGCATACTGTCTGAATTAAATCGTGCATAATCGAGGGATATACCCTGAAAGGAGGAGTGATTTTCTCCCCAATGCTCGCTCAAATTATTTGGTGGCACGATTTCATCCCAATCATAGAAGGTATGACCCCAGAAGGAAGTATTCCACACCCGGTTTAGCTCTTCCAGTGATCCGTATTTTTGCTTGAGCCACATCCGGAATGCGGCCGCGCAGTTATCACAATAGCAATCTCCGCCGTACTCATTGGACACGTGCCACACGAGGATTGCGGGATGGTTTTTGTATCGTTCTGCAAGTTGGTCAGCCATCTGCTCCGAGTATTTTCGATACGTAGGACTATTCGGACAAGAATTGTGGCGACCACCGAACTTCCGCTTCCGTCCGTCAGCGTCCACCCGGAGAACGTCGGGGTAGCGAGTAGCCATCCAAGCAGGGTGTGCTGCCGTGCTAGTAGCTAGACAAACGAAGATATCGCTTTCATAAAGACTGTCAATCAATTGATCCAGCCATTCAAAATGATATGTGATTTCGTCGGATTGAATTTTGGCCCATGAGAATACGTTGACCGTGGCGATATCAATCCCTGCCTGCCTGAACATCCGTAAATCTTCCTGATGCGTGGCCTCATCCCATTGCTCAGGATTATAATCTCCACCGTAAAATACTTTAGGAAGTTTACTGCTTATCATGCCAATCACCTCTGTATATAAGAATAATCCTATCTTATAATACAAATAACTGCTTTTAAATATAATAAAATGAACGTGTATATAACAATATGGATCTACATGAGAAATACATACCCGCATACGCCGGAGGTGCTTTTTATGATTTTAACTCCCCATCATTTGCGATTTTTCCTGACTACGCGTGAGCACTCTTTACCCCTTTTTATTGAAAGTATCGGATTTAACAGCAGGCAGGAGGATGTGTCCCGTCCAGAGGGCTATCCGTGCTTTCACTGGATTCAGACGGTGTCTGGTGAAGGGATGTTTACATTTAAAGGGGGGACCTTTCGTCTGGGGGAGCAGTCTGGAGTTCTGCTGCTACCTGGGGAATCCCATGCATACAGACGGGCGACCAAGGTATGGCGAACGTTATACATTACATTTGACGGACCCATCGCCGCGGCTGTATTGACTGCACTCGGATTGAAGCATACGCGAGGGTACCATTGGGACCCGGATAGCGAGCTGCACAGCTTTGGGGAAAACATGCTACACTCCATGGTTAGTGAACGTGATTTGTCTGGATTAGATGCTTCGGCCAATATGTACCGTTTTCTGACTCTGCTGCGTAAACATGGACAACATAGCTCGATGCCTTCCTTATCTCACAATGTGGAACGTTTAACCCCTGTACTGACCTTTATGGAGCAAAATTATGCCAGCCCAGATGTGGGTTTAAGGGATATGGCCGTTATGATGAATGTCAGCGCTCGTCATTTAAATACATTGTTTAAGCAAGCGTTCGGTGTGACTTCGTATGCTTATCTGATTGTAATTCGGTTGCGGAAGGCTAAGGAGATGATGACAGAGTATCCGCAATTAACGGTAAAGGAGATTTCTGAGCGCGTAGGCTTCCGGGATGTCAGTCATTTTGTGGCAACTTTCCGCCGGGCGGAAGGAATTACGCCGGAAAGGTTCAAAATACTGTATACATAAGGGTATTTTATCGAAATACTCTTTCTTACTCGGGAATGCTCTTTTTAGGGAGCATTCCTTATTGTTTTTTTCA
>RCUE01000078.1_pt1 | contig 43603 bp, 26 predicted proteins | sample 2166111 | NCBI WGS metagenome assembly RCUE01 (sample SAMN09930795, study PRJNA488358) | compost metagenome | feature: garden; material: soil; isolation source: compost soil in phenylacetonitrile-enriched culture | place: Germany: Experimental Botanical Garden Goettingen | collected 2016-01-27 | reverse complement strand
TGATGACCGAGCGTTCGGTAGACTTGATTGTGGGTATGTTAGGCATTTTGAAAGCTGGGGGCGCATATGTTCCAATCGATCCAACGTATCCGGAGGAGCGTATCCGCTACATGCTGGACGACTCGGGAGCAGAGTTGTTGTTGACACAAAGCCATCTGGTAGACAAGGTATCTTTCAATGGAAACGTGCTGGTGCTGAGTGGGGCACCGAGTGTGTATCACGAGGATGGCTCCAATCTGGAGTCGTTGTCTGGTCCGAACGATCTAGCGTATGTGATTTATACGTCAGGTACGACGGGACAGCCGAAAGGGGTTATGCTGGAGCATCGCGGTCTGTGTAATCTGAAAACGTATTTTGATCAGGAATTCCAGATCAGCGCGTCGGATCATACACTGCTGTTTGCCAGCTATTCGTTTGATGCAGCTTGCTGGGAAATATTCCAAGCCCTGTTCTGTGGTGCCACGTTGTACATGCCAACGTCAGAGACGATTTTGGACTATGAGAGATTCGAGCATTACATGACAGAACATCAGATTACGATAGCGACATTACCACCGACCTATGCCGTCTATCTGGAGCCAGAACGGATGCCAAACCTGCGTATTCTGATCACTGCCGGTTCAGCCGCTTCAACAGAGCTGGTATACAAGTGGAAGGATCATGTAGCGTACTACAACGGCTACGGTCCAACTGAAAACTCGGTGGCGACATCCATCTGGCCAGTATCCAAGGATGAGAGAGCAGGACAGCTGATTTCTATCGGCCGCCCTGTACCGAATCACCGGGTATACATGGTGGATGTACATGGACATTTGGCTCCAACAGGCGTAGCGGGTGAGCTGTGCGTGTCCGGTCCAGGCCTGGCTCGTGGCTATCTGGATCGTCCAGAGCTGACGGCTGAGAAATTTGTACCGAATTCATTTGCGGCTGGCGAAGCAGGTTATGAACGAATGTATCGTACGGGTGACTTGGCAAGATGGATGCCGGATGGCAACATCGAATATTTGGGCCGGATCGACCATCAGGTGAAAATCCGGGGTTATCGGATCGAGCTGGGCGAGGTCGAGGCACAAATTTTGAAAGTAGAGAGCATACAAGAGGTCATCGTACTGGCCCAGGCGGACGAGCAGGGACAAAACCAACTGGTGGCGTACTTTGTTGCCGAACGTGACGTGAGTGCGGGTGAGCTGCGAAGCTTACTGGGTGAGGAGCTACCAAACTACATGGTGCCTTCGTACTTGGTACAGCTGGAACAAATGCCGCTGACACCGAACGGTAAAATCGACCGCAAGGCCCTGCCAGCACCAGAAGGCAGCCTGCAAAGCGGAGCCGACTATGTCGCACCGCGGACGTGGGTGGAAGTGAAGTTGGCGCAAATCTGGCAGGATGTGCTGGGCCTGGCGCAGGTCGGCGTGAAGGAAAACTTCTTCGAGATTGGTGGACATTCCCTGCGGGCGACGACACTGGCCTCGAAGATTCACAAAGAGCTGAACAAGCCACTTCCACTGCGCAGTATTTTTGAAGCACCAACGATTGAGCAACAGGCCGTTGTACTGGAACAGCTGGACCAAGTAACCTATGCGTCCATTCCAGTAACGGAAAAGCGCAGCTTCTATCCCCTGTCCTCGGCGCAAAAACGACTGTATGTGCTGCATCAGTTCGATCCGCATGATGTGAACTACAACATGCCGTCGGTGCTGCAAGTGAGCGGTCCGCTGGATGTGAAGCGGGTGGAACATGCATTCCGTCAACTGATCGCCCGTCATGCGTCCTTGCGCACCCGCTTTGATCTGATCGACAGTGAGCCGATGCAATGGGTTGAGGACACGGTGCCGTTCGAAGTGGAATATACGAAGGTACAAGCAGAGGGTGCGACTACGGATACAGACACGAGGGTCGGCAAGAAAGTGGATGAGCTGGTGAGTCGCTTTGTCCGTCCGTTTGATCTCAAAGCTGCGCCGCTGCTGCGAGTAGGCTTGGTGGATCTGGGCGTCCAGGGAGTAGAGCAGGAATCCCAACATCTGCTTATGCTCGATATGCACCACATCGTCTCGGATGGGGTGTCGATGGGGGTACTAACTGAAGAATTTGTCCGCTTGTACGACGGTGAAGATCTGGTGCCACTGCGGATACAGTACAAGGATTATGCCGTATGGCAGCAAAGTGAAGCCCATCAGGAATGGATGCAGCGTCAGGAAGCCTACTGGCTCGATACCTTCCGGGGTGAACTGCCTGTGCTGGATCTACCGACAGACTTTGCCCGTCCGGCGGTGCGAAGTACGGCAGGCGATACCGTGGTGTTTGGGCTGGAACGCGAAGTAAGCGAACGTCTGAAAGAACTGGCTGCGCACACCGGCTCTACGCTGTATATGGTGTTGCTGGCGGCGTATACCGCCCTCTTGCACCAATACAGCGGCCAGGAGGACATCGTCGTCGGCACGCCGATTGCCGGACGACCGCATGCGGATTTGGAGCCGATCCTCGGCATGTTCGTCGGTACGTTGGCACTGCGAAACTATCCGACAGCGGAACATACCTTCCGCAGCTACGTGGAAGAAGTGAAGGTTCGCGCCCTGCAAGCCTACGAGCATCAGGACTATCCATTTGAGGAGCTGGTGGAAAAGCTGAATGTGAAGCGGGATATGAGTCGCCATCCGCTGTTCGATACGATGTTTACCCTGCAAACGACCGAGGAAGGTAAGCTGCAACTGGCGAACCTGAGCTTCCGTCCTTATGGCCTGGAGCAAACGCCAGCGAAGTTTGACTTGACGCTGGAAGCTAGAGAGGAAGAGGCAGGCATCCAGTTCGGATTGCAGTATGCCACTGCGTTGTATCAACGGGAAACGGTCGAACGGATGACACGTCACTTTATTCGCTTGGCCGAAGCTGTGGCAGCGAACCCGGATGCGAAGCTGGGTGAGCTGGAGCTCATTACGACTGAAGAAACCGAGCAGATTCTGAAGGTATTCAATGATCCGAATGCGCATAGCGTACGCGGAACACTGCAAGGGCTGTCGCTCAGCGAGCGTTTTGAAGAGCAAGCGAAGAACCATCCTGAGCGGATAGCCGTGGTGTCTGGGGATATGGCGCTAACCTACGCTGAGCTGAATGAGCAGGCGAACCAATTGGCTCGTGTGCTACGGGCGAAAGGGGTTGAAGCAGATCAACCAGTAGGCGTACTGCTGGAACGTTCTGCGGATCTTCTGGTGAGCATTTTGGCGGTACTGAAGGCCGGAGGCGCGTATGTGCCAATGGATACGATGTATCCGCAGGAACGGATCGACTATATGCTTCAAGACAGTGGGGCGAAGGTTGTAATCACAAGCAGAGCCGCCAACCTGTCACTTCAACTGCCATCGACAGTACAAGCTATCGTTCTTGACGATCAGGACGTACAGGCTCAATTGGGAGCACAGGATGCGAGCAACCTGATCCCTGTCGCCGGCCTGTACAACCTGGCCTATATGATTTACACGTCAGGTACAACCGGTCAGCCGAAAGGGGTCATGATCGAGCAGGGCAGTGTCAGCAATCTGGTAGATGCTTTATGGGAACGAGTATACAGCCGTTATGAACAGCCGCTTCATGTCGCATGGCTGTCAGCATTTGTATTTGACGCTTCGGTGAAGCAAATCTTTGCCAGCTTGCTGTTAGGCCACACCCTGCATGTGGTGTCCCGTGACGTCAGTCTGAGCGGAGAGCATTTGATCGCCTACTACCGCACGCACCGGATTGATCTGTCGGACGGCACACCTGCGCATCTGCATATTTTGAACGAAAGCGTCAGTGTGACGGAAGCGCCGGAAGTGAAGCATTACCTGATCGGTGGCGAAGCATTATCCGTGCAGCTGGTACATGTGTTCCTACACAAATGGGCCGGGTATCGTCCGGTGATTACGAACGTGTACGGTCCGACCGAAACGACGGTAGATGCGACCGCTTATACGATTGAAGATGTGGAGTCCCTGAACGCACTGCTGGAAAAAGGGGAGCATACGGTATCCATCGGAACGCCGATAGCGAACCAGTCCGTGTACATCTTGAACAGCCAGCAACAGCTGGTGCCGATCGGTATCGCAGGTGAGCTTTATATCGGGGGTGCAGGTGTCGGACGAGGATACCTGAACCTGCCGGAGCTGACGGCAGAGAAGTTCGTCCTGAATCCGTTCGCTGATGCGGCAGCAACCGATCCAGCGGACAGCACTCACGCAAACCGGATGTACCGCACGGGCGACTTGGCACGGTGGATGCCAGACGGCAGTATTGAGTATTTGGGCCGGATCGACCACCAGGTGAAAATCCGGGGGTACCGGATCGAGCTGGGTGAGGTGGAAGCGCAGCTGCTGACCGTGGACGGCATTCAGAAAGCCATCGTCACAGCATGGGAAAACGAAGATGGACACAAGGATCTGTGTGCCTATATCATAGCTTCAGCGTCCCTGAGTTTGCCGGAGCTGCGCAATGCGCTGCAGCCGAAGCTGCCGGATTACATGATCCCGACGTATGTGGTACAACTGGATCGTTTCCCGCTGACACCGAACGGGAAAATCGACCGCAAGGCGTTGCCGGCACCGGAAGCACGTCTCGAAGGAGGCCTGGAGTATGTTGCACCGCGGACGCCGCTGGAAGCCAAGCTAGCCCAAATCTGGCAGGATGTCTTGAAGCTGTCCAGCGTAGGAGTCACCGACTCATTCTTTGACGTGGGTGGGCACTCCCTGCGGGCAACGACGCTGGTGGCCAAAATCCATCAGGAACTGGACAGCCGGATTACGCTGCGTGAGGTGTTCCAACACTTTACGATTGAGCAGCAAGCCCAGCTCATCGCAACGCACGGGACAGACACCTATACGGTGATCCCTGCGGCGGCGCAACAGGCGTACTACCCGGTTTCCTCGGCTCAAAAACGACTGTACATTTTGAGCCATCTGGAAGGTGGGGATCTCAGCTACAATATGCCGGGTGTATTAACCGTGGAGGGACCGCTTCAGGCCGATCGGCTGGAGGATGCGTTCCGTCAGTTAATAGCCCGCCATGAAACGCTGCGGACTTCCTTTGAAATGGTGGACGGCGAGGTTGTGCAGCGGGTTTACGATCAGGTGGCGTTTGCAGTAGAACGCCTGCAGGTCCACGAGTCTGAAGCCGAAGCGTATATCGAGTCCTTTGTACGCAGCTTCGATCTTCAGCAGGCACCGCTGCTACGTGTCCGTCTCGTTCAAACCGGACCCGAGCGCCATCTCCTGATGTACGACATGCACCATATTATTTCAGACGGTGTATCGTCTAACCATATCGTGCAGGAGCTGGGACAACTGTACGAGGGACAGGCTCTAGAGCCGTTGTCCATTCAGTACAAGGACTATGCGGTGTGGCAGCAGCAGGAAATGCAGCGTGAGTCCTACCAGCGCCGGGAACAGTTCTGGCTGGAGCATTTAGCCGGGGAATTACCGGTACTGGATCTGCCGATTGCTTATCCTAGACCTGCTGTTCGCAGCTTCGAGGGGGCAATGTATGAGTTTACCGTGGCCCCGAATGTATCCGAGCAGTTGCACCGGATAGCGGCACAGACTGGAAGCACATTGTATATGGTGCTATTGAGCGCCTACACCGTCCTGTTGTCCAAATACAGCGGTCAGGACGATTTGATCATCGGTACGCCGGTAGCAGGCCGCTTGTTGCCTGAGCTGGAGCCACTGATCGGAATGTTCGTCAATACGCTAGCCATCCGGCATCAGCCGAAGGGCAACCAAACGTTCCACAGCTACTTGCAGGAAGCCAGAGATCGTACGCTGCAAGCCTTCGAGCATCAGGATTATCCACTGGAAGAGCTGGTGGAAAAGCTGGATGTAGCGCGGGATGCAAGTCGTAACCCGTTGTTTGACACTGTGTTTGTACTGGAAAATACGGAGTCGCAGGAAGCACAACTTGAAACACTATCCTTTAGTCCTTATGTTAAGGAACACAGGACCTCCAAATTCGATTTGACCTTGTCTATGAGTGATGAAGACGGGCAGATCAAGGGTTCCTTTGAATATTGCACGAAGCTGTTTGGCGCTGACGCTATTGAACGATTAACCGGAGATTTGATAGCGATCCTGTCACAGGTTGCGGCCAATCCAGATTTGCAATTAAGCGATATTCAGGTGAACTTGGGTGAACAAGCAGAAGGCTTCTCACCGGATTCCATCGACTTTGTTTTCTAGATCAGTTTTCAGGTTTCTAAAAGGCAATGATTTCACTTTGCATGTGCAAAGGGCAGGCGGCTTCGTCCGACTGCCCTTGCCTGCAAAGTATTCTTTTTCCGATACAACGCTCATCTACGTAACAACGCACCATTCCAACCGGGGTACAGACCCCATAAAGCAGGAGGGATGTCATTGAAAGCCTTATTTGAGAAAGAGAAAAATTACTGGAGTCATAAGCTGGAATCCGAGGATCGTATCATCTGCTTGCCATATACCAACCATGTGTCCAGGGATACAGCTGCAACAGATTCTAATTGTCATACGTACACGCTGACATTTCCATCAGAAATTTCCCAAAGAATATCATCTATAACAGGTGGGGCTCCATGGGCTGTATTTATGGTTCTGCTTGCTGGAGTAGAAAGTTTATTGCATAAATACACAGGTGAAGAAAGTGTGCTGCTGGGCATTCCTGTAGCCAAGTCTGGCAACGGTGCTACCAAGCCAATCAACCATCTGCTTTTATTGAAAAATACGCTGGATTCTTCAACGACCTTCAAAACCTTGCTGTCTCAGATCAAAACCTCTGTCAGTGAAGCTATTGAACACCAAAATATTCCTTTTTGGAACTATACCGAGGGGCTTGAAATCCTACGTAACAAGGACGACAAGCCTCTTATCCACACCACGGCCTCCTTGCAAAATATTCACATTTCTGATTTTCTACATCACGTGCAATCTGAGCTGGATTTTCAATTTCAATGGGAAAATGCTGCAGTTTCTCTAAACGTGAAATACAGTAGCGACCGTTACGACCAGGTGACGATTGAACGCTTTGTTGAGCAGCTATTACGGCTGTATACCGTTGTTTTACATCAGCCAGAGTTGGAGATTTGCACAGCACAAGTGCTGTCAGAACAAGAAGTAGAGCAGCTGGTTCATACTTTCAACGATACAGCTGTAGATTATCCACGTGATGCTTCCATTCATGAATTGTTCGAGATACAGGCGAAGCAGGTACCACAGCAGGTGGCAGTAGTGTCTGGACCCAATAGCCTAACCTATGAAAAATTAAATGAAAAGGCCAACCGACTGGCTCATTTTTTACGTAAGCAGGGAATCCGTACTGAACAGACAGTCGGCATTGTAGCTGAGCGCTCGATTGAGATGATTGTAGGCATGCTCGCGATTCTTAAAGCAGGCGGGGTGTATGTTCCGATTGACTCTGATTACCCGGACGAGCGCGTGCGTTATTTGCTGGAGGATTCCGAGACCAAGATACTACTTGTACAAAAAATGGAGCATCGGCCCACAGATTTTAAGGGAATAGTACTTGACCTGAGTGATGATGCGATCTATGAAACAGATGATGCTGATCGCTGCAATTCCGTTTTGTCGTATGATAACGGGATGAGTACAGATACGGGTAATATGGGATATGTGGACTGCCTAAACCCACTCTATTCTATTTCTGCTAGTCCCGAACTTGCTTCTACTACAACTATCCCAACAGAAGCTACGCAATCAGAACAAGCTAAACCAATACAGCAGGTTTATGCAGCTGAAGAACAACCGAAGGCGACCGCAGCTGATCGATTGGCCTATATTATGTACACCTCAGGGACAACAGGCCAGCCCAAAGGGGTAATGGTGGAACATCGCAATGTCGTTCGTTTGGTGAAACATGCAAACTATGCACGTTTGGATGCGGACACGCGCATTTTGCAGACTGGGTCTGTTGTCTTTGATGCGTCCACCTTTGAAATTTGGGGGGCGTTGCTAAATGGTGGACAGCTTGTGCTAGTGAGTCAGGATGTCATTTTGGACGTGCTTAAGCTTAAGGAAGCTGTACGCAGCCACGGCATTACCACGATGTTTCTGACCACACCGCTCTTTAACCAGCTGTCTCAGCAGGATCTGGCGCTGTTCGAGGGGATACGGGAACTGCTGGTCGGCGGTGATGTGATGTCCGTACCACATATGACTCGGGTGCTGAAGGCTCATCCGTCCCTGCGAATCAGTAATATCTATGGCCCAACTGAAAATACGACCTTTTCCACAGTGCATGCGATCAACGGTGTGCAATCGGAATCTGTGCCAATTGGCAGACCGATCCATAATTCGACAGCATATGTCGTGGACCGTTCGATGCAGCTTCAGCCCGTCGGGGTATGGGGTGAGTTGCTAGTGGGCGGTGATGGGGTGGCACGTGGATACCGCAACCGTCCGGACTTAACGGCTGAAAAGTTCATCGATAGTCCGTTCCGTAACGGCGAACGCTGCTATCGCACCGGGGACCTGGTACGTTGGAACGCAGATGGGGCGCTGGAATACAAGGGACGGATCGATGCGCAAGTGAAAATCCGGGGTTACCGGATCGAGCTGGGCGAGGTGGAAGCGCAGCTGTTGAAGCTGGAGGTGGTGCGAGAAGCTGTTGTGACTGCACATGAGGATGAGCAGGGGCAAAAGCAGCTCTGCGCTTATGTAGTAACTCATGCGAATGCACAGTTAAGTGAGCTCCGCAGCGCTTTGAGCCGGGAACTGCCGGGTTATATGGTGCCGTCGTATTTTGTGCAGTTGGAGCAGTTGCCATTGACGCCTAATGGCAAGGTGGATCGCCGAGCTTTGCCTCAGCCGCAGGGAAGCATAAGCTCAGGTGCAGAATATGTAGCTCCTCAAAATCAGTTACAAGCACAACTGGTCAGCATTTGGAAAGATGTGCTGGAACTTGAGCGCATTGGGATTAAGGATAACTTTTTTGAAGCAGGAGGTCATTCCTTACGGGCGACAAATGTCATCTCGCTCATCCATAAGGAATTGCATAAAAATGTGCAGCTAAAGGACCTGTTCCAGCACCCAACCATCGAACAGCTTGCGCAGGTTATTGAAGCACTGGAGCAAACCACCTATGAATCCATTCCTGTTTCGGGAAATAAGCCATTTTATGCGGTATCCTCGGCTCAAAAACGGATGTATATTCTCAATCAGCTTGATGGAGCGGGAACTAGCTATAACATACCAGGCGCCTTGACATTGACCGGTTCACTTGATTACAAGGCACTGGATAACGCGTTCCGTCAGCTTATTAATCGCCATGAAACATTGCGCACAAGCTTTGAGAGCATGAACGGTGAACCTGTCCAGCGAGTACATGACGAGGTTCCTTTTCGCGTGGAGTTGATTCATGCCCACGGAGCTGACCAAAAGGAAACGGATGAGCTGGTGCATGGCTTTGTTCAGCCGTTTGATCTTGCGCATGCTCCGCTGTTCCGGGCGGGTCTGATTGAAACTGGGCCAGAGCATCATATTTTGCTGCTGGATATGCATCACATCATTTCGGACGGCACCTCTATAAATGTATTGATTCAGGACTTCATCCACTTATATGCGGGGGACACGCTGCCGTCGCTGCGCATTCAGTATAAGGACTATGCTGCATGGCAGCAGGAACAGCAGCAAAGTGAACGCTATCAGGAACAGGAAAATTACTGGCTCAATACCTTCGCAGGAGAGCTGCCAGTGCTGGATATCCCGACGGATTATCCACGTCCGGCGGTGAGAAGCTTTGAAGGAGATGTACTGGAATTTACGCTCGATCAACGGCAAAGCGAAGGATTAAAAGGCATTGCGATGCAGACCGAATCGACCTTATATATGGTGCTGTTGGCTGCCTATACGACTTTGCTTAGCCAATACAGCGGGCAGGAGGATATTATTGTCGGCTCGCCGATTGCGGGGCGGCCACATGCTGATCTTAGCAGTCTGATTGGGATGTTCGTCAATACACTGGCGATCCGCAATTATCCGGAAGGCGGGAAAACATTCCGCGATTATGTGCTGGAGGTCAAGGATAACGCGTTAAAGGCTTTTGAACATCAGGATTATCCTTTCGAAGAGCTGGTAGAAAAGCTGGGCGTGGATCGGGATTTAAGCCGCAATCCATTATTTGATACCATGTTTGCTTTACAAAACCTGGAGCAAACAGAGCAGCAGCTGGCAGAGCTGCAATTAGCGCCCTATCCGAGTGAACAAACAACGGCCAAATTTGATCTAAGTCTGTTCGCGCAGGAGGATGGGGAACAAATTGCCTGCGGTTTTCAATACGGAACCCGGCTGTACAAACGCGAAACCATCGAACGACTGGCTGTACATTTACAGCAGCTAATCAATGTGGTTATAGAACAGCCGGAGATCGCTCTTGCGGCTATAGAAATGGTTTCGGCCCAAGAAAAAGAGCAGCTGGTGGAGCAATTTAGCACTACAGCAGCAGACTCTCCGTATCCACGGGATCAATTACTGCATGTGCTGTTCGAGGAACAGGTTGCACAATCGCCAGATCGACTAGCGATCACCTTTGCGGACACACAGCTCACTTATCGCGAGCTGAATGAGCGTTCCGATCGTCTGGCATGTGTCCTTACTTCCCATGGGATACGGCGTGGGTCCGGGGCTCAGATACAGCGAGTAGGGATAGTAGCTGAGCGTTCCATTGAAATGGTCGTGGGCATGCTGGCTATTATGAAGGCAGGCGGGGCTTACGTTCCTATTGATCCCGAGTATCCGGAAGAGCGTATCCGTTATTTACTGGAGGATTCCGGTGCCGAGCTGTTACTGTCACAGCGACGGGAACAGATTTCTTTTGAACCAGGTATTCCGGTTATCGATTTGAGCGATGCGCAACTATGGAGCAGCGAATTTGAAGGATACACTCATACTCATGAATCAGCTTCCATTACAAATGGGGGGTCTGCCTTAGATCTTTCGCATGTCATATACACCTCTGGTACGACAGGCAAGCCGAAAGGCGTTATGGTCAATCACCGTAATGTCGCACGGTTGGTGAAAGGCAATAGCTACGCCACGCTTGACGAAAATACGCGTATGCTGCAAATGGGCGCAGTTGTATTCGATGCCTCCACGTTTGAAATCTGGGGAACGCTGCTGAACGGTGGTCAATTATATGTAGTAAATCATGACACTATTTTGGATGCTGCCAAGTTCAAACAAGTGATGAACAAGTATCGTATTAACACCATGTTCATGACCACGGCTTTATTCAATCAGCATTCACAGCAAGACATTGAAGTGTTTGCATCCCTAAAGGAATTGCTCGTGGGTGGGGATGTGATGTCCGTACCACATGTTAACCGCGTGCTGAAGGAGTACCCGCAGCTTCGGTTGAGTAATGTTTATGGGCCGACAGAGAACACGACCTTTTCCACCACCTATGAAATTACAGAACCGCAAACTCAAGGTGTTCCCATTGGACGTCCGATTGATCATTCCACCATTTATGTGGTCAATCGTTCGTTAAAATTGCAGCCTGTCGGGGCGTGGGGCGAGCTCCTTCTCGGTGGCGATGGCGTGGCACTCGGGTATCTGAACCGGCCTGAGCTTACGGCAGAAAAGTTTATTGAAAGTCCATTCCGGCCTGAAGAATATTGCTATCGTACAGGGGATTTGGTGCGTTGGCGTGCTGATGGCGTACTGGAGTACAAGGGAAGAATGGATGAGCAGGTCAAAATTCGCGGCTACCGCATCGAACTGGGTGAAGTTGAAACCCGTTTGTCCACGATTGCAGGTGTGAAGGAATCTGTTGTTACTGTGCGGCAGGACGATAGCGGGCAAAAACAGCTGTGTGCATATTTTGTAACAGACAGCGAATTGAGCGCTAGCGACTTACGTAGTGTGTTATCACAGGATCTGCCGAGCTATATGGTGCCTTCCTACTTTGTGCAGCTGTCGAAACTGCCTTTGACACTGAATGGCAAAGTAGACCGTAGGGCACTGCCTGCACCTGAGCCTAATGTCGATACAGGTATGGATTATGTGGCACCTGAGACAGATGTCCAACTGGCCTTGGCTGCGGCTTGGGGAGCCATTCTGGGTATACAGAAGGTAGGCACACAAGATAACTTTTTCCATTTGGGTGGTGACTCCATCAAGGCTATCCAAGTATCGTCCCGCTTGTTTCAGGCTGGATACAAGCTGGAAATGAAGGATTTGTTCAAATATCCAACGATTGCAGGATTGAGCACATATATTCAGCCAGTTAAACGAGTAGCCGAGCAGGGTGAGGTTACGGGACATGTTGTGCTTACACCGATTCAGCGCTGGTTCTTTGAACAGTCAACGGATGAACCACATTATTTCAACCAATCTGTCATGCTCTATCGGCAGGAAGGCTATAACGAACGGGCACTTCGGCTGGCACTCCATCAGATTACAGCGCACCATGACGCCTTGCGAATGACTTTTCGTTCGTCGGAGAACGGATATACGGCATGGAACCGAGGTGTAGGGGAAGGCGAACCGTACCATTTGGAGTGCTTTGACTATAGGGATAGCGAAGTAATTGAAGAGAATTTGGAGAAAATGATTGAGGCTAAATGCAATGAAATTCAATCCAGTATTTCCTTGAGCGAAGGGCCATTGATGAGGCTCGGCCTATTCCGTTGCCCGGATGGAGATCATCTGTTGGTCGTGATTCACCATTTGACAGTGGATGGGGTATCCTGGCGCATCCTATTCGAGGATTTGGCGACAGCATATGAGCAAGCCGCCAAGGGCGAACAGGTGATTCAGTTACCGCACAAGACGGATTCGTTTCAAACATGGGCCGAGAAGCTGCACGCCTATGCCAACAGCCCAGCGATGGAACGTGAGCGGGCGTATTGGGAGGGGATTGCACAAGCGAAACCGGCACCTCTGCCGCAAGATTATGGACATAACGAGCACGACAAGCCATTGATTGGCGATAGTGAGTCGGTTACTGCTTTGTGGACACACGAAGAGACAGAGCAATTGCTCAAGCAGGCCAATCGTGCCTACCGTACAGAAATTAATGACCTGTTGCTGACGGCAGTAGGAATGGCATTGCAAGCATGGAGTGGTCATGATCGTTTCCTAATTAATCTAGAGGGACATGGTCGTGAAGCCATTTTACCAGAGGTGGACATTACCCGGACGATTGGGTGGTTTACAAGCCAATATCCTGTTTTACTCGATATGCCAAAAGAAACGGCTCTTTCGCAGCGAATCAAGCATGCGAAAGAAGGATTGCGCAGTATTCCGCAAAAAGGAATAGGTTACGGGATACTGAAATATTTAGCCGAAGTATCTCCAGCCCTATGTGAGGTAGATCCTGAGATCAGCTTTAACTATTTAGGACAATTTGATCAGGATATGAAGGGAAATGACCTGCAGTCGTCTTCTTATAGTGGAGGTATGCCACTTAGCCCGACTATGGCTCGGACGTATACGCTGGATTTTGGCGGCATCATTTCAGGAGGCCAACTGGGGCTGACAATTAGCTATAGTCGTACCAGCTATCGACCAGAGACGATCGAGCGATTGGCCAGTTTATTGGAATCGAGCCTGCGTGAAATTTTGAAGCATTGCATTCATAAAGAACATCCAGAGCTAACCCCAAGCGATATTTCCTATAAAGGAATGCGTGTTGAGGAGTTGGACAGCTTGTTGTCTGAGATGGGTGCTACGGGTGAAATCGACAATGTCTATACCCTGACCCCAATGCAAAAAGGGATGCTGTTTCACAGCCAACTCGATAGTCAAGCAGCTGCCAATGACGCGTATTTTGAGCAGGTTTCTTATGATATGCAAGGTCAGCTGGACATTCAGGCTTTTGCAGAAAGCCTGAATACTCTAGTTCGGCGACATGAGGCGCTACGTACACACTTTTATTTTGGACGGGATACGGAGCCTTTGCAGGTAGTGTATCGAAACCGGGATTGTGGCTTCTATTACGAAGATTTACGAGAGCTGGATAGCGATACAAGGGATACGCAGCTGACCAATTTCAAGTTGCAAGATAAAGCACGAGGCTTTGATCTGCGTCGGGATGTCCTACTGCGTGTAGCGATTTTGCGCACTAGGGAAGATCGTTATCATTTTGTGTGGAGCTTCCATCATATTGTGATGGACGGTTGGTGTCTGTCCCTTGTAAACAAAGAAGTGTTTGAGAGCTATGCAGCACTTCGGGAGCGCAGAGTACCGGAGTTGGCACCGGCGGTGCCCTACAGCCGCTTTATTGAATGGCTGGAAGCACAGGATCGCAACGCAGCAACCGACTACTGGAGCAGCTATTTGTCCGGGTATGAGCAGCAAACAGCACTGCCAGCTGTAAAATCCGGTCGCAAGAGTGAAGGCTATATGGCCAGTGACTGGATGACGGATTGGGAGCATGAGCTGGCTCTCCGGGTGGAGGAGACGGCGAAGCGGTATCAGGTGACCATGAATACATTATTGCAAACCACATGGGGGATTCTGCTGCAAAAGTACAACAACCATAGTGATGTTGTATTTGGCAGTGTCGTCTCAGGTCGTCCATCGGATATTATCGGGGTCGAGGATATTGTTGGTTTGTTCATTAATACCATTCCTGTTCGCATCCGTAGTGAAGCAGGGGAAACTTTTGCGGAAGTTATGAAGAAAATGCAGGAGCAAGCGCTGGCTTCTCATGCGTATGATACGTATCCGTTGTTTGAAATTCAGGCACTGACCGACCAGAAACAGAATTTAATTAACCATATTATGGTGTTTGAAAATTATCCGGTGGATGAGCAGATTGAAGAAATGGGTAGTGACGGGCAGGAGTTATTATCGGTTTCCAACGTGACGGCTACAGAGCAGACTAACTATGATTTGAGCATCGTCGTTATGCCGGGAGAAGGCATAAAAATTCGTTTTATGTATAACGCACTCTGCTTTGATCAAGCAGATATTGAACGTCTGCACGGACATTTTGTGCATCTGCTAGAGCAAATTTTGCTTAACCCGAATGTTTGCGTTGAAGAGCTGGAATTGGTTACAGCCTCAGAAAAACAACAGATTATAGGAGAATTTAATGACACGGCCTTAGCATATTCCTACAATCAGACGATCCAAAAACGGTTTGAGGAGCAGGTGGAACGCACGCCGGATCATATCGCCGTCGTTTGGGGTCAACAATCTTTAACTTACCGTGAACTGAACGAGCGAGCCAACCGCCTTGCACGGACTTTACGCGCGAAGGGGGTTAAACCAGATCAGTCGGTAGGTATTATGGTATATCGCTCGCTAGACATGATCGTAGGCATCTATGCGATCCTCAAGGCCGGCGGAGCCTATGTGCCAATTGATCCGGAATTTCCGGCCGACCGCATCTGCTTTATGCTGGAGGACTCGGGAGCGAAGCTGGTGCTGACGCAATCGCATTTAGCGGAGCAAGCATCGCTGAGCTTCGATGGCCAGGTGCTTGTGCTGGATCACGAGGACATCTATCACGAAGATGGCTCGAATCTGGAGCCACTGGCCGGACCGCACCATGTCGCCTATGTGATCTATACCTCCGGTTCCACCGGAAAACCGAAGGGCGTAATGGTGGAGCACCATTCCGTGCTGAACCGGATTTTGTGGATGCATGATCGTTACGGCTTAAGTGCGGAAGATACGATCCTGCAAAAGACCGCCTTCACCTTTGACGTGTCGGTGTGGGAGCTGTTCTGGTGGTCGATGGTCGGCTCGAAGGTGAGCTTGCTGTCGGTCGGCGGGGAAAAGAACCCGGAAGACATCGTCGACACGATTGCCCGCGATGGCGTGAGCACAATGCACTTTGTACCGGCGATGCTGCATGCGTTCCTGGAATATGTAGAGCAGCAGCCACGAGAAGTGATGCAAGCGAAGCTGGGCACGCTGCGCCATGTCTTTGCCAGTGGTGAAGCTTTACCGCCACAGCATGTGGCCCGGTTCCAACGACTCGTGTCGAGCCTGACCGGAGCGAAGCTGATCAACCTGTATGGACCAACCGAAGCGACGGTGGACGTATCGTACTTCGATTGCGAGCCGGATGAGGAATATGCGGTTATTCCGATCGGGAAACCGATTCAGAACATTCGTCTGTACATCGTGAAGGAAGGTACAGAGCAATTGCAGCCGATCGGGGTCGCGGGTGAGCTGTGCATCGGCGGTGTAGGTGTAGCCCGAGGCTATCTGAACCGTCCGGAGCTGACGGCCGAGAAATTTGTGAAAGATCCGTTTGCTGGAGGCAAAGCAGGCTATGAGCGGATGTACCGTACAGGCGATTTGGCAAGATGGATGCCGGACGGCAACATTGAATATCTGGGCCGGATTGACCATCAGGTGAAAATTCGCGGTTATCGAATTGAACTGGGCGAAGTGGAGGCACGTTTGGCAAGTGTGCCGCTCGTGCGGGACGGCGTTGTTATTGCTTTGCAGGATGGAATAGGTCAGCAGCAATTATGTGCTTACTTCACGGCTGATGAGCAGCTGACTGTCCGTGAGATTCGAGCTGTACTATTGGGCAGTCTACCAAGCTATATGATTCCATCCGTATTCGTACAGATGGAGCGTATTCCGCTGACGGCCAACGGCAAAATCGACCGAAAAGCGTTACCTACGCCGGACACAGCGCTGCGCACGGGTATAGAATATGTTGCACCGCGAACCGACGTGGAGCAGTTACTGGCAGCCATTTGGCAGGAAGTGCTTGATATTCCACAAGTGGGTATCCACGATGACTTTTTCACGTTGGGTGGACATTCCTTGAAAGTACTGGAGCTTATACGCAAAGTTCACCTTGCCACAGGCATTGAGCTTCCTATACGTAGTGTGCTGGAGTTCCCGACCATAGAAGAGCAGGCGCTCACATTATTGAAAGCTGATCTGGAATACAAGGCTGATAGTCCAATCATTCGGTTGAATGAACACGGTCCGGTCTCCATCTTCTGCTTTCCGCCGATGCTTGGATACGGGCTGTCGTTTGCAGAGCTTGCGAAACAACTGGATCAAGACGCAGTCGTGTACGGGTTAGAGTTCGTAGATGATGCTGCGGATGAGCAGGCAATGTTGGCACGTTATGTTGATCTTATCGTCAGCACGCAAGCGCAAGGTCCGTATGTACTACTTGGTTATTCCATAGGTGGGAATCTAGCGCATAAGGTTGCCTCTACACTGGAGCGTCAAGGTCATGCTGTATCCGACATTTTTATGCTTGATTCAGTCAGAAGAACGGAAGCCCTGCCTTTCACAGACGAAGAAACAGAGCAGGAAATTCATGCGATGCTGGAACAGGTTCCTGAATCTTACCGCGAGCTGCTGAATGAAACGTACCAGCGTAAAATGATCGCTTATGCGGTGTATGGCAATCAGCTTGTGAACACTGAAAAGGTTCAGGCGAATATTCATGGTTTTGACGCCGTTGGATCGGAAACGGTGAAGGGCACAGGAGATAATCGACTTTTATGGAAAGACGCTACACAAGGAAGCTATGAAGAACATAGCTTGATTGGGAATCATTATGAACTGCTGGAACCCGGATTTATCGAAGAAAATGTAAAAGGGATCCGTGCCGCGATACAAAAGATTACCCGGAACATGGACAAAGGCATGGCACAAGGTTTAACACATCATAATTCTTGAAAATCTAGTCTTGACGAATGATTAGAAGTTATCACCAATTTTAATCTGTAACCCATGAATCCTGATCGAACAAGTAAGAAGCCTTCCACTTACGCGATTCGATCAGGATTCGCTTTATCATGTGCACTCCCACGATGGGAAGTGCGATGATTTCATAGCGCCATGCTGATGGCTTCCATGCGGAGTATAAAGATCTGCTCGCTATGCAATCACCGCACGGTTCAAATTATTAAATCAAACTCATACGTAAGGAGAGTACTTGAATATGAAGAATAGAGGCTTTTACTACCTATCCGCATTTTTAGCAGCGTTGTATCTCTGGAATCTACTCATTGCTTCGGTATGGGCAGCAGATAGTATAACACCTAATTCAGTGGAAAAAGCAGTGGACGACATCATGAGTACAGAATTGGAAAAATTGCATACTCCGGGTGCTGCGGTCGTTGTGACCCAGGAAGACCACATTCTTTTTAGTAAAGGCTATGGATGTGCAGACCTGGAGCAGAAAGTGGCATTCGACCCAGCGAAGACTATTGTTCGTGTCGGCTCTCTAACCAAATCATTTAGCGCAAGCGCCGCAATGCAACTGGTCGAGCAAAACAAACTTGATTTGAATCAAGACGTAAACCGCTATCTCCACAGCTATAAAGCTTCGCAATACCAAAATCATCCTTTTAATCTACATCAGCTTCTGACACATACTGCAGGATTAGATGAAGCGATATACGACATCAACAGCTCGACTCGGGCAGGTGTTTTACCTACAGAGCAGTATCTCAGCACGTATTTTCAAAAGCAACCTCCTATCCGAAAACCTGGAATTCGGTATGAATACAGTAATGTTGCCTTTGGTCTGATCGGTAACATTGTGGAGCAAGTAAGCGGTCAGGGACTGAATGATTACCTTAGCACACATCTGTTCCGGCCGATGAATATGCCGAGTGCGACATTGGAATTGCCACTAAATAATCCGGCACTAGCGCAATCCTATCAATGGAAGCGTGAAGCGTATCTAAAACAGCCTTTTTCGTATATCAATCTGCCGGGAGCAGGAGCGTTGAACGTCACACCCAACGAATTTTCCCATTATCTGATCACTCATTTGAATCAAGGCAAGTATAAGGGCAAAGCGGTGCTCCAGCCACAAACGGTAAAAGCGATGCATGCACAGCAATTTGCAGCTGACGCTCGTCTTGATGGCATAGGTTACGGATTTTTCCGCGGTCAACTGGAGACGGGAGTGCACATGTTGTGGGCTACCGGGAAAATTGATGGTTTTATTTCCAAAATGGTACTAGTTCCCTCCCAAAAGATCGGTATTTTTGTAATCAGCAACTCAGCGGATACGGACACCCTGCTTCATGGAAAAGTCATCAATGCGATCGCCCAAATACTGCCCGCCGAGCCGCAGGCCGCTTCTCAGTCACCGGTTCGTTCTGTCAAGGAAATAAAGCTTTTACCAGAAATCGAGGGTGTATATCAGCTGAATTTGAATCCTATTCATGGGTGGGGAAAATGGCTTCGGATGCTGGGAAGTGTTAAATACACCGTTCGAATTCAAGATGATCATACGTTAATTGTTAAAGGGAAATTTCCGGATCAAAATGAAGCATCAGACAAAGTTTTTCAAGCAGCAGGTGATGGACTGTTTGTGGAGAAAGGGGGACAGCTTAAAATATTGCTGTATCAGGAAAACAGTACATGGATGATGATTGCCCCGGATAGTGAGACCATGAAGCAGACGACATTTTGGCATCGTACCTGGACGCTGCTTGTCAGCTACGCCGCATCCTCTTTATTTTTCATCACAACCCTGCTGATATGGATGATAAGGTATGTGCTCAGAGCTATCCGTAAAACGAATAATCACATTTCATCCAATCTGGCATACATCGCGTTACTAAATACGATTTTTCTCGGGGTACAGGTCGTCTATGCTAACAATCAGATGGTCTATGGCTATTCCGCCTGGTTTATCTGGGGAATTTGCACGCTGCCGCTCCTTTCAGCACTCATTGCCGTGTGGGTATTGATTGTGAATGGCGCAAAGCTGATTACCGGGGAAAAAAGAACTCGGGCTGCCGGGAAAATTGTATTTGCGGTACTCACATTGCTGCATACAGCCTATCTTTATTATTGGAATTTCCTTCCCTTTCATTATTCCTAAAGATTTACAAAATAACGCATGTCCGCACATAAATGAATGCTAACATTTATATTTAGTGCCCCTCTGAGAGGGGCCTTAAACCAATTAACAGGAGGAATAGAATGGGAATCTTTCGTCGTTTTACATCCCGTAGCTTCAAATACGCAACAGCTATGGTTTTCACTTTATCGTTGTACGCTGGTGTTGTAGGCGGCATACAACCGGCACGTGCAGAAGGTCCGGCAGACCCTGCCCCTTTCATTGCAGCCAAAGTGGTCAATGAAAACGCTGGTAAAAAAGTATTGTTCGATAATACACATGGACAGACAGCCGGCGCAGCAGATTGGGTGATTGATGGTGGATTCTCAGATTTCGGACAAGCCCTTGCAAACAATGGCTACGATGTTCATGAACTTCGCCAATCTACACCTATTACTTATAATGATTTAAAGAATTATGATGTATTTGTGACAGCAGAGCCCAATATCCCTTTTAAACAAAGCGAACAGGCCGCAATGGAACAGTATGTTAAAGCAGGCAATAGCATTTTTTTCATTGGAGATCATTATAACGCCGACCGCAACAAGAATCGCTGGGACGGGTCGGAAAGTATCAATGGGTACCGTCGAGGTGCATGGGAAGACCCTGCGAAGGGAATGAGTGAGGAAGAAAAAAGCTCGACAGCGATGCAGGGCGTGGTTAGCTCAGATTGGCTAGGCAGCCAGTTTGGTATACGCTTTCGCTATAATGCATTAGGCGATATCACGGCTAATCAGATTGTTGAGCCTGCGCAGGCGTTCGGCATTACAGCAGGAGTGAGTAATGTGGCGATGCACGCAGGATCTACATTGGCGATTATTGACCCGACCAAAGCCAAGGGGATCGTATATCTCCCTAAAACCAATCAGGCTTGGGGGAATGCAGTAGATCAGGGCGTTTATAACGGTGGCGGTATAGCGGAAGGACCTTATGCTGCTGTAGCAAAAGTAGGTCTAGGCAAAGCTGCCTTCATTGGGGATTCATCTCCTGTTGAAGATGCAACGCCAAAATATTTGCGTGAAGAGACAGGAACCAAGAAGACAACGTATGACGGATTTAAGGAGCAGGATGACGCCGTGTTACTGGTCAATATGGTAGACTGGTTGTCCAAGAAGGAGGACTATACCAGCCTGTCGGATGTAAAGAACTTACATCTTGATCAGCCGACGGCATTGCTGTCTTTTGAAGATCCTCAGGCTTCCACGGAACCGCAAGCAGAGCCTTGGTCCGCTCCTGCAGCCGGCTACAAATGGTGGGATCAACGAACGTTCAAGGCCGGCTCCTATGGCGGATCTACAGCCAGCGCGCAGCCTGTGTACAGCATCGTTCGTCAGGAGCAGCTGCCGAATGCACAGCCTTTTCAAATTCGCATTGTTGCCGACCAACTGGCTCCCAATAGCACGATTAGCGGATTCAGCGCAGGTATTTATGTAGCGGGCGGCAACCAAGTAGCCCAGATTCAGAATCCGGATGGAAGCTGGCCGACCTCTTACGGTTATAGCGGAACATTTAGTCTGGAATCTGACAGCAAGGGGCATGCCTATAGAGACCTGACGGTGCGGATCAAGCCGGGAACCAGTGGTTCGGCTAATCTTAGGATGAGACAAAACGGCAGCAACCTGCTGACCCAATCCGTCGTGTTGGCTGATGTCCCGGCTCAGCCTTTGCCTGAGGATGGCAACACGATTCCAGCTCGTATTAGTGTCGCAGAAGCACGGACTCTTTCGGCTGGCAAAGTTGTGACCTTGGAGGGTGTTGTGACGACAGAACCAGGGGCTTTTGGCGTTCAAGCCTTTTACATGCAGGATGAAAGTGGCGGCATTTATGTATATCAAAACCAAAGCGGATTTCACCCAGGTGATCGAGTAAAGATTACAGCAAGTTTGGCACTGTACAATAGTGAAGTGGAGTTGACCGATCCAGTGGCTATTGAAAAAACGGGAGAAGGACAACTTCCGCAAGCTGTGCAGGTCACCGAACTCAACGATGCAAACCAAGGACAGCTGGTTGAGCTTCCTACTGCCATTATTCGTAATGTGATAGATGCAACTCCTGTAGGTTCGTTTGAATTTGATGCAGTCGCGGGTGAGGTTAGCCATCATGTGCGAATTGATGCACGTACAGGCTTAACACGGACATCTTTTCCGTATCAAGAAGGACAGCAAGTGAAGCTGAAGGGAATTTCGGCGATTTTCAAAGGGAATTATCAGTTGAAACCGCGTGGACTGGATGATTTTTCAGCTCAGGCAGGTGCAGAGTTGCAAGAAGTAGAGCTTTCACTGGATCAAACGACCCTCAACATTGGGGATACGGCAGTGACACATCTCAAGGGTACGCTGACAGATGGCAGCGAAGCAGATTTAAACCGCGCTTCTGTTCAGTATGTCAGCAGTCATGAATCCGTTTCGCTGGATACGTATGGAGAACTTAAGGCCCTAAAAGAGGGGAGCGCGGAGATTACAGCCAGCGTTACCTTGGATGGTAAAACGGTCGTATCCAATCCTGTAACTGTTAGAGTCGAAAAGACTGGTGTAGGTGAAGTGCCGAGTAAACCTGTGCTGTCGCATGATAACGGGCAGGACACTGGGCTGAAGGATGGCAATTACAACATCACTATGGATCTGTGGTGGGGTACGAATGGTGATGAACTCAAGTTGTACGAAAATGACAAGCTGATTGGCACTCAATCGTTGCAAGCGGCTTCTCCTGGAGCACAGCATGCAGTCATTCCTGTTACAGGTAAGACCAACGGTACCTACACGTATACTGCAGAACTGATCAACGCTTCTGGTAAAACGACCAGCGACCCGTTAACTGTCGAAGTGACCGATGCTTCTCCTGGCATTCCAGTGCTGTCTCATGACAATTGGGATGGTGATGGTGCCTATACTCTTGCTATGAACATGTGGTGGGGCACAAATGCGACGAAATACAACTTGTATGAAAACGGAAAGCTGATCGACGCGCAGGATCTGCTGAGCCAAAGTCCGCAGGCCCAAAGTGCAGTGACCAGCATCCAAAATCAAAAGCCGGGTACATATGAGTACCGGGCCGAGTTAGTCAATGCTTCAGGAGAAGTTTCTAGTCAAACGATAAGTGTAGAAGTAAAGGGCCATGAAGTAGAAATGATGGGCCGTTAAAAAGTAAGAGCATCTATTGACCTCGTGAGAGTCTATAGATGCTTTTTTATTTTTTACGAAGCGGGAATTATCATTTTAGGATTGGGTTGGCGAAGCGGAAAGTCCCTCTATATCTGAGGAGCCATAGAAGAACATGGCAACTAGAATCACAATAATGACAACCTCTGCAAAATATTCTCCATCAAACTCACTCACCACATAAGTCTCCTTTCGCCACTTGTTAATTATTTATTTTCTGTGAAAAGGCTTGTATCACCTGGTCCAGTGTCATATTCCCGTTATCATTTAAAAATTTCACCATATTATCGACATTGGATGGAGTGGATGCTAGTGTTTTGTATTTTCCTGTGAGTCCTAAAAACAATGTTGCTTGTCTGTATAAAGTCACGGAATCGACGTTTAGTTTTCCTGTTAGTAGGAGGGCTGCCACGAGGACCTCCACATTTTTCCCTTGAAGCGCGGAAAAGATAGCCGAATTACTGTTTAATCCATTTTTCTTTTGACCGTTAGGTGGGGATTTGGATTTACGATTCCCGTTTCCATTGCCATTCCCATTGCCGTTCTTTCCTAAGGAAGCCATTGAATCTTCCTCCCGCCATATACTGTTCTTGCCTGGTTTTTATGAAAATTCGGGACAAGGACAGCGGCACTACAGTGCTCATCAAAATACGTTATGATCATACGATATGCGAATAAGAGAGCATTGGTTACTATAAGAATCACCCTGGCTGAAGGCAGTTGGCTACTGTTATCCAGTAATTTATTTCGCATGTTGGTCCGATTTAGAGTAAACTACAATAAAGCAAGCCAAATGATCAATTGCATAAATCCCAGAGCGTTTTCAATCAGCAATGTTTAGACTAAAACGGTTTAGTTCGTTTATTGTATTTTTGAGCGTTGAATTGGAATTAAGCAAAATGCTGAAATAGGAGTTGTAGATAAAATATGTCGAATGAAGAAGTATTGTTAACTAAAGAGGGATTGGCCAAGCTGGAGGATGAGCTAAAGGAACTGAAGACCGTAAAACGCAAGGAGCTAGCCGAACGCCTTAAGTTGGCTATCAGCTACGGCGATTTGAAAGAAAATAGTGAGTATCACTCAGCCAAGGACGACCAAGCGTTTATGGAAACCCGCATTCTCATATTGGAGAAGATGCTGACCAAAGCCCGGGTCGTGGATGAGAGTAATTTAGACCTTAGAACCGTTAGTATTGGATCGACTGTCATTTTGAATGACATCGAATTTTCAGAAAAGATGGAATACAAAATTGTAAGTCCTGCTGAGGCGGATGTTCTTGATAACAAAATTTCCTATGAGAGTCCTTTAGGCAAGGCACTTTTGGGAAAAGAAGTGGGCAGTATCATTCATGTGGATGCACCCATGGCTGTAATTAAATATGAGCTGCTTGAAATTAAGCTCACATAGTTCATTCCCGATTCCCTTATATGAGGGGGCCGGGATTTTTTTATTTCTCGCTGCTTACATACCGTCCATGTGGAGCACAGTTGCACTCCACATACACTGGACAGGATTTTCTTTACTCCGCTAAGTGCACTAAGTTAGTCCGTCATTAGGAAGCCTGCTTGCTCCAATGCAGCGCAGGCATCATTAATTTTATCTTCATCCGAGGCATTCAAGGTGTGCAGGTGGATGCCTCCCGTCAGCTGGGACAAATAAGTGGCCTGGGTGAAGCTGATTTTACGGATAAAATCGTCCACTTCCTTGCGAGTTCCAACCCGTATCGGAGCAGTCAGATCCCCGTATACCGGATGCTCAACAATAACATCCTGCACACTTACACCGTAGTCCACAATCAGCTTTAGTTCCTCTTCTGTCTGTTCAGGTCGATGTTTACACACAATAATACGTGAGGCTAAGGGAGTTGCCTGACCCGCAGGCTCCATATAAATGTATCCTTGACTCGTTGCAAGGATAGGCTCTTGGCTTGCTTTTAACAGGGAAATATCCTGTACAATTACTTGTCGGGAGACGGAGGATCTGCGCGCCAGTTCGCTCCCGGTCAGTGGTGATTCGCTCTTGAGCCACAATAGTAGCTGTTCGCGGCGATCCGTACCTGACCGTTTTAAAGATTCAGTCAACGGGATAAGCTCCTTTCTTTTCGATGCGTCAGGTCTGTCAAAATATCTACCAATACATTCAATTCCTCGATGGTGGTCGTTCTTCCGAAAGAAACACGGATAAATTGTAACGCTTCACGGCCGGATGCTCCAAGCGCCTGTAAGGCAGGCGAAGGATCGTGGTGTCCGGCAGCACATGCGCTTCCAGTTGATATACAGACACCGCTGCGATTACATTCCAGCATAACATATTGTCCCTCGTAACCGTGAAAAAAACATCCTACAATATGATGCAGCACCGCTTTTTTTTCGCTTTCCTCTACGACCCAACGTAATGGAATCGATCTTTCCTGAATTTTCGTAATAAAGTATCTTCGCAGGGTAGCATACCGCTCCTGATGCATCTCCATCTGTTCGGTCATCATTTCTGCCGCTGCGACAAAGGCTGCAATCCCTGGAACATTAATCGTTCCGGGACGAAATCCCTTTTCATGCAGTGTATCAGGATATACCGGACGCCATGGGGTTCCGGGTTTGAGATATGCAGCACCGACACCTTTGGGGCCATACACTTTATGGCTTGATATAGAGAGTGCATCCACTCCCATGGCTTCTACATCTATGTGAACATTCCCAAATGTTTGTACCGCATCACTATGCAGCATAATACCGCGTTCGTGGAGCAGGGGAGACAAGGCAGCAAGATCCTGAATCAGCCCTGTTTCCGAATTGGCGTGTTGTACCGATACAAGCCCGGTATTGTCTCTAAGGTGGGGGATAAGAACTTCACGGGTTATTCTTCCTTCCCGATCCGGTTGTACAATGGTCAGCTTATAGCCCTGATGTTCTAGAAAAGTAGCAAGATTATACATCGAGTGATGTTCCAAAGCGCTCATAATCCAATGCTTTTTGTGCGGCGGCAACCCGTTCAGGATCGATTGCACGACCAACATATTGGATTCTGTGCCCCCTGTTGTAAAATAGATGCCTTCCTTATGCCCGCCAATCATATTTGCCATTCGTTGCCTGCTGTAATCTAGTGTGTAGGCTGCTTGACCGCCTGCATCATGGAGACTGCTGGCATTTCCGAACATTTCCTTATTCATTACGCTATATATATGCAAAGCTTCGTCACACATGGGTGTGGAAGCGGCATAGTCCAGGTAAATCACAGCAAATCCTCCCCACTTAAAAATAATTCCATTCCAAAAACCCTTGAGATTATTGTAGGCATGTGTAAATATAAGTGTCAAGACACATGTAAATATGTTTTGTACACATAGCGGTTATCTATTCGTGAGCGAGGGACAGTCAGCCGCAACGATATGGAGGGAATCTAATGTCTATGCTAGACGTTTTACAAGGAAATCGTGGACTTATGCCAGAGCATTATAAAACACTGACGGTTGCTGACATGGAGCAACGTGTAGCTGAGCTGAAACAAAAATGGGGCTCAAAGCTGCTCATTCCGTGCCATCACTATCAGAAAGACGAGGTTATCCAATTTGCTGATATCACAGGAGATTCGCTACAGCTCGCTCAAATGGCGGCACAAAATCAGGAAGCGGAGTTTATTGTGTTTTGTGGGGTTCATTTTATGGCGGAGACAGCGGATATGCTGACTACCGACCAGCAAACCGTTGTTCTGCCGGATATGCGCGCAGGCTGCTCGATGGCAGATATGGCGAACATGGAGCAGACGGAACGAGCGTGGAAGCATTTGCAGGAGTTGGTAGGCGATACGATCATTCCGTTAACGTATGTAAATTCCACCGCAGAGATCAAAGCCTTTGTAGGACGGCATGGCGGGGCTACTGTGACTTCTTCGAATGCGAAGCAGGTGCTGGCTTGGGCGCTGAAACAAAAGGAACGTATTTTATTTTTGCCGGATCAGCATTTGGGACGCAATACAGCCCATGATCTTGGAATTCCACTGGATGAAATGGCTGTATGGAATCCTATGACCGATCAGTTGGAGACTGAACGAAACCCGGAAACTGTGAAAATCATTTTGTGGAAAGGGCACTGTTCAGTTCATGAAAAATTTACGGTAGATCATATTCGCAACGTCCGTGAACGCGATAAGAATATCCGGGTCATCGTTCATCCCGAATGTTCTCACGAGGTTGTACAGCTCGCAGATTGTGCTGGCTCCACCAAATTCATCATCGATACGATCCGTGCGGCAGAGCCCGGGACCCAATGGGCCGTTGGCACAGAGATGAATCTCGTGCAACGGATTAGACAGCAGTACCCTGAACAGCAGATTGAATCGCTCAATCCCGATATGTGTCCTTGTCTGACCATGAACCGGATCGATCTCCCGCATTTGCTGTGGGCAATGGAACAGATTGATCGGGGAGAGCCTGTGGGGGTTATTCGTGTGGATGCTCAGATCAGACAGGACGCTGTACAGGCACTGAATCGTATGCTTGCTATACGTTAAGTTTTTATCGCAACGTAGAGCGTACTTTCTTGTTTGTGATCCAACCTCTATCTCTAATTAAAGATTAGTCGATTGTCCAGTTTCGTGCTATAATTGTAGCAACATACCGAAGGAGGTGAATCCCTTGTTTGAGCTTCAGGACCTACTCCCTTATTTGCTTACGATCGGCTTACTGTGCACTGTGACTTATACGTATCTTGCTCATTTGCATGGCAGTGTAGCTGAATGCTGGGTCGAAGGCGGGCCCGTTCGCTCGCATGCTTCTCCGCTGATGCCGATATCTGCCCGCGGACAGGACATGCCTGTACGGCTAGCACGTCACATTCGGCGGAAAGAAGCGCCAGATGAAGATGCATCCGATTGTTCCCCCTTGTTGAATGATGGCACAGTCAATCAACGAGGAGGAACATATGAAACGATTCAAGGGATTCACTTTCTGGGGTAAACAAGAACGGATATTGGGTTTAATCGCAGCGTTGGCGGTGGTCATGCTGCTGTCTGGTTGTGGTGCGAATGCTGCGGAGATTAATGCACAGACACCTGGTTTTTTTAATCATTACGTGGTATTCCCACTTTCTTGGCTCATTCAGCATTTGGCGCAATGGTTTGGTGGAAGCTTTGGGCTGGCGATCATGACTTTGACATTCATTGTCCGTCTGGCCTTACTGCCGCTAATGATGCGTCAAACGCGTGCCCAGCAGGGGATGAAGCGCAAGATGAGCGCTATGCAACCCGACTTGGACCGAATTAAGAAGAAGTATGAGAATAAGAATAAGAAAGACGCCACCAGTCAGCAAAGTATGCAGCAGGAAATGATGTCACTATACAAAGAACATCAATTCAATCCACTCAATATCGGTTGTCTGCCTATTCTCATTCAGCTACCGATTTTAAGCGGGATGTATACTGCTATCCGACTCACGCCGGAGCTGGCGTCTCACTCCTTCTTATGGTTCCGGCTCGGACAGCCGGACTGGATTCTGGCAATTGTCGTTGCAGTTGTATACTTGGCACAGGCCAAGCTTTCTCAGCTACAGATGACGGCTGACCAGCGTAAGCAATTTGCTATCATGGGTTATCTTTCACCGATTATGATGGCGGTCTTTTCCTTCAATGCTCCTGCGGCCATGCCTTTATATTGGACCGTAAGCGGCACCTTTTTGCTGCTTCAATCGTTGTGGTTCCGCAAACGCTATCCAATCGAGGAAGCAGAGAACAAGATTAAGCTTGGTGAAGTCACGCCAACCTAATAAGAAGATGCTATTTGTTTGACATAGAATTGCGTTTGCAGTGTTTCATGTGTAATGACAGGATACTATTCGAGCCTATAAGGCTTAAATAGTGTCCTTTTTTGTAGCTTTTTTCACTATTATTTCGCTTGCGGTTTTGTAATCATTATGAAATCCTTATATCATAAATATTCTTAAAAGTTAGGAGAGACTATATGGAAAATTCAACAACAACCACTGAATGGTATGAAAATCAAATAAGAGAAGACGGCTGTTTTTGCATGAGAAGCATGCAAAAAGCACCGGGATATGTACAAAAGCTGAATTGGACAGAAAAAGAATTCACTCAAGGTTTGACTTACATACAATTAAGAAAAGACAATAAACCAGTAGGATTCATTGAGTATGCATTGGGTGAACAAGCATGGAGAGCTGTTCATGCGGATGGATATCTAGTAATTCATTGCATCTGGATCGCTGTAACTGGTTTAGGGCTAGGCTCACAGCTTATTCAACGCTGCATTCAAGATGCTATTACGTTGGGGAAGAAGGGAGTGGCAGTTGTTACCAACATAGATACCTCCTGGGCACCAGGTCCCAAGATTTTTCTGAAAAACGGATTTCGGCATGTGGAGGATGCTCCATATTCTTTTCAGTTGTATGTTTACAAGCTTAATCAAGAGCATTCAGACCCTTATTTTCCTGATGATTGGGTTTTACGTCTGGATCGTTTTAGTGAGGGCTTAACCATTTTACGAACTCATCAATGCCCTTATCTGGAAATAGCCACGCACAATGTGATTGAAGCAGCTGAGACTGTGGGGATACAACCTGAAATCATTGATATACGAGATCGTTCACAATTGATGGAACTGTCCCCGACCCCGTATGGCGTATTTCATGTGATCTGTAATGGAGAATTGATTTCATATCACAGGATGACTCCTCGTTCTTTTGCCAAAAAGCTAACCATTGCTTTATTCTAAAAGCTAATCTTTTCATGAAATGATACAAGAAAAGTGGGTAAAGTAAATACATAGACAATACGAATGCTACATTTTGCTTGATCAGGGGATGAAGATTATGGAGGACCTTTAAAAAATGAAGCAACTACCTACAAAGCTGCCAATTTCCGTGGCTCTGCTCACATGTATAGTATGTGCCCTCGGTTTTGGCTTAATTGCACTATGGGTCAGCGACCATCAAGTACGGCATTTTGACCACAAGATCATTACAGCTATTGGGCAACTGGAGTCGCCTGCCATGACACGTCTTATGAAATGTTTCACTATGATCGGCAGCGGGATTCCAGTAGTGATTATCATTTTAATTGCCATGTTCGTGCTATATAGCGTATTAGGACACCGACGAGAATTGTTTTTTTTAGCGGTTGCTGTGCTGGGATCGGTGCTGCTGAATATGGTGTTAAAAATGCTATTTCAGCGTTCGAGACCTGAAATTAACCGTATTATTGAAGCGAATGGATACAGCTTTCCCAGCGGACATTCTATGACTGCTTTTAGTATGTATGCGGCGCTAACGTTTTTATTGTGGAAGCACGTTCCTTCCAGCAGAGGTCGTATCCTTCTTGTTGTGCTCAGTAGCCTGCTAATCCTAACGATCGGGGCAAGCCGTATTTATTTGGGCGTACATTATCCAAGTGATGTTGTGGGTGGCTATTTCATGAGTGGGTGCTGGATGGCAGCTTGCATTTGGTTCTACCAACGTTATGAAGAACGAATGCTATCCCTTCGTACCAAATCGACTGCATAATGAGCCGCATAGATGATGAGCTTAAAAAAGCAGACGCATTAGCGTCTGCTTTTGATTTGGACAGAGGAAGTGGATTCGGTCATCTTAGTTCTCGTTTGTGATCTAGGCTTAAGTCCCAGCTTCTGCTCCCATTTTTCATACAAAATAATAGCCGCCTGCATAAAGATGCCTGGAAACTTCCGACTGCGAATGAATTTATGAACACCAACTGCGCAACCTGCCCCAATAAGTGCGCCTGCCAAAATATCTGAAGGATAATGCACCCCGGTCCATACGCGGGATATTGCAATAAGCACAGCCAAGATAACCCACAGAACACGATATTTTTGATGATGAAGCCATAGAATTGCAGCCAGAGCAAAAGCTCCAAGTGCATGATTACTCGGAAATGAAGCATTTGGATCATGGTGAATAAGCTGAATGACAGAATGTCCAACAAAAGGCCGGTCTCTGTAAAACAAATGTCCAAGCCCCCAACTGATTATAAAACCGATACAAACCGTTATAACGGCTTCTAAAACCATCATCCGATGTGGCATTTTAAAGGTGAACCAGTAAATCAGCAAAGCCACTCCGAATAAATACGGTGCATATTGCGCCAAGAAACGCATGGTTCCATTCAAAAAGGCGAGGGAATTAGCGAGTTCATTGATCCAGTGAAATAAAGCATAGTCTACATTAATTAACATGAATAAATTACTCCTTAACATCAAAAAATTGAATAACAAAGTTATATTATAGAGCGACTACACGGATAAAAGCTTAAAATCAAATAAAAAATGAATGTCATTTCCGTTACTCATTTGCTTTTTCTATAGAAATAGGTGGTTTTGCGATGGAAAAGTCGGTGCTGGTCATTGATGATGAAGAGAAGATATCCAGATTGCTTCAGTTGGAGTTATCCCATGAAGGATATGTGGTTGAAATCGCACAAACGGGAAGAGAAGGGTTGGAAAAAGCCTTAGCCCATACATGGGATATTATTATCCTGGATGTGATGCTGCCGGAGATAAACGGAGTTGAGGTGCTGAAGCAGATTCGAAAAGTGGACAATCATACCCCGATAATTATGGTCACTGCACGTAACACGACTCCTGACAAGGTCTCAGGTCTGGATGAAGGAGCTAATGATTACATTACAAAGCCTTTTGAAATTGAGGAGTTATTAGCGCGGATGCGGGCTAGTATGAGGAATCAATTGGAGCCGGCAGCTACCGCTTCACCAAAAGAGGACAAGCAGCAATCCAAACTTCAGGTCGATAGCCTGGTGTTGGAACCCAAGACGCGATCTGTGGTGAGGGAAGGAAAACGTATCGAACTTACGCCCAAAGAATTTGATCTGCTTCTTTATCTGATGGAGCACAAAAATCAGGTATTGCATCGGGAGCAAATGATTCAGGACGTGTGGGGGTTTGATTTTGTTGGTGATACGAATGTAGTAGATGTTTATATCCGATATGTTCGCAAAAAAATTGATCATGGATACAAAAAGAAACTGATTAAAACCGTGCGCGGCGTTGGGTACTGTATCCGGGAGGAAGACCATTGAAGCTGCGGACCAAAATTACCCTGCTTAGTTCTATTTTAGTGATGACGATTCTCCTGTTTGTGGATGTCACGGTTCATCTATTATTTGTCAAAATCGCTACTCGCAATGAAAGAGAAGTGTTACAAAATAAGTGGACTGAAATTATTTCCGAAACAGGACCTACGATGATTCTGAAAAATGCATGGGGGCCCAAGCTGAAAGATGAACTTTCGGGGGATACCATTCTAAGGGTATTTGATCAGCAATCTCGCCTTCTGTATGAAGTAAGCCGTCAGTCGCGCTTTAAGCTAGATGATATACGTTTTAACCTTTCTCAGAGCTCTCAACTGACGGATCTACAGAATCATAAAATTCTGATCATTCACCTTCCGGTGCTTTCCCCAGAAGGTAGTCAAAAGGGGACACTGGAGATCGTAGAAAAATGGGATGCGCTCGAAAACAATCTCGATATCTTAAATACAATTCTTATCACGTCGACTGTAGGAGCTATGTTGCTCAGTCTGGTGGGTAGCACGATTTTGGCGAATGCGATATTGCTGCCAATTGCCAGTAGTATTCAGACGATGCAGGAAATCGAAAGAAGCTTGAAATTCAAAAAAATTCCTGTCGGCAGCCACAATCAAGATGAATTGTCCCAAATGACCGCAACTTTTAACCGAATGGTGGAGAGATTGGAAGAAAGCTTTCAGAGCCAGCAGCAGTTTGTTTCCGATGCCTCACATGAGCTGAATACGACATTGATGATTATTGAGGGCTATGCCAACATGTTGCGGCGGTGGGGTACGCGTGACGAGGACATACGTAAGGAATCGATTGAATCGATCTATGAAGAAACTCAGCGAATGCGTACGATGACGCAGCAATTACTGACATTGGCCTCCTCACAGCAGCAAGCCCCCGAACCGTATGAGCCGGTAGAGCTGGTTGGTTGTTGTCAACAGGTAGTAGCACATCTCAAGCCTGTACATGAACGTCAAATTTCTATTTTTACAGAAGAAAAGGAAATTTGGCTGGATGCTAATCTTGCAAAAATCAAGCAGTTACTAGTCATCCTGCTGGATAATGCCTTAAAGTATAGCTCGGATGAAATCGAAATATGGATATCTACAGATGAAAAAGATGTCCACCTTCGGGTTAAGGATTACGGAATTGGCATTCCTGAGGGCGAGATCAAGCGTGTCTTTGAACGATTTTATCGGGTAGACAGCTCCAGACATCGTAAAACCGGAGGAACCGGACTGGGGTTGCCGATTGCCAAGACAATAACAGATGCTCACCAGGGTACGATACGCATGGAAAGCGTAGAAGGAGAAGGGACGGAGGTCATCGTTACGCTGCCTCAAAAACAACAGAAAAGGCTGTCCCTCCAGTAGACATTTCTACTCAGAGAAACAGCCTTTTTAATGTTAATTGTAAGTTAAGCATTCGGTGGATGGGAATCATCCAAAATGATCCTAAAGGACACGACGTGCTGTTGTGTAATGGGAGTTCCACCATCCCGAATTCAGTTTTGTAACCGTTACGCCACCTTTACCATACGTGTGCAGTATTTTCCCGTCTCCCATGTAAATGGCTACATGATGAATTGGGGCATAGAAAAAGACCAAATCGCCTTTTTTAAGCTGACTACGCGGTACATAAGTGCCTACAGTTGACTGCTGTTTGGACGAACGTGGAAGCTTGATTCCATTTTGTGCAAAAACATACTGAGTGAACGAAGAGCAATCAAAAGAGCTTGTACTGCCTGCTGGAGCTCCATATTCATAACGGACGCCCATATACTGGGAGCCTTTTGAAATAATCCGATCAGCTTTACTTGTCGAAGCGGCATGAGTGGTGTCTGGTCCAACGACGAAGCTCCCAGCGCTCAGTGCCAAAGTCATCGTAAAGCAAATACCCATCCACAATTTTTTAGAAGTACGTTTCATATATAATTTCCTCCGTTATTCGTATTGTGTTGATGTCCTGAAATGACAATAACACAAATAAAATATCCGGAATTTACCACTCGTGGTTACAATCCTGTTACCCCAACGTTTTGCCCTGCTTTATTAGAAAACGATGAGAATTTTCTCCTTAACTTTGACTTGACAAATTAAATAAGCCCCCCTTATGTCTAGGCTCGTATGACAAAAAGCGACTTGCAGACAATTGGCACAAGCAATCATGCAAAACATACATACCTATATACTACAATTTATAACCTGTACGGGAGTATGCTCAGATTCCCGTTGACATCGTAAAGATTACACCGTATCCCGGTCAGGAAGGGGAATTCATATGGCTTCAAGGCAGAGTAAAGAACTCAAAAACCGACCTTTAACCATTGTGCAGGTCATATCCAACTATCCCGATGCACAGCCTGTACCCTCCATCAAGGGCGGAACGGAAAAGGTTGTGCATGAATTAACAGAGGAATTAGTGAGACGAGGGCATCATGTATCTCTTTTTGCCGCCCGTGGGAGCAGGAGCAGCGCGCGATTGATTACTTATCCCAAGGGTTTGAAACATAGTCAGATCCCCCAATATGTACTTCGGCATATGCCTTCCGGTACACATATCATTCATGACCATACCTTTCGTTCTGCGGTGGCGCGTAGGAAGCTGCCTTGCTCATCATTGTGTACCGTTCATCTTCCAGTGAAGAGGCACGGTAAAAACCCCGTATATGTCAGTAAAAGAGCACGCCAACTGATGGGCGGGGGCAAAGGATTTTATATTTATAACGGCATCAACACCCATGAATACGAGTTCAGCAGTGAGAAGCGCGGCTACTTGCTGTTTATGGGCAGAATCATACCGGATAAAGGTGTACTGCAGGCCATTCAGGTTGCAGAGCGAACAGGAAAAAGACTGCTTATTGCGGGTCCTATCAAAGCCCCTGTATTTTTTCGCCGAGAGATTCAAAAGCGAATTCAGCGCAATCCGAATATACGCTATGTGGGACCAGTTGGGGGTGATCGGAAACAGAAGCTGCTGAAACATGCAGAGTGTCTGTTGTTTCCATCACTGTGGGAAGAGCCGTTCGGACTCGTAATGGTAGAAGCCATGGCTTGTGGAACACCGGTGCTGGCACTAAAAAATGGCTCCGTTCCCGAGGTGCTATCAGGCTTTCCACAGTTGATTTGCAAATCAGTTGGCCAAATGGCACGTAAGGCACAGCAAAAAAATTACCCGTCACCCGCGCAGCTTCGATTGTATGTTAACCAAAGATTTACCAACAAACAGATGACCAGCAACTATTTGAGACTATACCGTGAAATCATCCGTCGGCGAGAACAGAAGAGAGGACACCGAAAGCCTATACGGAGGTGAAGAGGATGCAGGTCAAACGATATATGCTTGGAAAGGGCTCTTCTTGGGCGACTCCTTATTATGTAGCCATAGAGGGACAGAAAGGCCCGTGTGCGATGGTGGTTGCAGGCATACATGGTAATGAAATAGCAAGTATACGTGCGGCTGAGAAACTGGTAAAGCTTTTGAATGAGCAAAAACTGAGATTCAGCCATGGCAAACTTATTATTGTGCCAATTGTGAATCAAGAGGCTTACCGCAAGCGGATCAGAGGAAAACCTGATCTGAATCGAACCTTTCCGCGCCAGAAAAAGCAGGCGGCAACACATCCACTTTCCGCTGCTTTATTTAAACTAACACAAAAGCATCACCCTGAATGGTATCTCGATTTGCATGAGGCGAATGGATTATCACAAAAGGATGCCAAGGTGCTTGGTCAAACGCTGATCTCCAATAAAGGCAACCCGGTAATTCCCACGACGCGCCGGATTATTAAGCGAATGAATCGCTCGATCAAGGTGAAAGACCGCCATTTCAACATGCGGCTGCATGAGCTCCCAGGTTCCTCTCGTACCGCTGCAGCCCGTATTTTAGGGGCACGTGCAGTAACCGTGGAAACGGGGTGGAGCCTGTCCCAGAAAGTACGCATACACTATCAGATGAAGATTGTGCAGCACTTTTTAAGAGAGGCCGGGATAGTTAAGGCCAACAAGGTTTATTTATCTGGCAAGGTTAAAACGGTTACTTTATGAAATGTAATGTTACAAAAAAAGTCGCTTCATGAGCAAGGGATCTTACTCACCTTGCTCAAGAGCGATTTTTTTGATGTGTGATTTTCGTGCAGAAATCCTATCTGTTTAGATGCTATAACTCTGTATTGTCAGGAATCGGATTTATAGAAGGCGCTCACCAAACTGTGACCCAGGCGCACCTCGATCAGTTCCAGTGCGGTATCCAGATCTGCGCGGATCGTGTGATACGTATCCACTGGAATGCTAAATACAGAGCCGCTTGCCGCAGCAAAGCGTTCTCCGTTCAGCATAACCTCTCCCCGGCCGGACACGATCGTCCATACTTTAAGTCCGCTGCCGTGAATACGTCCATTCAAGCGATGATCTGGCAACACCGTCAGTCGTATGGCTAAGATGTCGTTCGGACTCCGGTGATCAAACTCGTCCAGCACCCGGTAACTGCCCCAAGAGGTTTCACCATGCATGGGGTGAAGTTGGAGGTTGCCTAGCTGCTCCTTGATCGCGTGAGCATGGCTTTTGGACGCAATGAGAATACCGTCAGGGCTTGCAGCAGCAATAATATCCTCCACGCCAATGACATGAAGTGGATAGGGCAGCTCATTCACGATGTGTGTGCCGTGAGTCTGACCACTGATTTGTCCACGTCCGATCACTTGGCTTCCTATCTGCTCTGTTAAGGCCTGCCAGTTGCCGATGTCGTGCCATTCGCCCTCGTAAGGCAGGACAACGGCCCGTTCAGTACGCTCCGCAATCTCCTTATCGAAACTGCGAACCGGGAGGCTATCATATATTGTGTACAGTTCTTCATCGTTCAGCGGCAATTGAATTTGCTCCATGCAGGACAGCATATACCGTAACGTAAAAGCGTAAATACCGCAGTTCCACAGCGCGCCTTGGTTAATAAGCTGCTGCGCCCTAGAGAGAGCCGGCTTTTCAGTGAAGCGAGCAACTTGTGCATAAGCCGATTTCCCTTCCTGCCTCATTTGCAGATCTGGAACAATATATCCATATTGGTCGGAGGCATGGGTAGGCCTTGTCCCAAGCATAGCCAGATCGGCTCCGCTCTCGAGCAATAGACCGGAGAGCGCTGCTATGCTGTGGAAGAAGTCGTCGCCTGCGAACATATCTGCTGGAGCAATACAGAGAACTTCATCCAGCCCCATGCCTCTGGTGTGAAAATAAGCAGCAGCGAGTGCGGCAGCTGTGAAGGTTCCCCGTTTGGCAGGCTCGCCAAGAACGGGCAGACGACCTTCAGTATGGCGAAATGCTAGATTTACCTGACTCCGATGAGCCAGAAGCAGGGCAGAGGAATCTAGCCCGGCTAAGGTAAGCTGACGATACACCCGGCCAAGCATAGATTCCTGCTGCCCATCAGGAGCGGGTAACAACCGGAGAAACAGCTTTGACCGAATATCGTTGGACAATGGCCACAGCCGTTTTCCGGCACCACCGCATAACAATACGATGCGCACGGACGTTTCCTCCTTCAATGCAGATCCATTTGGATTGCATCAACAATTGCGGGATTTTCTATTTTAGGAACTTATTTCAATACAGATGGAATCTTTGTTTTTGGGACTAGCTGGTATACTTTGCGTTGATGAAAAGATAAGGAGCGGTAGCTTTGAGCGTAGAGATCCAATTGTTTTGGTGACAGCGAAGAAGCACGACTATGAAGCGCTTTATTCAATGACTTGCGCAAAATCATCCGAGAGGGCTGATTGCTGTATAGATAGTTGGCATACGTTTCATATTCGGAAAATCCAAACTGTTTTGTCCGATCTATACTTTGAATAATGGCGTTGTACCAAGGTTCCCCATGTCTGGTCTCAATAACTTGCTTGAGCTGGGCGAGCCGTGTTTTTTCAAAAAGCATATAGTGAGTGACAAAGGACTTTGGTGAGGGAGCTTTAGCACCCATCAGCTTACGGTAAGTGCGAAAGTACTCAGGTTGACTCCAGCTGCGATAGTAAAAAATTGTTTTCCCGTCTTTACGGAACGTATGTGGACGAATCAAAATGGTGTCCGCGTCTATGACGAGAAAAAAAGACGATTTACTGATTTTGTCGCCATTCATTTTGAGCAATTGCTGATACAGCCAGCCTGATCGATCCCAGCGCGTTGTTCCGTAACGAATATGCTTTTTAGTGATGGGCAACACCGTTCTTTCGTCTATAAATGTACACTTCTTGTTGGCACATAGACGGCGAAGTTTGGTGCTTTGCGGTGAAACGATATAAATGGTTGCAATTCGGTGCTGCACGTGACGGCGCAGACTGTCAATTACTAGTGGTAGTGTCGCCAGATCTTTTTCAATTGCGGGGATCAGAACATCGATTGAGAGGGAACCCTTTTGTGGCTCATCGGATTGCGCAGACATGTTATTCACTCCCTATACGTGTAAATATACGCTACCGGTACCTTATATTATTGTATGCCTGGACAGGCGCTTTCGACCGGGCAAGGCCAACTGTCTAATTCTATGTAGAAGAGGGCGAATGGAGCTTCGAATGGGGATTTGGCGCATACGATAGATTGATCTTTTTTAACAGGAGCGTTCTACCCTGAGAGTAGAGAGGAGAGGGGCAAGTGAATTCTTCACAAGCGCAGGCGTTGCGCAGCAAATGGCATAAAACCCAATTGTTGCTCCAGCATGGCAGCATCAAGCCTTTTGTACCTGAAACTCGTAAATACAGCAAAGCAAATGTAAAATCAATGCTCGAAAAATATGGTATGGTCTATGTAAAGCCTGAGCGAGGTACCTTTGGCAAAGGTGTGATGAAAGTCGAACAAGAGGCAGGTCAGCGTTTTGCCTACCAATATGAGGAAAAGCGTCTGGAATTCAAACATTTGGATGCACTAATCACCAGCTTATCGAAACACACGGGGAAAAAAAGTTATCTCATTCAAAAGGGAATCCATTTACTGCGCCATCAAAATCGTTATTTTGATATCCGGATCATGGTGCAGCGTAATGCAAAAGGGTCATGGGAATCTACCGGAATTATTGGACGCTTGGGTCATCCCCGTAAAATCGTGACCAATTATCATAGTGGTGGTAAGCCGATGGCCTTAGAACAACTACTGAAATCCCATTTATCGCAAAGTAAGCAGGCTGAGCTGGTCAAGAAGCTCAATGAACTAGGGATTACCATCGCCACACAACTACAAAAAACATATCCGAAATTCCGGCAAATTGGTGTGGACATTGGATTGGATCATCGCTTTATCCCGTGGATCATTGAGGTGAACACGAAGCCAGACCCATATATATTTAACCAATTGACAGATAAGTCTATGTACCGAAAAGTAATAAGCTATTGGCGACTGGCTAATGAAAAAAAGAAAGTTGCAGTCCCAAGCAAGGATAAGAAGAATAACAACAAGAATAAAGATAAAATTGCAAATAAAGTTGATCATACAAATAAAGAACCTAAATCAAAAAAAGGATGAATTGTTTATGATTCATCCTTTTTTTTCTTGCCTGTTTATCCTAATCCTAACCGCGAGGTGGCGACTCGGACATTCACGGTACTTCCTATGTCGATATTTTTAAACCCGGTGATGTATGGTATTTCCCCCGTGGTTATGGTCACTCCATTCAAGATCTTGGTTCTGGAGAGTGTCATTTTATCCTGATTTTTGATAATGGTGATTTTTCGGAGGACCATACGTTCAGCATTACTGATTTTATCGCTCAGACTCCCGCGGATGTTGTCATGCAAAATCTCGGACTTGCAGCCGACGAGCTGGCTCTTTTACCAAAGAAGGAAGCTTATTTTGCAGAAGGACCTGTCCCATCTATCGCATCTTATGATGCATATCCGCGCGCTTCTTCCGATCTAATTACTAAACACCGCTATCCTTTAATGGCCAAACAGCCCAGATTGGCACCGGGTGGAGGGACTCAGCGGACCGTTACAGTAGAAGATTTCCCTATTTCTTCGACGATGGCAGGATCTGTGATTGAATTAGAGCCAGGCGGATTGCGAGAAATGCACTGGCATCCCAATGCGGATGAATGGCAATATTATTTGGACGGAGTGGTCATTACGAGGCCATTGATTTGAGTGAGTGGATGGCTGGCAACCCTGTTGATGTATTGGCAACAAATCTGAGCCTGCCTCGGGAAATAGCGCATAAACTGCCTCATAAATCAGTCTTCATCGCCCAAAAATCTTAAATCTTAAATCTTAAATCTTAAATCATAAAGCAACTAAAATGCCCGCTTATGCTACCTTATTCCAGTTAGCCTAAGCGGGCTATTGAACTTGATTCTGTTTATATTACTTTTGTAGAAAGTAATATAGTGAATTTAAAATTGAACAACCCGCAACCCTGTGCTATTCTTATACGAAAGTGAAGATTAATGTAGTAAAAGTTATATTTTATTATGCTTATAAACATCTGATGATACGATGAATAGAAGGGATGTGCAGCCATGAATTCTGTCATTGAACTTAACAATGTAAGCTGGAAGAGAGATAACCGCACCATACTAGATCAAATCAATTGGCAGGTAGCTGAGGGAGAGCACTGGGCTGTACTCGGCTTGAATGGATCAGGCAAAACAACGATGCTCAATATGATTAATGGTTACATATGGCCAACCACAGGTAGTGTCGGTGTATTGGGTCATACTTTTGGGGATGTAGATTTGAGGGAATTACGCAAATCTATTGGTTGGGTCAGTTCCTCTTTACAGGAAAGAATTAATGGAAGCCAGCGCACGCAGGATGTTGTCATCAGCGGCAAATTTGCTTCCATTGGACTGTATGATCAGACGACGGATACAGATGATAAACAGGCTGTTCAGCTTATGACCCAACTGGGCTGTGCTCATCTCGTAGATCGGTTGTATCAGGGATGCTCACAGGGAGAAAAGCAAAAAGTGCTTATTGCTCGCGCGTTAATGGCCTCGCCCAAGCTGCTGATTTTGGACGAGGCGTGTAATGGGTTGGATTTTTTTTCTAGAGAAGCATTACTAGATAGTGTTCGTCAGCTGTCCGAGGCGCCGGGTGCTCCAAATTTATTGTATGTTACACACCATATCGAAGAAATTCTACCCATGTACACACATACGATTCTGATTCGCCGGGGTACGGTGTTTGCCAAAGGTAAAACGACAGATATCCTGAGCAGTGAAACGCTCAGTGCTTTTTTTGAAACACCTGTGCAAGTAGACTGGAGACAGGATCGTGCATGGCTCTCTATGGTATAGAGAGCCTTTTGTCTGTCTAACTTGCTACCAGCATAATCAGAATGGGCAAAATCAGGAATGAGGCAAGCGTGCTCCACAAGATGCAGGTAGAAACCAGTTTTGGGGATGCATTAAATTTTTCGGCTAAAATGACTGCATTCACAGCCACTGGCATCGAGGCCAGAATGAAGAGAACGGAAAACAAAAGTCCTGAAATTCCCAGTATCAGCATGGCAAGACAAGCCGCAAGCGGGGAGAGCAGAAGTCGAATTATCAGTCCTGCGTAGCTGGCTTTTTTAATAGATGGCTCCAGCCTGAATATTTTTACATAAGCCATCTGGGTACCGAGAATCGCCAGCACGACCGGAGAATAGGCGGCTGCAATCATCGAGACACCTGATTGAATGCCAGAGGGTAGATGCCAATCCAGTGCTCGAAGTCCCAGTGCGAGAAGAGCCGCATAAATCGCAGGGAGAGAAAATACCGACTTCACGGCACTTTGAACAGAAAATTCAGAGCGGGCTGCAAAGTATACACCAATGGTATTGACCATAATCATCTGGATGACGACATATACGGATGCTTTATCCAGGCCAAGCTGTCCAAAAGCAAGTAAAATAAGCGGCAACCCATAATTTGCACTATTAGTCAGTGTGGAGATTAAGGTGAGTCCCGCCGTTTCCGGGGTGCTCAGCCTGAAGATTTTCCCCGCTAATTGTGCAATTCCCCACAAAAGCAGCAGGTTCAGTAATGAAAAAGCGGCTGTCAGTGCCACATCATGCCAGGAAAGCTGTGCCTTGAGCAGTGTGTCCAGAATCATGGCGGGACTTAAAAAATATAAGTACAAAGTCGAGAGCGGTTTTGTTTCCAGCTTCATGAATTTGCCGAGTAAAAATCCGGCAATCACCGGAATGGACAGCGGAACGATAACGGATAAAAGAGTTGAAAGTACGATTTGAACCATGAATTCCACTCATCCTTTCTGTAATGACAGTTTCCATTATAAGGCGCTACTTTCGAACCCGTCCAAGATGGATAAACAATTAAGGTTATAGGCATATACTATGAAGCTTTATTCACTTATTCTGAAAATAACAAAAGGGATGTCCACAGCCATGTTAAACGGCTAATAGGAACATCCCTTTTATATGAAACCGAGTATTCTGAAGGTTTATGCAGAAGCCATAGTTTCCGCTTTAGTTCGGCAATCGTCAGAGCAATAGTGTTGATGCTGTTCTTCGCAATCTGGACACACGATATGTTGGAGATTGCACACGGGGCAGTTAATATAATGATCGTTTGTTGTTTCGCAATGGTAGCAATTACCAACAACAACGTCCTCATCTGTATGGTTGATCCGAACCGAAATTCGTTCGTCAAATACATAGCACTTACCGTCAAACAAACGTCCTTGTACTTCTGGGTCCTTGCTGTAAGTCACAATGCCGCCATCCAACTGAGCTACATCGTTAAAGCCTTCTTTAATCAGCAGACCAGACAGCTTTTCGCAACGAATACCCCCGGTACAGTATGTCAGGATTTTTTTATCCTTGAACCCAGTCATATTATCGCGAATCCATTGTGGAAATTCACGGAACGATTCAACTTCGGGGCGAATAGCTCCGCGGAAATGACCGATGTCATATTCGTAGTCGTTACGCCCGTCCAGAATCACGACATCTTCATCTTGGAGCTGTTCATAAAACTCCTTTGGTGATAGACGCTTGCCGCTAATAACATTAGGGTCCAGCTCGTCCTCATGACGTAGCGTAACCAGCTCCTGACGATGGCGTACAAATATTTTCTTGAACGCATGACCGTCAGATTCATCTATTTTAATAACGATATCGTGGAATTTCGGATTGGCGCGCAAATCACGGATATACTGCTCCGTTTGCTCTACTGTACCGGACAGTGTTCCGTTGATTCCTTCCTCAGCAATCAAGATTCTTCCCTTGACGCCCAGCTCTTTGCAGTAAGCCAGATGCTCTGCCGTAAAGGTGGCAGGATCTTCAATATTGACATATTTGTAAAACAACAAAATTCGATAAGCATGTTCACACATGTAAAATCACCCTCTGATTCAAGTCAAAGTTTTTTAACAAGCAAGTTTAAATGTACCACATTCTTTAAGTTAGTCAACATAAATGTTTAAAAAGTGGAAACGGAAAAGATGACGAGCGACAAAAGTAAGGGGTTACATTATAATGGTATTGTGGGGTTGATGAGATTTGCAGTAACAGGTTGAGGTCTAGCAGATGAAAGGATGAATTCAATGAAACATCATTTGACAGCGCATACACCACCTATGGGGTGGAATAGCTGGGATTGCTACG
>RCUE01000077.1_pt1 | contig 43755 bp, 52 predicted proteins | sample 2166111 | NCBI WGS metagenome assembly RCUE01 (sample SAMN09930795, study PRJNA488358) | compost metagenome | feature: garden; material: soil; isolation source: compost soil in phenylacetonitrile-enriched culture | place: Germany: Experimental Botanical Garden Goettingen | collected 2016-01-27 | reverse complement strand
ACTGTATACCGTGCGTCGCTTGTATACAAAAAATTTTCGTATATACAATTAACGCTAGATGTTTGTATACACTTTTTTGAGGGCATTTCGCCCGGTAGCGATTTGGCCTAAAAATTTTGAGAAGGTGAAAAATACATAATTATATAAATAATATAACTTTATAATGTTTTTTATATAAATATATATCTTCCGAAGATCCATTTTTTTGGGAGCCAAATCTGCAAACGTATACGTTTTCAGGTCGCATAATGTATACATGGAAAATTTTAACAAATCCAATAGTGGTGCGGGATTGGGGAATCGTACACGCTTAGCGTTTGTGTACAAATCCCCTTGTAAACAGGCATTTTTATATAAATCTCGTTATTAAAAGTTTTCTGAAATGGAAATGAAAGTAAACTCGAAAAATGCCCATAATGTATACAGGGCTGGAAATGTATACGCGTTTTTTCGGCCCATTTTTGTAAACAAATGGCCTTGTATACGTATACGAATCGGTTTGTGTTCAAGTGAATACAAGATGCACTACTTTTTTAGCGAGATTTGGCCTATAATTGTGTATTCCTTTAGCTTTTGCATACGTTGGAGTCGTGCGATTATTGCAATTTGTTTACTTTTGCTCATTGTTTACACCCTCATAAATTCATCGAGATAGTAACGTGTATCATTTAAGATGAAATACGGGCCGCGCTTGGCATAGTAAAGCTTCCGAGTGTGCGTTTTCTCCAGTTCGTCGCTCCAAGCGACCGTTACGCGCTCGTCCGAAATCTCGTACATGACCAGACCAAACGAGTTACTGATTGTATAATGCGCGATGATTGTTTTGCTCATTGTTGTTCAGCCCCTTTCAAGATGGCAAGCCATGTATAGCTTGCACGGAACTCCATTTTAAGCTGCGGCTGGAAGCGGGATACGTACTTAATTACCTGTTCAGAATGTTGTGCTTTCACAAAGGTTACATCTCCATTAATCTCGAATGCGATCCCTTGCTTTTCTAACCATTTACGTAATTTGTCCATAATTACTTTGCTCCCCTCAAATATAGTTTTGCAATGCTTCCGTTGCGGTGTGATACTCAATTTCATCCAAGAAAACCCATTCCAGCTTAGTACCCGGGTGCGGGTTGCGCTTACAAGCCCGCCATCTTCCAGCGATTTTAACCGCGCGGAATTCGCCTACATAGACATTAGTTGCCATTGTATCCATAGTTATATTGTTTTCCATACTATTTCGCCCCTCTCAATTTATTGACTTTGTTCATGATCGTATGGACCGTTGAAATGCTGGCGGCAAACCGTTCCGGGTCGCTTTTCGACCCCCGCACTTCATAAAGCCGGATCAAATCCTCCAGTTCCTCAATCAATTTTTCTGCATCAATGGTTTTGCGCATGATAAAACCCCCTTAAATTAGTGTTTGAACGCCATTCAAGCGGGCAAACGTATACTAGTTCATTCTTACGAATACTTCAGTTTCTTCATCGCCCACGTAAAACACGGCGATCAGACAATGGTTTTCCGTTAAGAAGAAGTGCGAAACCGGAGTTTCCTCCAGACCTTCAGGCGCGCCGGGAAGCGTCGCTTCGTCACAGCAATTCAACAGACCGCCTGAATACGCCATACCGTAGTATTCGTCGGCATCTTGTTTACAACCAAACTGTTCCTCCAGGTAATCATCCAGATAGGCCTTCATACCATATAATTCAATGTCGGATAGTCTTCCCTTCTGAATAAAAGCTTCCTTGTTATTTACGATAATCGGTGTTTGCATGGTTAATATCCCCTTTGTTGTGGTTTGGTTCGCCCGCTTGAATCGGATTCAAACCGTTAGAAGCATCGCACCGCCGCGTTAACCGCTTTATGGTGTAGGACTTACGTCCGTTTCGACCCTCTTGTGCGCTTGCTAACGGGCCAGCACCATTGCCCGCTCGGATTGTATCCCGAGACATTTCAACGCTTTACGTCCGTCCGACGACTGGGGACGATCCTCCAGTTACCTCCGCCATCACCTTGCTTGATGTATACATCATATCACGTATACATCGGGCTGTCAACTACAATTTATTATTTCCTCAACTCGGGTACTGTATACATCGGAAGGCCGACCCGCCGTGCTAGCCGCGCTAGTTCACGCACAACCCCGCCTGTATTCCGTTGTATGATGTGTTCCCCTTGCCGATGTATACATCTTATCATGTATACGCTAGGCCGTCAATAGCTGATCCCCAAATGTATACAACTTACAGCGTCAACGCTTTAACGCGATGAAGTCATGCGGTCTGCGCCTGGCAGGTTGATACCCCCGCCCCCTACCCTTCGACGAACTGACACTTCACCGCGCTAATGGGTGTAGGGTGAAAAATGGGACTCGCCACGCTTTACACAATGCACGACGCCGGGGGTATTGTTCCGGCAAACCTCCCTTCATCTCCCCTCATTTTCCCCAAACCCGTATACACTGGACAAACCTAGTAAATTGTGGTATCATATGATATATGAAACGCTAGATTCCAAAAAATGGAGGACGACGAGCCTATATGAACAGATTATTTCACGAATTCTATTGTGACGTTTGCGAATCGAGGATATATTCCACCAGATGGTACAAATCTTGCCCAGTTTGCGAGCAGCGCGAGAGAGAAAAAGAAAAAGAAAGTTTTGCCGACACGCCCGTTTCCAAACCAACCGAAGACGGCAAGGTAAAGGTACACATGACCCCGTACCGACCGTCGTACTGGGGTACGCCCGACACCGACATCCTTAACCTTCTCCAGCTTTACAAAAAGGACCTCGAAGCGAAGGAAGAACGGTACAAGACGCTTCAGGAGGAAGCGCTGGAGCGGTATCACAAAAGCAAGACGAAAACGCTAACGTTCCTGGAACTCATGTCCCAGGCGGACGACGATTTCAAGGAACTGGCCCGTAAATGGACACAAACCGCGCAGCGAAGATCACCCACGCTGTTAGGGATAACTAAGCCATGAACGACGCGGAAGGTTACTTCAGGGCAAACAGCGCATTTTTCGCGCAGGCTTTGGCGAAGTACATTGCAAGTCACGCCCTGACACCGACGGAAGCTGCGGAAAAGTTCGGTATGAAAAGGAACACCATAATCGCGGCGCTGATCAGGGGACGTTTTGATGAGGAATTCGAGAAAGGCACCGCACGAAAATACACGACCGATAGCGGTAAGAACATCTATTACCTAACCGAAGAAGCGATGATCGCCGTATTCGGGCCGAAAAAGGAGGACGAACATGGAAAAACTAGTTGACATTCTCCAGGCTTGCCCGGAATTTAACGACCCGAGCCTGGATACTTACGTACCGTTGGACAAACAAGCGTTATTTTTGAAACTGGCCGAGAAATTTCAGGCCAGTTTGTCGCACATCTACGAGGACCCGGAGGAATTGACCCTTTCCATCGGCCTCGGAACACCGGAAATTTGGGAGGAATTCCTGAATCTGGACCCTGTTCAGATGTATACCATGGTCAGATCGAAGAATCACGCCAAAACAACCAGCCGGAAGGCGCTGCGGAACCTGCAAATCCAGGCGAATAAGGGCGATGTGGCGGCGATTAAGTACCTGAACGACATTAGCGGGACACTCGCGAAGCAAGGCGACGCGGGCCAAGTGATTTTACACTATGTTCCGCGCCCAAAACCGAAAATGGAGGTAGATGATAGTGGAAAATAATGATAAAATCGTGGGGAATAGGACGAATTATGAGTTTTGTTACGAGATTTCAGCGGAGGCGGGCCTTGCTTACGACCCGGCGACGGGCAAAGATGCCACGGCTTGGGTCAAATATAGTACGGATTTGCCACATTTGACAGAAGAAGAATACAAGACGCTGCACGAAGAATCCATTTTACACGATATTTCATACAATACTGGTATTCAAAGTGAGCATTTACGGCCGATTTCGGTCGAAGAATACTACGAACACAACGACCCCGAGGAAGGTGACGATTAATGTCAATGGACCCGAACCAAATCGCACAACTACAGCAGCTTATCCAGCAAGCGCAGAACGGACAGGCTCCTATGCCACCGGAAGGGATGGTTCCGCCACAAGAATTCGACCCGATGGTCCAGATGCCACCATTTGACCCTTCGGTTCAGATGCCGCCGGGTAACCCAATGATGCCGCAGCAAATGCCTGCGCCGGAGGAATTGTCCCTTCAGGTTCAGACCGGAATTTTGAATTCCATCTTGGAACTGATCGGGAAAGGTATCGACGGACGCGGCGGGGAACTGGCGCTTCCTGTATTCGTGGAGGGGATCAACAATCTTGCCACCGCATACAAGACGCTCCGCGATGCGGATAACCAACAGCAGCAGGTCCCAGCGGAATTCCAGTTGGAAATGGAGCAAGCCCGCTTAGACAGCCAGCTTCAGATGGAACAAGCCCGGCTCCAGATCGAGCAGCAACGTGCAGCCATGGAACTTCAGATCAAGCAGGCCGAAGCCGACGTGAAACTGGAGGCCATGCGCCAGCAGAACCAGCTTAAAATAGAGCAGGCACAGGTTGACGCGCAGCTTAAGGCGCAGACAGCGCAGCAGGACGCCGCCATCAAGCAGCAGCAGGCCGAACTACAACTAGCAACGCAAGAAGACCAGCATCTGCAAAAAATGTCCATGGCGGAGCAGCAAGCGGAAATGAAGGCCAAACAGTCAAAGGACAAGCAGGGCTAATATATCTTAGGAAATATAGGGGCTGATAGAGCATGGCAGATACCCATGATCGGTTCCTGGCCGAGACAAAGACCTGCGCGCATTGCAAGGTGGGACGTATGCAGATTCCGGACGACGAGCATCCAAGCTATGTCGTCTGCGACACCTGCGGAGCGTTCCACCTTACGTATATGCCGCAGGACTACCAGGAAGAAGCACATCGGAACCCGTATTTGCTGAATGATGACGGGTCCATCAAGGTACAAACGATCGGTTTGTTCGGGGGCTATGGCTCGGCCAAGTCCACCGCCAGTCTGCACGACTTCTTCATCCGGTGCCTGGAAAACAAAAACGGGGTCGGGCTGATCACCGCACCTACGCTTCAGCTTCTGAAGCGGACAAGCATTAAAACCCTGATTGATGAAGTCATTCCGCCGCCGCTCATGGCTTATTACAACAAGTCCGACGGTGAAATCGGGTTGATTAATGGGTTCACAATCTACACGATCCCTTCAGATGACGAAGAAAAGCTGCGGTCCATCAACGCGGGTTTGGTTCATATGGAGGAAGCGTCCGGTATTAAGCGGTCCATCTATGACCAGTTGCTTACCCGGATGCGGAATAAGTACGTCAAGAACCGTGTTATCTATGTATGCTCCAACCCGGACTTGGGATGGATCAAGGAAGTCATTGTCGATAACGAGGATCGGAAGCTGCCGACGCATCCGCAGCACGAAGACTATGACGAAACGACGACGTGCTACATATGGCCGACGAGCCTGAACAAATATCTTCCGCCTGACTTCATCGAAAAGCAGAAGAAGGGCAAGCCGGACTGGTGGATTCAGCGCTTCTTGTTCGGATCGTTCAAACATGCTTCCGGCATGGTGTACCCGAATTTTGCGGATTGTGTTATTGATGACATCCCGGATTTCAAAGAGAAGTCGAAGGCATGGGAAAAGTTCATCTCGCTTGACCACGGTTTGCGCAACCCGACGGCTGTTCCATTCGGGGCGCTCGATCCGGTCAACGGAATTGTATACATTTATCAGGAGTATTACCAAGCCGGACTACTCGTTCCAGATCATGCGGAGAACTTGAAACCGTTGATCAACGAGATTGTGCCAGGTAAAATTCGGTTCATGGTGGCCGATCCTTCCATCCGAAACAAGACAGACCCCGTCAAGGGGAAATCTGTTCAGGGTCTGTACCAGGAATACAACCTGTATTTTACGGAAGGGAATAACAACATTGAAGCCGGAATTCTTCGCCTCAACTCTTATATTGACCGTGGTCGGATCAAAGTATTCAGAAGCTGCGCAAATCTCATTCGTGAAATGCTCGGGTACAAATACCCGGAACTCACGATGGATGACGAGAAGGACCCGGACGAGCGGCCAATCAAGCGAGCCGACCACATGCCGGACGCCCTGCGGTACATGTTCATGCGGCTGCCGGAGGACCCGGATATGCTGGTGACGGAAACGTATGCGCCTAACTCCGACGATTGGCGGAACAACAGGGCTGATGAAGACGAGGATGACGAGGATGAAGAAATGTCTGGAAATTATCTCGCTTATGTGTAGAATGGGAGGTAGGTAATCATGAACGATTATATTTTTTACTACAACGACGGGGCTTACATCATCCATCGTTTGTCGGACGAGCAATATGGATTAGTGGTGGAAGGTCTTAAAACCGCGGCCCACATGGTCACTTTAGACGGGTTCGGTGTCTTGGCCCTGAACCAAATCCGGGCTATTGTTCGACAGCCGGAACTGAAGGACGAGGAAAAGACGTTTGCTCCAGACCTCACGCCGGAGGAAGTGGAGTACATCCGACTTATCCGAAAGGCGAACGAACTTCACGACGGTTACGACGAGGATGACCCAGCCACAGGGGGTGCTTATTAATGAATCAGCCGGAACGACAGAAGAAAATGAAAAAAGTCAGCAAGGAAGACCGGGCTGCGGCCAAGGAAATAAATACGTATGTCCAGCGGTTCAATAAGGCCGAGCAGAGCGTTTCGGACAAGCAGGCAAAGTGGAAGATTATCGACATGTTCGACCGGGGCGAACAATGGAAGGACGTGCCCTTACCGCCGTGGGTGCCCACTCCGATCCACAATATGATCCGTTATGTCCGCACCGTTAAGCGGGCGAACTTGGCCGGGAACATTCCGGCGGCGCATTATGCTCCGTTGAACATTGACCAAAAAGACCTGATTGAGAATATCCAAAGAGCGTACAAGCATGTGTGGGATACGCAACGTGTACCGTATACAGTACGACGTTGTATCGATCGGGCGCTGCTTCAAGGTACGTCTATTGGGTTCGTGTATAGCGATGACACAATCATTGATGGGGAATACTATGGAGAAAAGCATCCGAAGAACCGCATGTATCAGGGTGAGATTAAGGTCAAACGTATACCGATTACCAGGTTCTTTATTGACCCGGAATCTACGTGCCTGGAAGACGCACAATGGATTGATTTGACCGAACCGACTACCGTCGATGCCATCAAGTCGAACCCGAAATTCCGGGAATACGCCGGGAAAAATCTTGATCAGATCAAAACAGGCGGCGGTTCGGATATGAATTCGCTAGAAGTATTCGACCGTGAGGCAGGACCTTTCCAGCAAAACAACGTTGTGTCAAATGAAAACGAAAAGATCATTCTCCATGCTCACTGGGAATACATCTACGAGGAAAACGGGTCGAAGCGTCTTCAGTTGACGTATTACCTGAAGGATTACCAGTTCATCCTATACCGGATCGAAGATGTCAAGCCAAGCGTTTTCCCGTTTGCCGTATTGTACGACGAGGAAGAAGAAGACGACTTCTACGGCACGGCCACAACATGGGATACCCTGGAGAAGCAGAAGATCATCAACAAGACCGAGCAAACGGCGTCCATTATTGGCACGCTGAACCAAAACCCGCAGCGCGTTGTGGCTCGGGAATCCGGGATCAACGCGAAGGAAATGGCGCGTTCTGGTACGCAGCCGGGCAGAACTTGGGTTACCAACATCGACCCAACCCGCTCCGTGTTCGATTTGAAGCCGCCTGATATTCCGAAGGGCTTGTTTGAATTGAAGGATCGGGCCGTTGCGGACATCAAGGATATTATCGGGATCAATGACGCCTATACTGGTGATTCCGTCGGCTCTTTGACGACCTCGACCGGGGTTAACTCCCTGATCGACCGTGCGACGATCCGTGACCGCGACAAAATGAAACAGATTGATAGGTTCGTAGAGCAGCTTTCCGACCTCATTGTCTTGTTCATCATCGAAAAGTGGAAAGAGAAGCGGCCTATCGTCAACATCGACCACCGCACCGGAAAGATTACGCCTAGTGAATGGAAGCCGATCAAGGAAACGGACGCAAAGAACCTTCACTGGCTGGTACGCTCGGACGTGTACGCATCTGCTCCAGTTACCCAGGCCATGAAGCGACAGCAGGCGGACCAACTTCTTCAGGTTCAGCAACAATTCCAGGCCGATCCTCCTATCATCACACTGGAGGAATGGTTGGAGGTTCAGGATTTTGAGAACAAGCATCTGATCCTGGAACGTATGGAGCGCGACCGGAAGAAGAAAGAGGAACGCGAAGCTATGGACCTGGCAAACATCATCATGCAGCTTGCGGATCAGGCACGGAAGATGCTATCCATGGGACAAACCCGTGAGCAGGTTATGAACTTGATGACCGAGCAGGCCAAAGAACTGTTGGCTGGCAATGACAAGAAGCAGATGGAACTGGGCTTCGCTGGACCGCCGTCAAGACCGCGTGACGCGGCGCAGGCTCCGCAAGGTCCTGGTGGCATGACCGGACAAGCTGCGATGATGAATATGGCAAGAGGTCAATAACCCAAGACTTACCTGTGTAAGACCATCTATCGCTATGATATGATGGTCTTAGTTCTTCATTACCTTTTTCTCTTCTCCAGGAGAAATTGCTGGCGGGTCTTGCCAAAGGCCCGTCCTTTTTGTATTATATAGGCAGATGACCATTATTCGCGCATAGGTCCTCCACCTCCATCGTTTAGCCACCGGGTTTCGTCGCCCGGTGGCATTTTAATTTTGTATACAAAAAATACTTGAATATTTTGCTAGGTTCGTATACTATATTGGTAGAATTTACGGGTGGTTCCGCAAAAGACCGTTGACAAAACAAAATCTACGCTACCAGAGCGCAAAAATGGAGGAATTACGATGGCTGATAATTTCGGCGGACTTTTGGACTTTGAGCAGGAAGAATCGGATGACCAAATCGATAATACTATCGACGATTCGGACGTGGCCGATCCTTCACAAGAGGCTGATCAAAGTGACGATAGAAGCGATGAAGATCGACTTGCCGAGGCTTTAGACGAGGAAGATTACGAGGAAGAAGACCCAAATTCTGAAGGCGATGAATCCGGGGACGACGCGGACAGCGACGCTGAATCCGAGGAAGAACAAGCTTTCAAGAATGAGGAAAACGCGCGTAATGCAGAGCGCCGCCGCCAAAACGAGCAGCGTCTGATGGAGCGTTTGAAATCTCAAATGCCGGAATACCAGTTTGCAAAGCAACTATCCGACATGTACGGCAAACCTGTGGAACAGCTTATGGCCGAACTTCAGGAAGCCAACATTGCTAGGATGGCACAGCAACAAGGTATCCCAGTAGAGGTTCAGCGTCAAATCACTTTGCAGGAGCAGCGCCTTCAGCAGCTTGAACAACAGAATCAGATGAACGAGTTCATGCAATGGAATACCCGTATCGATAGTGAAATGAGCGCGCTAAAGAACGAGTATCCGATGCTGGACGAGTCCGATTTGGTTCAGGCGAAAGACTACCTCCTGGGTACACTTCAGAACACGGATATTCCTCTCAAACAGGCGGTTCTTGCAATCCATGCTGACAAGATCATCAACGGTTTACAAGAGGCGGCCCGTAACGAAACCTTGGCCCAAGTGTCCGGCAGAAAGAAAAGCAGCGTAATTCCTCCGAAGGGTAAAGCTTCCACGGCAAATAAGGGAGAACTTTCGGCGGACGAAGCGCTAGTCGCTAAAGAAATCTTCGGAATGTCGGAGGAAGATTACCTCAAATACAAATAAGGAGGTATTCTTCATGGCAGGATTGGAATATCGCGGTAACTTGTCCGGTGTTGGCATCACTCCAGCACTCGAAATGGAAGCTGACGATGCTTACTTTGAAGTAGCCAAGCCTAACGACCCGGTTAAGCAGAACGCATCCGGCAAAATCGTTAGAGCGACGGCCACGGATACGTCGATTACGGGGGTACTCGCTGCGCGTGACATTCTTCGCAAAGGCGAAACTCCTAAACACGTCAAAATCCGTACAGATCGCCAGGCTTTCTACGAAGTTAAAGTCGCGGCAGGTACTCCAGTCGTCGGTACGGCTTATGAGTTGAACGCCGACGCAGAACTGGACGCAACAGCTACGACGAACGCTTCAGTTCGAGTGCTTAAAATTCTTCCAGATGGTAATGTCTACGTGACATTGCTGTAATAAGAAAGGAGTGACAACCTATGTCTTTGGGCGGACAAATCGCATCTCGCGATAATTTCGGGAGACTACTTGAACCGGGTCTGCGTAAAATCGTATTCGACGCATTCAAGAGATACCCGACGCAATATACACAGGTTTTTAACGTAAACAGTTCCAAAAAGGCGATTGAAACCGATCTTCGGATGGGTGGATTCTCGTTGTGGGGTAAAAAGGGAACCTTGGAAGCTACGACTTACGAGGACCCAACCGGAACGGACACCGTACAATACAAACACGAAACCTTCTCCAAAGGATTTATTATCGAAAAGGAAATGGTTGACGACGAATTGTACGGTCAAATGAAGAAGCTGGCGAAGGCCCTGGGCGAAGCTGCCCGTCAAACGGTCGAAACCCAAGCTGCTACAGTTTGGAACGACGCGTTTACAGCGCAGACATTCAACTACAAAGGCGAAGCCCTTGTCGGTACACATAAACGCTTGGACGGCGGTACACGCACGAACTACATCGGAGCATTGACGCTTAGCGAATCCAACTTGGAAATCGCACACAAGCTGGCTTCCGAACAAGTGGACGAGCGTGGGCTGAAGATTCAACTGAACCCTAAGACCCTGGTGGTCCCTCGGGCGCTGGAACTCACAGCGAAGAAGATTCTCCATTCCCAGTACCTTCCGGCAACAGGCGAAACAGGCAAAACGTTCGCGGAAAACGACATCAACCCTCTGTACAAAGAGTACGAGATTGTCGTCCTCGACTACTTGACGAACCCTAAAGCCTGGTTCCTGATCGATAAGTCGATCTTCGACGTGAACTTCTTCTGGCGTGAGAAGCTTAACTTCAAAAACACGACAGATTTCGACACGGACGCAGCGAAGTACAAAGGCCGCATGCGCTTCAGCTTCGGTTGGACAAGCGATATCGGTGTACTCGGCGCTAACCCGGCGTAAGGCCTGCACAAACCAAGCCCTTCATAGAAAATCTATGAGGGGCTTTTTCAAAATAGAAGGAGGGTTTTGCTATGACCAAACCGATCAGAGGGATTTACTTGTGGGAAGCCGAACGCGTGAATGACCTCAACGTTGTTGATAAATGTGTTTGGAGTTACGTAACCGAGATTTACGTAACATTCAAGGTCTCAAAAGCGCCTCCCGATCAGTACGCCAGGTTTATAGAGCATGCCACGTCCCTTGGCATACAAGTACATGCCCTGTTTGGAGACGCGATGTGGGCGCTGCCAAACCACAAGTGGCGGGGAACAGATGCGATCACTTCAGTCGCTAACTATAACGATTCTGTAACTCCCGAGCAAAGGTTTGCCGGAGTTCACTTTGACGTAGAGCCACACGGCCTCAACGGAAAGAACGGGTACCCGGACCTTTGGAACACTGATCGTGTAGGAACAATTAAGTCATGGATTGACAATAGCAGAGCCTGGGTTAATGTATCCAGGTCCTACGGGTTGCCTTTGAATGCTGCAATCCTGTCATTTTTGGACAATACCGACAACTATCCAGTTCCGCCAGAGTATGCGCACCTTGGCGAAAATGTTAACAACATTTTAACCGATTTGTACGATGGCATTACCTTGATGTCGTATCGCGACACGGCGGAAGGCGTGTATAACATTTCCGCAACCAAACTGGACTACCCGCAGACTCCGAAGATTACAATTGCCCTGGAATGCACAGCGCAGACGCCGGATTATATTACATTTTACGAAGAAGGCTTCCTGATCATGGACGAAACGATGATGGATATTCACGACATGATGGAGGACAAGCCCGGGTACCGGGGTTTGGCAATCCATGCCTACCGCCAGTGGGAGAAGTTCATCGACCCATATTTCCCTGCGGAGCCGAAGGAGTGAGTTGAAAAATGCAATTCGGTGAAATGAAAACCTTGCTGGAATACTATGTCGATGATATCGTCGATACTCCAATAGCCGTGACCTTGATCAATGCGGGTAAAGACAAGATGGCAGCGGCGGTTAACGCCAAATTCCCCGACATTCCCAGCCAGGCGACAGGGACGGAGGAATTTGCCTTCGACAGCCGCTTCCACGAACTTCCCGTCTTGTACGCGGCGGCCATGGTCAAATCCTATGACTCGTCCGTGCGGGAGAAAGAGAGTTACCTGGGCCAGTTCCAGGACGGCCTTCGGGAGTTTGTGGAGAATTACGATCCTCCGATCCAGTATCTTGACACGGATTATGTGCAGCATTACACCGTGACGGACCCCGCCGGGCAATCGAACTTCACGATTGTATCCCGTAATTTCAACGCTTACGGCGACGTTGCGGCTTACGTTAACAGCGTGCAGGTTCCGGCCAACCATTCCGGGACGAACGTGACACTATTGACGCCTGCTCCAGAAGGGTCCGTTGTCACATTGTCCTGGGACCCGGACGTGTATCATGCAGAGCCATGGCAGAAAGTGTGGTGAATTAAATGGCAAGACAACAAACATCGTTCGATCCGGCGGCCAAGGAATTTGAGGCTTATCTTGACTTCTCCGGCGGCCAAAACTCGGACGTGAGCAACGAGCGTCTGAATGACAACGAGTTTCCGTTGATGCTCAACGTGGACAACTCCGGTCGGGGTTCCGCCAGAACAAGATCGGGCCGGGTGGATATGCCTAGTCCGAAGAACCAGGGGCTTGCTTCAGGTGGACAGGGTTTGTTCAACTACTACCGCGATGGGGTCGCGGAGCCGGACTTGATCATGGCGGCGGACGGCCAACTATTCAGATGGGTTCGTGGCGAGGGAGCCGTGGTTAAGGTCCCAATCGTGGACGACGCCAACCCGGATTTTCGATTCCAGACCACCAAGCCTATTGAGGCGGCCCAGTACCAGGGTAACCTGTTTATCGCCACCGGGACCAAGTTGGTAGAATTGACCTTCGCAAACGGCAATTTCAGCGCGAAGACGGTTACCCCATACGCGCCTACTGCGATGGAGGTCCTTTACATCGGGACGAACGGTCTGGCCGCGAACCCGGACGAGTACATTCAGGACGGCGTTGCTTCAGGTCAGATTGTTGAGGTTGTCGGGATCAAGCCGCAAAAGCGGACCGGGGCCGTGAACACCGATATTTCCATGACGGCCTTCATCAACAGGCCATCCGGGTATACGGGGAATGTCCAGTACAAGTGGGAGTATAAGAAGGCTTCAGAATCCACTTGGCCGACAACGGCCTTCAAAGACTGGACTAACAACCTGAAGACGGTCACTTTTAAGTTCGATACTCCGACGAAATACGACATCCGCGTTAAGGTCCGTAAAGAAGGTGACACAACGGCGGCCAACGAGCGGGAGTACACGTTATCGAATTTCACGGTTAACCCGACGGCGGACCCGGCTTCCCTGGACGTGGCCGGAATACAGCGCTGTCGGAAGATTATCCTCCATTGGGATCGCCTGCTGCTGTCCGGCGACGATGTGCGTCCGTATCAGATGTACATATCGGACCTGCAAAATCCGCGCTACTTCCCGGTGCCGAACACGATCAACTTCGATTTTGGTAAGCAGGAGCCAATCACGGCGGTTGTCCGGTTCCAGGACATGCTTGTCGTATTTACCCGGTCTACGATCCAGACGCTGCTTGGGAAGTCCACGGACGATTACAAGCGGTACATGATCCACGACGGGCTCGGCTGCATTTCAGGTCGGTCGGCGGTTGTCGTCGGCAATAACGTGCTGTTCCTGTCCCAAGATGGGGTGTATGCCCTGAAGCCGAACCCATACCGGATCGAGACGCTGAATGTGGCTCGGGTTGACCAGCAAATCCAGCGGGAGATTGATACGTCGGCTACGAACGCTTGCGCTATCGTGCATGACTCCCAATATTGGCTCTGCTTCCCGGACAAGAAGGAAATCTATCGGTATTATTACGACCGGAAGGTTTGGGTTAAGGACTTCTCCGAAAACTTGAACATCGGCCAGTTCCTTCAGTCCGCCGACGACGTATTCAACATGACGACCGACGCCCGCATGTTCCGGCAGGATCGAGACGTTTACCTGGACGCCGGGGCGGTGTACGATATGGAAGTTGTGTCGAAGTTCTTGGACTTGTCGGCATCGTTCAACAACAAGTCTCTGAAGCGGATCTACATCCTGGCCCGGCATTACCAGATGTACGATGTCGATATGTATGTCACGGTAAAAGCGGATTCCTCTATTGTATTATCGCCAGATAGTGGTAAAATAGTGGACGGGCCGAATGGTTGGTATTGGCAAACCACAACGTCGCCAAATTTCGAGTTTTTGCGGGGCACGACCTTCGGGGCCTGGATTATCGGGGAATCACCTTTCGGAGATACGGAGTTGTCGGTTCAGCGGGCTACGATCAGAGGAAAATGCCGCCGGGTGCGCGTATCTTTTAAAATACCGTCAACCACTCCGAGTGAAATATACGGATTTGCGCTTCAGTTCAAACTCAAAAAGATTTAAGAAGGTGGTGACACGCTATGGCAAAAATTGACCAAGGGATGCTTAAAAACTGGCAGGACGGTCAGACGATCCATGCGGTGGAGTACAACAATGAACGAAATCTGATTGTGGCCGCGTACAACGATACGCAGGCGCAGGTGGACGTGCTGAAAGGGAACGGCTCCATCTCCACGGGGATGCTCCAGGACAAATCGGTCACCACCGCTAAGTTGGCAGACCTGGGTGTGACTACGATCAAGATCGCCCCAAGCGCGGTCACGCGGGACAAAATCGCTGGTCTGGCGGTCAACGGACCTTTAATCGACGACAACTCTATCGATACCCGTCATATTGTCATCAACGCGGTTAAAACGGCGCACTTGACCGACTATGCTGTGACATCTATGAAACTTGCAGAAGGTTCCGTCATCACAGCTAAGCTGGCAGATGGTTCGGTGACTACGGCCAAGATCGCAGGCGGCGCGGTGGAAACAGCCAAGATCAAGGACCTGGCCGTTACCACGGGAAAGATTAATGACGGGGCCGTCACGAACGCGAAGATTGGTCCAGGGGCCGTTACATCGGACAAGCTGGCATCAGGGACTATCGTTTCGACGAACCTCGGTTCCGGCGCTGTCACTACGGATAAACTGGCCGGGGCTGCCGTTACTACGGACAAGATCGCGAACGGTAACGTGAACACGGATAAGCTGGCGGACTTGTCGGTCACTTCAGCTAAATTGGCCGAGGGCGCGGTTACTCCGACCAAGCTTACAAAACCAGCGGTTACCCAATACACCTACGACAAAGAGGAAATTGATTCCCGCATCGCTTCGGCGGTCGTCGGCGGAATCCCGCAGGACGTTATCGACGAAATCAAACAAGACATCTTCAGTACGAAGGATTATAACCGCCTACCAGATGATTACCGCACGGACCCGAGGCTCGGGCCGGATAATTACCTGGTTGGTATGACCTACTTTGAAACGAAGTTCCCGAACATCAGTCACCTTGTGGACTATTTGAATCAGGACGCACAGTACCTGGTCAAAACGATTTGCTCGGATAGTCTAGCGGTCCAACTATGGTATGTCGTCAAGGGCTTCGATTTGCAGAAGTGGGAGAACAACATCGAGCAGGTCGTCGAAAATAAAACCTTTGTCCGGTATAGCACGGGGCTTACTACATGGGCACCGTTCGAGCCGGACGGAACAGCAGCGATTCAAGAGTACTTCCGTCCTGTAGAAGACACACGTGTTACGCTTAGACCTGGTACTAATGTTTTTAGAAGTACCATAGTCAAAGATTCTCGGTTTAAAATCGAACCGATCAAAGGGTTCACTATGGTCAACCATACTCCTATTGTCGGCTACTGTGAGACACTTAATGATTGGAATGTTATGGGGGGCAGCCTCGCATTGACGAGCGCACAAAAAGTTATTGGCAACAATTCAATGCTATTCACCCCAACCGACGTGAATACGGCCGAGGCGTATTTTGAGTACTTTATGCCAGCGTATCCGTCAACGCAATATCTAGTCATTGCTAAATTGTTATATGATAGCGCTGATACAGATGGTCGCGCGGCTCTTAGGTTAATCGAGAGTAGTCAAGACACGGTACTCCGCGATTCGTGGCTCGCATACTATGACGGGAACATGGCGGGTAAGGGTTGGCATACTATTATGGGCTATGTCAAAACGCTGGACACCACCGATCGACTGTGGATTCGCATCAATGCGCAGACAAACAACCCGATCTATTTCGATGCGCTTGCTGTGTACCGCATTGATGATACGATGTATCACGCGGTTAATCCTTATCAATCATACATGGACACGACCAGCCCTGGATACGCGAACGCTGAAGCTTCGCTCAACGCGCTGCTGCCGTCTCCAGGAACCACAGGCATCATCGGGGTTGAAGACCCTTATATGATCGCAAGGTCTATCAACATGCTGCCACCGTTCCACGAGTGGACAATTTTTTCCCATGCCTCGGTGGTGTCCCCATATGTATACAAGCAAGTTTACACAAACGGTAATTGGAGTTATGGGGAGATAGAGGTCGCTCCAAACACCGATTATTACTTATCATTTAAAAGCCCCAACGGAGTAAAAATCGGTGTATTTCAAGCGGGGGACTCTGGCACAGTTATTGCCTGGCACTCGTCCACCCCCTTCTCGTTTAACTCTGGAAATAACTCTCGGATCAGACTCGTTATTGCTGGAGATATCGCCGGAGTCATCGAAAACCCGATGCTCGTCGTGGGCAAAACCGCGCAACCTTTCCAGCCGCAACGTAAATCCATGCTGGCCTTGCAAACCGGGGCCTATGCGGGAGTGTCGTCCGGCGCTAGTCCAGATGTTATTTTTGAAAGAGACGGACAGTACTTCAAGACGAAAAACTGGAATAAGCTTGTCCTGGACGGTAGCCTGAACTGGGAGTACTTCGACGCCCCATCGACCACGTACAAACGACTCACGGTTAAGGGCATACTCCTGGGAATGTCGAGCGATGCTGCTGGTGTCATGCTGCGGTATAACGGGGATCTTGTGCCAGGGGCGTACATCGACGGATGGGGAGCAAAACCTTTCCAGTGGGGATGGAGAACAGCCGCTTCAGGTGACCTGTTAATTTCAATCCCGAACAATGAAAGTGGATGGGGCCACACTTACACGCCTACGCAGGACGAAATTAAAGCCTACTTTTGGGGTTGGAGGATGTGTAATCAAGCGGATGCCCAAGTATACCAAGGTACCGGGACTAAGTGCTGGGGCCGTATAACGGAGCCAGCTAACGTTATCGGAAGCGGAGGATGGCTCGCTTTTACCAATTTACCAACCGCTTCAGCTTGGCGGGATTCGTCTGGTAGAGAGTTTACACCTTTCCAGGTACTGTTCGCACTCAAAACTCCGGTCACTGAGCATATTCCGGCGGAAGGTGGCTTGATGTTGTCGGACGGATACAACGCCGTTGAAGTCGGCACGGGGCTTGTGTTGCGGGAGCGGTCCGAAGTCTATGGACTATATATCAACGCGGTAAACGCTGGATACGGGCTTAAATATGAAACAACGGATATCCGGGCCGTGTATAAAAATAATATGCCTGATAACAACTGGACATTTCATACAAATAGTCATAATGGTGCGTTGTATGCCTATGCCCAAAACCCGAACGTCGATAGGGCGGCTATCTACAGCGTAACCTACCTGAAGGCGAAGACTTCCATGGTGCCAGCATTTATATGGGGCGGGACCAACGCCAACGAGCGCGGGCAGATTGATGACTTGGAAGTCGCGGTTTCCGAACTTGGGCAACGGGTTTCCGTGGTCGAGATGAAGAAATTGGATGAAGATGCGCCGGGGTGGATAACACCGACGTTACTGAATGGCTGGGTTCCGATCTTAAATTTCGGAGTGCGCGTAAAAGACAACAAATTAGAGTTTCGCGGTGGGATACAACGAAGTTCTCCCGTGTTAGGCGATCTGATGGTTTTACCGCAGGAAATGCGAGTAAAAACTCCGAAGTCGTTGGCGCTAGGTAGTTTTGATCCCTCCACGACCGGGGCGACGGCTGTTCTGGACGTTTTTACTGACGGGCGGTATACAGCTATCGTATTAACCCATAAAGCCATTCTATTTGAAGGACTGACTATCCCGTTGGATTAAGGAGGAGTAACCTTGAAAGCAGCACCTAAAGTTGGACTCGACGGATTCTTTATCGAAGACGAACTTGTATCAGAAGAATTTGACGGCGTAACTCCGCTGTACGGGCCGGGGAATACCCCCGGTGCGGAGCCAAAGGTCGTGGCCTACCTGGTCGGTGTTCCGGTCAAACCTGGATTGTTCCATCCCCGGTTTGACCTGGCGGCCTGGCACACGTATCAGGAAGCTTTGGACGCAGCGAAGGCCGAGTACAACAAGGCGGTCGGAGAGTGGATCAAAATACCGGAGGACGAGCGTCCCGACCCTCCGGTGCTAAATGCTCCAGATCGCCCGGACTTTTGGGTCGAAGGCTTGACGCCCGAGCAGATCGAGGAATTGACCAAGATTCCGCCGAAGGAACCCACGCCGGAGCAAAAGCGGATCAAGGAGTTGGAAGAACAGCTTCATACGACCCAAGAAGTGCTGGATTTTATACTAATCTCCCAAACAGAGTAGTAGGGAAAGGGGGTGAAGAACTATGGCAGCCTATTTGGCTTATCGGATCGGGTTGGGCAAATTGAGTTACAAGCAAGTGTTCTCGATTAAACTCTACCAACAATTCCAGGAGGAAGTTGACGCTATCCTGGTAGCTGACGGTCACGGGGACCTCATTGTCCCTATTGTTACCGAGTAGTTTCTATGTCAGGCCCGAGGGTAAAACTTCGGGTCTATATTTTTGTATACGTTTATAGTAAAATATGCTAAAATAGGCACGTAAATTACGAGAGTTAGGAGGGTTTCAGAATGGCTACCGTTAGAGGTACAGTTACCGAAGTCCGTAAGCCATCGTCCTCGTCCAGCGGGTCATCGACTCCGGTCGTCCGTGGTACCGTAACATCGGTGTCGCGCGGATCGTCCTCGGGATCGTCTACTCCAGTTGTTCGCGGAACGGTTACGTCTTCTTCGGGCGGATCGTCCAGCAGCGGAAACACATCGCGTGGAACCGTTGGGGGTACTGGTGTATCCTATACAGCACCGTCATATTCGTCCGGTGGAGGGTCGTCCTCGTCTGCTCCGTTCAACGCGGCTGCGGCGAACGACATCGTTTACTGGAAACAGAAATACGATGAAGCCGTTAACGCCGGGAAGAAAAGCTCCCTGGACTGGATTCAGAAGCAGGCACAGAAATCCTATGCCCAGCTTGATCAGAACACGGCAAATACCCTCCGGGGGATGAACGCTGCGCAAGCGGCGGCGTGGTATCGAGCGGCAAGGGATAGCGAAAATAACAACAACGCTGCCATGGCTGCCCCACAGTACGCACAGCAGCAAGCAGCGGCTGCTCCAGTTGTCGCTGAACAGCAACAAATGCCTTCGGAGTACGAACAAATGCTGGCGATGCTTCAGCAGCAGATGGCTGGCTACGACCAGCAAATGCTCGCCTACCAACAACAAGCGGCGGACTTCCAAAGGCAACAGCAGATGCTGGCACAGCAGCAGCTTCAGTCTTTGATGGGTCAATATCAAAACATGCAAGATGCTGACCTGGCTGCTATCGACGCACAGTTCAACGAAGCGAAAGGTAATCTGGAGGATGACAGCTTCCAGCAATATCTCCAGGCACGTCAAGCTATGGCGAACCGGGGTCTTGCCGGATCGGGCCTTGCTTCCGACCAGGATACACGCCTCTTGATGGCGAACAACCGGAATTTGACTTCGCTTCAGAACAACCTGAACAACCAGCGTAACCAAATAAAATTGAGATATGGCGCACAAATGGACGATGTTCGTAACCAGCTTGGCGCTATATCATCTATACCCTACTTATCGGGGGTAGGGGAAGACCCCCGGACCGCGTCTAGCGGCATAAGCGGAAACAATGCACTCTTGGACAATATCATTTACTCCGGCGGAGCCAGCGGTAATGGCGTGAGCAAGTATATGCGCAGCGCCCTGGCCTCCGGCGGAGGATCGCCGTCTGGCGTCAAAGGACCAGACGACACCACTTTGAATATGGCATTCGACCTGTTCAAAGAAGTCCTCCCGTATACACGGGCGACCGTCAAGGATCAAATGCAATACGCCATCGACGTTGACGAGCAAAGACGTAAATGGACGGACACGTTCGGGTACGACCCACAAACCGGGAACCCGACGCTGGATCGCCTGAAGTATATGCTCGACGTGGACAAGGCATCCGACGCTTCGGCGCAGGCATGGACCAAAATCTATGGTCAGGACCCGAACGGGAACCTTACCTTCGATGCGCGCAAGTGGATGGCCGAGTTCGACCTGGACAAATGGTACAAGCAGCAGAATGTGGACCAGGGCTGGCAGGATGTCAATATCCGTCAGTTCAAGGCCGAGCAGGACGTTGCCCAGGGATGGCAATCTGTTCAGATTCAGCAGCAAAACGCGAATACACGTCTGGCCGAGTTGGAGCAGAAGAAGTACGAGTTCACGACTTCGCAGCAGCGTAAGGACTTCGAGGCGCAGGTCGGCTCCGTGAAGACGCTCATGAACAGCGCATACAGCGCCATGAATGATGCGCAGAAACGGATGGCCGCAAGCCTGTCCAAAGGCGGCCAGGTTGATCCGAACGACTTCGAGACGTATCAACGTGCGAAGAAACAGTACGACATCGCCTACGCTGCGCTTGACGGCCTGTCTGAAACCGGGATTAACATGGGAGCCGGGTTGGTTCAACAACCGCTTCAGTCCCCATCGTTCACGCCTGGCAATCTGAATAGCGAACAGTCAAGGCTATTCGACCCGTTCTATCTTAGCAACTTGTCAGGTCGGACGGGTACAAGCCCAAACTCCTCGGCTCCCAGTTCCGCTAAGTCTTCAGGAATTGGGAGCCTATCCAAAAAATACGAATCCAACGGGAACCCCGGTACGATAGCTAACAACAAGGGAGACATCGGCGGGGCTTCCTACGGATCGTATCAAATCGCCACGAACACCGGAACGATGAACAGCTTCCTGAAGTTCGTTCAAAAGACCGATCCGAAGACGTACAAGGCCCTATCCGGGAAGAAGCCAGGATCGTCGGCGTTTAACTCGGCTTGGAAGTCTCTGGCGGCCAAGGACCCGAAAGGATTTGAGGAACTTCAGCACAAGTTCGTTGAGGGAACTCATTACCAGCCTGCGGTCGCTTCAGTTCTGAAGGCGACAGGTTTGGACGTTCGGAGCAGATCGAAGGCGGTTCAAGATGCTCTTTGGTCTACGGCGGTGCAACACGGGCCGGGCGGGGCCGAGCGTATCTTTAAAAACGCCAAGATCAACCCGGTTTTGTCGGACGACGAAATCATCAAGCGGATTTACAAAGAGCGGGCGGCAAACGGCGGGATGAAATACTTCCCAAGTTCGTCGCCAGCTATCCGTGCCAGCGTCGTAAAACGGTTTGCTAAGGAACAACGCGATGCGCTGGCAATGCTTAAAGCCTAATTTGGAAGGGGGCATTTGAATGGCTTTGCAAAAGAAACCGAATATAGGGGTCCAAGTTGCGCAGACAATGACCCCTTCCAAAATTTATACGCCTGAAGAAGTTGCTCCAGCCTATAAAGCACCTTCAGCTAACGGCGGCGGTGACCCGCTGTGGATGAAGACCCTGAATGCAATCGGGGCATTGTCCAAGCCGTTCACGCAGCAGCTTGACTACTGGACGGACGGCGTATCTAACAAGAAGGACAATCCCTTCTATTCTATGGGCTACCACCTGGGATATGCTCCAAACAAGGCATTTTTTGACGAGGTTTTCCAAAACGGTTTAAGCTTCGGGGCCTTTAAGAAGATGGACAACCCTTCAGCCTTCGGAATCTTGAACCACATGAGCAAGAACATGTCCGGCTTCGATCAAACCCTTGAAAATAGAGGGGTAACGAACCCTTATGTAAAAGGCATCGGCGGATTCGTTGGCGACGTGCTGCTTGACCCGACAACTTACGTCACGTTTGGCGGTAGTGCTGCGGTAAAAGCGGGGACCAAAGGGATGCAGAAGACCGCGAAGACGCTGGTAAAAGAAGCGAACCAGGTCCTGGGCAAAGGTACTTTGAAGGCTGGCCGGAACGCGTATCGGACCTTGCCGGATCAGGCCGCCCAAGCATACTATCGTCAAGCCATTGAGAAGACCGGGAATGAGGAAATCGCCCGGATCGCTGCGGAGAAGGCACGTACCAACTTCGCGGAACGGATCAGCAATGCAGGCAAGGAATCGCGTTACAAGGCGCAAAACGCTGCCTTTAACATAGATGTACCGTTTACTAACATCACATGGCAATTCGGTAAAAAGCCTGCTTCGTTGTCCAAAAACTCCCCGAAGATCGCACAGACCGGGGCAAACTCATTGACACGTCAGCTTAACCGGGCCGGACTGGTGGGCGACAACGCCACGCAATTCGTAGCAAAAGCGCTCGGCAAGACGAACCTGGCTGACGTCACGCTTCAGGAGTACCGCTGGCTTCAGAATGAAATCAAGCGCTACGGGGAATTTGCCACACAAAACGCTCCGAAAATCGCTTTCGATGGATCAGAGGACGCCGCCAGAGCGTTCAACCAGGTGGACAACTTTGAATTTGGCAAGTTCGTGCCGGAAATGGGCGGCCTTTCTCCAGTTGGGCAGCGCTGGGCGGACCGCTTCAGAGCCTTGAACCCACGGGCCGTAGGTACCGAAGCTTCCGGCGGCCTGGTCAACTCCTATGGGGATGCCATCCAGGACACCTTTAACCGGGTCCGCAACAACGCGCGCAACTTCGACGACGAGGTTCGGATCGCCGGACAGTACCTCGACAACCTGAACGACGTGGAGAAACGCCTCCTGGAGTACACCTTGGAAGGGGCCATGCCGCGCGGATTCATAGCAGCCGGGGCCGATTTGAACAAGGTTCAGGAAGCAGCGAACTTCTTGCGGGGCCGCTACCAAAACATGGCCCAGGTCGAGCAGGCCGTCGGCGCTTTGGACAAAACCATGCCGAACTATGCGCCGCACGTTCTCAAACGGTCGGAGGCTGACCTGGAGGAAATCCTTCAGCGTTATGCCGACGATCCCGAATTACAGCGTCTGGCCCAGGTTTCCGCAGCTAGCGGATTCAATCAGAGCCGGAAAAGCTTTAAGACGATGGCCGAATTAGACAACTACATATCCGGCTTGGGGCAACAGATCGCGCGGGAGACCGACCCAGCGGTCGCAGCACGGCTTTCGCAAAAGCTGGAGGATGTAGGAAACCTATTCGAGCGTGACCCGTTCACAGCGTACAAGAAGCGGCTCTACAAGAGTTATCGCGTTCGGGAACTTTCCAAACTGTACCGCCAGATGGAAGCCGATAACCTGCTGCTTACTCCGCAGGCGGCCAAAGAACTTGGCGGCGTTCCAACCGGGTTTACTAAGCTGGACGCGAAGGAAGCGGCCAAGCTGAACGTTCCCGCCGGGAGTGTTATGCACAAGGAAGTTAAGAACGCGCTGCTGAAGGTGGACAACCTGTTTACCGATCAGGGCCTGAATAAGTTCCTGGAAACAGTCACATCGGTAACGAACATCTGGAAATCACTTGCCACATCCTTCAGACCCGTTCACCACGTTAACAACATCATCGGTAACGTGTTCAATAACTCCATGGCCGGGGTAGGCATCCCGTCTTACAAGAAGGCTGCTGAAGTGTTGAACCGATCCTTCAGAGGCAAGCCGAAGCAGGAAGACTTGAAACTGATCCAGGATGCTATCGAACATGGCGTGTTCGGCCAGGTTCACTCCGACGAATACCGCCGCTTGTTCGGGAATCAGAACGCTTCAGCGCTCCGCAAGGCGGAGAAAATGGTCACCGACAACCGCTATGTAAACTTCATGCGGAAGTGGGTTGGGGACACCACGGATAACTGGACCCGGTTCGCCCATTTCATTTCCGTTAAGAACAAAACCGGGAGTTCCGAATTGGCCGCCCAATCCGTGCGTAAGTACTTGTTTAACTACGGCGAGCAGACCAGCACAGACCGGGCTATCCGGCTTCTTATCCCTTTCTGGACCTGGACTAAGAACAACATTCCGCTCCAGATCGAAAACATGATCAAACAGCCAAGATACGCACAAACGTACTATCGGCTTCAAGATACATCGTATGAAGTTCATGGCGAAAAACGTGAGGATCAAGCAGATTTCATCCGCAACAGCTACTTCATGACGCCTTACGCGGGCACGGAGTTTGCCGAGAACATGCCGTTCTTCGGGGACCTTCGGAACCCACGGGCACCAGTGGCCGACTTGAACAACCTGGATAACCCGCTTAAATTCTTGGGTGAAAGCACGACTCCGCTGATTCGCGTTCCTCTGTTTGAGGTACCGATGAATGAACAGCTATTCTCCGGCAAGACCATCGACCAGCAGCTTGAACGTACTGGTGAGCGGGATTGGGGAGCATGGGGCAGATACGGGTTGAGCCAAGCCGCATTTGCGAACGACTTGTTCAAAGTGGGGACAGGCGACACGAACTTCTTCGATATTCTCTTTGGACGAGAGTTAGATATGAGAAAGGAATGAGGACAATGGACTTCAAAAGCATAGCCGACTACGGTACCGGGGTTGTGGCTATCGTGGCGATGTTCTTCATCATCAAAACATTTATGAACAACAAGGCGGCCACCGACAAGATGCAGGCAGAAGCGCATAAGGCAACAAACGCCGTTGTCCAGGCCAACACAAAAGCCATTAACCAACTCACGTTAACCCTGGAGAAAGGCAATATCGCTGACGAGCAATTTCGTACCGACATGCGCCATGACGTGAAGGCTGTGAAAGGCATGGTCCATCAGATTCACGAAAAGGTGGTGCACTAAGATGTCGCTTACCTTGGAATTTGTGCTTCAGAAATCGAAAAACAGGTTGGCCGGACTACAACCCGTAGTCCGCGCCGCTGCCGAAAAGCTGATCGTTAAGTCCTTCAACGCCGGGATTCCCATCGTCATTACCCAGGGCCTGCGTACCTATGACGAGCAGAATCAACTCTACGCCCAGGGTCGGACCAAACCTGGCCCAGTTGTCACGAATGCGAAAGCCGGATACAGCTTCCACAACTTCGGCGTCGCCATCGACTTCGCCCTGCTGCTACCGGACGGGAAAAGCGTGTCTTGGGACATGAAGCGGGACGGTAACAGCAACCGGGAAGCGGATTGGCAAGAGGTCGCCAAGATCGGTAAGTCGCTTGGATTTGCCTGGGGCGGGGACTGGAAGTCATTCAAGGACTACCCGCACCTAGAAATGACCTTTGGGTTAACCACGGCGCAATACCGGGGCGGTAAAAAGCCCGCGCAGAGCGCCATGGATTCCATATTAAGTCTGATCGATAAGGAGGATGACACGGTGACGAGAGCAGAGTATGACGCGTTGATCAAGCGCGTCGAAGCCATTGAGAATTATCTGAACATCTCCGGCAAAGTCCCGATCCCGGCATGGTCGCACGAAGCGGTGGCCGCAGCTAAAGCAGCGGGCGCTATCACATCAAGTGCCGACAAGGGCCAACCGGAACTGAAGATGATCCAGATGCTTTACAACATGGGAAAATTCGATGAAGAAGGAGGTAAAAGCGATGAATAAGTGGAAAAACTACGGTCTGTGGGTTTCTCTCGTTTCGGCAATCCTGCTTGCGGTTCAGGCTGTCGGAGCCATCTTTGGCTTCCAGCTTGCCCCCGAAAAATACGATCAGATCATGACGGCCGTCAATTCCCTGCTTGGAGTTCTGGTTGTTTTGGGTATCGTGAGCAACCCGGAAGCCGGGAAAGGGTTCTTGGACAAGAAAAAAGACGAGTGATTAGTACGCTCGTCTTTTATCCGGTTCGATCCCTAGAATCTTAGCCCGAGTATAGAGGGCTTTTGGTGTCCGCTCGGGTATAAACCGAGCGGACAATTCTATGAAGCTTGCATTCGGGTAGTCTTTCATAAGTTCGGCCAGTTCCTTGTCATCACGATCCGTCCATAAGAACCTTGGACCTGCTCCGGCCTTCTTTCTTTTTTCAAATACCGCATGTGCAGCATCGATATTCAAATATACAGGCACATACCCTTCGACCCGGTGATTGTATATAAGTTCCTCAATTTCACTCTTTTTCATGGCGTAGAGTGAAACCTTCTTGTACGGAGGCAGGTCCGTCCACGACATCGCCATTTTCTTCAGACTCCTTCCTCATTACAGCATAGAATACTTGTACATTGTACGACGTAAAACTGTCCCCGCTGCGCACTACTTTGTACCCGCGCTTCTCGTTGTCCTTGATACGCATGTCCAATTCTGCGGCGCTGTGGCTTTTTATCGTAAGATCGTTATATCTCATGCTTCGTCACCGTAATATATGAGACGTCGTCTATGGCTATAATCAATGACGTTTTACCATCTACTCCGTCCACGCGAATAAATTTACCCTGCGCCCTACCCAGAAGATTCCAAAACTGAACCGCTGCCGCAGATGAAATTACTTCCTCCACACTCCCGTTTTTGAAACGAATCACGAACTTGTTCATCCTGCAATCGCCGCCTTTGCTAATTGGTCGCATCGCTCATTTATAGGATCGCCGGAGTGTCCCTTTACCTTGACTACGGTAACATCGTGTCTGGCCGCTACATTGAATATCCCTTCCCATATGTCCGCATTTGCAACGGGTTTGCCTTTGCTGTTATTCCAGCCATTGTTCACCCACGAATCCAGCCAGCGCTTGTTGAACGCGTCGAATATAAGCTGAAGGTCTGTGTACATCGTAACTTTGCACGGTTCCTTCAGCGCGTCCAGCGCGTAGTACACCGCCGCCATCTCCATTTTGATATTTGTTGTGCCGCCTACAGGCCCGTCCCAAATCTCCTTTGTATGCTCCCCATACTTCAGAATTGCCGCCCAACCGCCGGAGCCGGGATTACCGGAGCAGGCCCCGTCCGTGTAAATCGTTACCTCTTTCATTTCTACTTCTCCTTCCCATATTTAAGATAATAGAGTCCGTGCCGGATCGCGTCCCGTTCATGAATGACAGAAGGCCGATCCAGAACGTAGTGCTTGTTACCCCGCTTCTCGGCTACCCCCATTTTTACCAGGATTTCATCCGAGAACCTTGTTTTGATGCTTGGGTCCTGGAACACAAAGTCCGCCAGCAGACCGTTTTCAGCGTAGTTATACATCCGCATAGCCCCGATAAGTTGCGGCGTCTCCAGCGCGCTCCAGCTTTGCGCCATCGCTTTTCCAGGCTGAAGCTTGTACGATTCACATACGATTGTGTGTACAAAGTAATCACTTTTAAGCTTTTGATACATCAGGTCCAGATGCGCTTGCCAGTAGGACTCAATAATGCCGAAGTCTTTGGCCTCTATCCGCCCAAATTCGACTAGATCGTCGCCTTCAAACAACGCCCATCCAGTCGTTCCCTTACCTTCCCGATCCGAGAAGTTGCCAGACGGGTCAATCGCTAGAATTTTGCTCAAATCTACCATCCCTTTCCGTCTTATTTAATAGAATCGTATCATATGACACGTAACACGTCAATAAATTTTGGAATATCAGCCAATATATCAGCATAGGTATTTAGCAAAGGGAGGGATGCTTATGTTTCTTACACTAACAGGCGCTGCAATGATCGCAACCTCCGTTATAGGAATCCACCGCAACATGCCAAACACCCAGCTAAAAACTCTGCTTCGCAAGTATTTTGAATCTAACAAGTTGGAGGGAGTGAAAGTCCGCAACATCTACCGCCGGGATGACCATACGTTCGTGGCCGACATTGGCCTGCCGATGCACATCACCGCCGCCGAACTTCAGAGCCACATGCCCGGCATCGAACAGGTGACCAGCACGTTCGCCAAGTTCAAATACAAGGGCGGCCCAAGCTGCTATATTGAGTTCGGCTACAGCGATTTCAAAGATCGGATGCCGTTCCAGTCCAGGTCCTATGTCGAGCCGTTGACGATCCCGCTCTATACGCCGTTCGGCAAAAAGGTAATCGACTTCCGGCAGGAAACAAGCTGCCATATGTTGATCGGCGGGGCGACCCGGATGGGCAAAACAGCATTCATCCGGCTCCTGGCCGTGCTTCTTATTCACAGTACCCAGGGTAATGTTGTAGTGAAGATGCTTGACAACAAGATCAATGACCTGTACATGTTCCGCAAGGTCCGGCAGGTCGAAATCGGTGAAACTGAAGAAGACGCTATCGCGATTCTTACGGAAGCCCTGCGCGAATCCGAACGCCGGAAGGCCCTTCTCCGGGCGCATGACGACTGTATCGACCTGGCCGAATACCGCAAGAAGTACCCGGATGCCGACCCGATCCCGCCGTACTTCGTTATCATCGACGAATACGGCAGGTTCGCGGACAATGACCTGATCCAGAAGGCCGTCGAGCGGCTTGTTGAAACCGCCGGATACCTGGATATGCACGTCGTCATCGCCAGCCAGCGGCCCGATGCGCAGACCGTACTTAAAGCCCGAATCAAGGCGAACCTCACTACACGTGTCTGCTTTACTACAATGGACGAAATGAACAGCAAAGTCGTCCTTGACATACCGGATGCCGCCCGGCTCCGCAAAGTGCAGGGCCGCGCCATCCTCTTAGACGGATTTCCTGAAGTCGTTCAGGTCCCGTTCCTATCCACCATTGCAGCAACTGAACTATTAGAACCGTACAAGGAGGTCAATTACCATGATGACAGCGCGGGACGCACGGATTCTTCAGATGGTGAACCACTTCAGAGTTTTAAGCCGCAGGCAATTGGAGCAGATCGTATTCCCGAACCTAAAAAGCGCAACGGCAACCGCAAACAGAGTGCTAAAAAGGCTGGTTCGTGACGGCTACCTGCTCCAGATTCCGCAGCCCAAGGATCGCCCGTACCTCTACATGCCGAACCCGGCCCGTATCCATCACCAGTCGTCGAAGCTGGAGCATTTCCTCGGTCTGGCCGACCTGTACATCCGTTTCGGCATGCCGGAAGTCTTCGAGGTCGAGCCGGACATATGCCCGGAATACCGACCGGATGCCTACATGGTCCTGAACGGTAAGCACGTCATTATCGAATACCAGCGCACGATTATCAGCCATAACCGGATGCAGGCGAAGCTGGACGCATTCTTCAGTTCCTACGCCCAGGGGAGGCACTCCTGCCGGGAATTGTGGATCGTAACCGGGTTCAAATATAAGGTGATCGCCCCGTCCAGCTTCACTGTCCGTCAAATAGAAAAAGCCCCCGGCGCTTGACCGGGGGTTTCTTCATGTCAGATCGAAATAGACAATGCTGCCGAACCCTAAGATGTTGATGATTCCGAAGAACCACAGGGCCGTTAACCAGGGGTTTTGTCTCCGCCCGGCCTCCGTGCCCATATAGGTTCCGAACACGTACACGTTCGCCAGGAACGTTGCTACGATGTACAGGCCATAAATGGTTAAGAACAAGGTCATTACCTCCCGGTATGCCCAAGCCCGCCTTCCCCACGCGCCGTAGTGTCCAGGCTCGCGACCGACACAGGCTTCAGCATTTCTACTTTGGTGACTACCAACTGGGCGATTCTATCTCCCTTTTTAATATCTACGGGGAAAGGGTTCGTATTATACAACAAAACTTTGATAGGTCCGCGATAATCGGAATCGATAGTTCCCTCAAAGGCATCAACCCCTCGCACGATACCCAGCCCACTCCGAGGTTTCACGGTTCCGACCATCCCTTTAGGGATCGCTACCGCAATTTTCGTATCGACGATATATCTCCCGATTTGTGCGGCCATGCCTATTGTTTGGGTTGCCGGGACGGTGAAGTCCTCCGTCGCATACAAATCCAGTCCCGCCGATTGATCCGTACCCCTTGTTGGAAGTACCGCATCCTCACTCAACAATTTCACTTTCAAATCCATGTTATTCATCCTCTCCTAAAAATGATAAGCTTTCTTTTCAGACCAGTTATGTTCAATAATGTCCGGCTCCACGACCATTGGGACCATCAGTTTAGGTGTCGTTCTTTGAAGTTCGACCAGGTGAGGGATGACCCATCTTTCGTCGTCATAAATTTCATATATAAGTTCGTCGTGGATCGGCATTAATATTTGACTTTTACAGTTGTGTTCTTCAAAAAAGGCGTCAATCTTGATGATTTTTTCCTTCAGATCATCTGCACAGGACCCCTGGATATTGTAGTTCGCCAGCTTGTATGCCTTGTTCGTATCATCCAGGTAGTACTTACGCCCGTACAGGTTAACGATGTATCCTTGCCGACGGTGGACATCTACGATCCCGTTCTGGTAAGTAATCGTGACCGGGAAGGAACTGGTGAAACCGTTGTCGATGGCGTAGGCTTGATCGACGGTGATGTCCAGTACTTCGGCTGATTTCTTCGGGCCGCCGCCGTAAATCTTCATGAAGTTGTAGGTCTTACCAATATTCCGCCAGTGTTTGAACAGTTTAGGATCGATATTATCCGGGTCCATGCCCATCTCGGCAAGGGCTTTCCTGGCCGTGCTGGAATGGACATCGGTTGGTATCCATACTCCCCGCGTCTCCGGGACGACCCAGGCTGACCATCCAGCCTTTAACAAGTCCTCCCAGTATCCTTCAGGTGCGCCCGGACGTAACTCTCCCCATCGCTCCCGCTGGTTCGGGTCCGTATGGTCGTAAATCTCCCCTGTTTCGTGGTGAACGCATTTGAACGGCATGTACGCCCGGCACAGATTCACGTCACCGCCAAACGGTAGGGTAAAGTGCGCCTGAAACCGAAGTTCCTCCTGGGAGAAGTCCAAGCTGAACAGCTTGCTTCCATCGTCCGTGATAACCGCCTTCCGGGGATGGAACAGTTCTTCTTCAGGGTCCCAGCGGTTATTCGCTTTCTTCTGCTCGTCGCCTTCCAGGGTAAGCAGCGCGTCTTTCGGCATCTGCTGGAAGTCTCCAGAATGCCGACCGGACACCGTGCCAAACTGGTTCAGGCCAGGGTATAGGCGGCCATCATATTCGGAAGCCTCCAGGAGATGGTCAACGTAAGTAGATCGCCATTTTTCCAGGCTGCGCAGCTTCTTGATCAGTAGGGCAAGTTCATCTTCCTGACTAATCTGCTTCTTCAGGAATTGCTTGTCCGTTGATTCAGGAGCCTTCCCGAGCCGTTCCGCATATATTTCCTTGATAACCGCATGCTGCCCGACGCTAAACTCACGCCCGGCCAAACTATGCATACGCTCCTGAATCTCTTCGATGTATGTGTCCAGCTTGACCTTGCAATCAAACAGGTAGTCTCGGTCAATACGAAAGCCCCGCCGGGTCATCCTGAATGTGCTTTTCAGGTTCTTGAACTCCCGAAGCATTACAGGCCATTGATTTCGGTGGAGGACAACCGGAAGGGCCTTCTCCACCAGCATATCCGTGAGGATAACGTCTGACGCCACATAGGGAAACATGATGTCCATCGGAACAGCCTGGTATGTCGGGGCCGGGTACTCACGCAGCCATTCAAAGTAAGTATCCATGACCTCCTGCGGAACTTCTTCGGTGCCCTTATTCGTGGCTTCCTCGAAGCGCTTCATGGTCCACTTGTGCTGCTTCAGCATGGCGATCAGAATTTTGCGGTCTGCCGCAGCCTTCATCTTCAGCCAACCTTTGACCGCTTTTTCGTACCGATCGGCGTCGGAATCAATGTACTTCTTGGACACCTTCTTCAGCGCCAGGCTTTCGCCACCGTCACGTGGGGATACCGCGTCAAAGGTTGCCCGAAGCAGCCCCATTGTGTCTGCCCAGTTATTGATTTGATAGACGTACTCGTTACCAACTTCATTGGCGAACATGTGCATATCATAAACCGTGTTGTGCCCGTAAAGCCATTTGACAAGCCGGGCTATTTCGACCAGCGCTTGCCAGTTTTTGCCGGACTCAAATACGAACACTTCCCGAGCATGTTTAGCGGTCCAAGCGATGGCCCCGAGAAATGCCCGATCCTTCTTGATATGCAAACCTGTGGATTCTGTGTCGAACGCCGCCCATTTCGGCCGTTCTTCAGGAGCCATGTTCTTTAATCGCTCCCATACCTCCAGCATGTCGTCAACCCAGTAAACCTGGTATGGTGTTTCGCCCATCGTAATCGTTTGAATAAATCGCATTATTCATCCACCCCCAAATACTCCCCACAAAACGGACAAAATGAAATTTCCGTGCAGCAGCAATTCCCATTTAAGTTTAAGTACCATACGTCGTCTACTTGTTCAATTTCTGTGTATCCTGAAACGATACCTTCGCATTTATGCTCGTCTGCTGGTGTTGAATCTCTCTTTGGTTCAGAATCATCAGCATTTAAAAGATTGGCCACAAACCATTCCTGCCGTTTCACCGTTTCTTCGTCGAAAAACGATACTATTTTTCGCTCCATAAGTCCTCCAACCTACCTCTCCGAAAGTGGTTTTAATCGAACGTCCTCAAAGGTCCGCGCGGCCATAATGAGACGTTTTGTTGCCTGGATACCCTTTGCCTGGTTATAAATGAGATAATTCCGGGTAAGATAATTAATAGCCTTATTGAATTGGTCCTTGTCCATGCCAGACACGGCCTCCAGGTTGAACCTCGGGATCGGCTCCATAGCCCGGATCAGTTCCCGGATCATAACCGACGACGAATTGTTGTTCATCAGCTTGTGGACGATGGCCTCAACTTCAGGGTTCAGCGTGTTATACCTTCTGCGCTCCTGCACGTATTCCTTCAATCGGAACACGTCATCGTCATAACAGCGGTTCAGAAAGTATTCGGCCCAGTCCACATGCTCTTTTTTAACCACCAGCCTTTCCCCAGTCTCGTCACAACTGAAGCAGCAAGCCGCGCACGCAACCGCAAATCGGGCCAGTTTCTTCGACGATTCGGCCCCGAGCAGCTTTACGTCCGTGGCGTAGGCCTCGTTCAGAACCAGGCTACGCTTCCAAATGTAGTCTTCGACCGATTCTTCAAATACGACCTGTTCGGACTTCCGGGTCCATATCCACCGGATCAGATCGACATAGGTGTCGCGTGGGAACGGATGCGATCCGGCGCTGAATTCGTCCGGCCTGTAGTAAACACCCCGGTCCACGACAAGCATTACGGCATCGAACCGAGCCACGTCTTCATCGGCTCCGATCAGGTCCAGGACCGCATCGACACCTGAAGGATACTCCAGCAGGGATTTCGTGCGGCCATTTATGACTCGCGGGTTGCCGATCCACAGCAGCCTGGTCCTTGCCGGGGCCTTGCCTCCCGTGATTTTCGTTAACCGGGCTTCACCACTGGACCTCATGTCCGTAAGCTGCGCCCACACATCCACCGGGGCGCCAGAGATTTCGTCCAGGATCATCATACCCTTGTTGTTCCTCGGGATAACGCCCCACCGGACCTTGAACGAGCCGTTCGCCATCTTGTCAGCGCCGCCGAGAAGCCCGGCGACGGACGCATTCTTCAGCGACGTTCGGTTGCCCAGGCGATAGTAATCCTGAAGCTGCTCCGCCGTGTCCGATTTACCTGTTCGTGATTCCCCGATTATTGCTACTTCAGGGTACCCCTTCATCTCTTTGCCCAGGAATTTGAAGGATAGCGGGCTGTGATAAACCAGGTCCGTCCCCCAAACCATCATATCCAGGGTAAATCCTTTGATGATCCCCTTTGCCATCTCAAACCGCTTGTTCATGGCTTCCTTGGGGTCGCCCTGGAACACGGCCAGCTTTTCCTTGATGGACTCGTTCATGACGAACGTGTTCAGCGCGTTATCCGATTCCTCATACCTATCTATGATCAGATAAACCCGCTGACCCTCGTTTGGATGGGAGTACGGTTTGAAGTAAATCCGGTACCGATCCCCGTCGTTCATCGGCTTGCCTATATTGTAGGCGTACTGTTCGACCGACTTGAACCCGCCGAGTTCGTTTTCCGACTCCACATCCGGCGTGAGCATGACCTTCTGGACCGATTCGTACGCCAGGATTTCCATCTTCACGCAAGTATTGTCCTTCGGGATGTAATTCATCCGTCGTAATTCTCCGTTCATCTGACTTTCCTTCACTTCCACCAGGTACATCATATCCTTTAGGTTGTGTTCATTCAGGGTCCATAGCTTTTCCTTCTTGTGCAGCGGGCATTTTTCCGAATCATGGTCCGGGTCGTTTGCTCCTGTGCACGTGAACTTCACCGCTGAAGGAACGTGCATATCCCGATCATACTTCCCCATGACCACCGCCCGCGTAGACATCCGGCGTCCGTGGTATTTACCTTCTGACGATTCCCATAGATCAATCAACGGGTAGTAGCGGTTCTTTTCCTCCAGATATTCGTCTTCAGAAAAAATCGGAGAAATCTGCATAAGCCTGTCTAAATCAGCATATGATAAACCATGCTTCAGAACAGCGTCGGACAAATCCTTGTCGTCCTTCTCCCCCGAAAGGCCGAACGATGTGAGGTCCACACGATAAACTTCTGCTCCAGCTTCCTTCAGCTTAAAAGCAACGCGCTGGCCGCCTTTCTTTCCGGCCAGGTCGATGTCGTAGCAGACGTACACTTTTCGTTCTTTGAAAAACTTCAATAGGATGTTACTCGGTACCGCGCCCTCGCCCCCGGTGAAGGTCACCGCGTTGAATCCAAGCTGCCGCCCGATCAGCGCGTCGTTCTCTCCGCCGACAAGCAGCGTGGGCCTGTCATCTTGATTCCAGTCATCAAATGGGAAGATAAGGGTAGTGGCTCCCTTTTGGGAACGCATTTTGGGCTTGGCATCCGGGTCATATGTACGTATGTCGCACAGTTCACCAAAAATGAACACTGGATAACGAACGCCATCGCCGCTATACCCTAGTCGATATTTGTCGATGGTATGGTCCGTCAAGCCCCGGCGTTGCCGCAGCATGTTCATCAGGTCCTGGTTGGCCTTCAGGTTGTCCTGGAAGGATACCCAGTCTTCAGGCGACGTATCGTCTCCGGTCAATTGGTGCTTCATGACGATGGCCTCGTTGTAAGGCACGTTGAATAGTTGCGCTATGAACCCGACTTCGCTAAGCCCGCCATTGCCAAAACGACCTTCGGCCAGACATGTTTTACAGTGAAAAACGCCCTTGTCCAAGTTGACATGTGCTGAAGGATTCTGCTCGTATCCTTTATCATGTTCAAATGGACAAGGGACTGAATATTCGCCCTGCGTGTTCGGTTCCCCAAGCACCCCGGCGTTTGAGAAAAAATTATATAGAAAATGCCCGTCCTTCATACCTGGTTCTCCCTTCTCTAGTTCGCCCACTTGATGAACGTCCGGCGCATTCACGGGAGTAGAATGCGTTAAGTCCGAACGTTCAGCAAAAGGGCGAACACGCCCTTCGCTTCTTCAATTTTAGAACGGCAATTCGTCGTCCGAGATGTTGATCGGCTTACCATCATCTTCCCACGGAAGACTGTCCGCGCCTGCTCCAGCAGCTTGTCCACTGGAAACATCGAACGGGTTCGACCCAGGGACTTGTCCACCAACACCTGAAGGGGCCACACCTGCGATCCGCTCTTTGAAGTTGTCGCGGGAATCATCATGTCTGATTGTAATCTTAACGGCCTTCCCTTTCAAGTGTTTTCCAAATCCTTTGATCAACTCGTCTTCGCTATTAAACTCTGCACCGTCCGGTAACGACGTTGCTTTAGCGTAGTCCTGCCAGCGGAACATAGCTTTTTCAGAAGAAACCAGGTTGTCGAATACCTTACGCTTTTTTGCTTCCTGGTCCACGTCGTCGCGGATCGTGAGCGTTAAAGCAAGTCCTCTGCTGCCGGAACTAAACGTCTTCGACTCAACGCCGGAAATGTACGCTTCATACGTACCTGGAGGAATCGGCTCGAAATTGCTAGCCTCATTGTGATTAACTTTGAAAAATCCCATGAATAATCGCTCCCTTAATAGAGTATAATGGTATCATATAACACATAAAACGCACTGGCAACTACTTTTTAGCGTTTTCTTCCACTGGAGGAAGGTTTGTCGCGCCCAGTGTGCGAAGAATGTCGCCCCACTTAGGGAACCAAACTACTTTAGATAACTCTTTCCGTTTCGCTACGGACAAGCGTGCTTCAGCTTGCGCGGCTCCCTGATCCATCGTGTAAATGCCAAATCCGATCCGTTCAGGCTTTTCCCCCGTGGCCGGGAATACCTGCTTGAACATATAGAACACCGCGTCCACCGCGCCCATGATACCTGGTGCAGCGTATTTGCCCTGGAGCCGAAGCTGTAGTTTCCTGTTGAAGTCATCGGAGTTCGTTGCTTCCATGTCGTGCCCGATCCATAGGACGTTAATCGGTTTTCCTACTCTCCGCGTCATCCCTTGCATCTCACGGACTTCCCTAACCTCATGGTCCTGAAGGTCTTGCCAGTCCGTCTGCGCCCCGAACTTGCCCTCGATTTCCCGCTTACGCTTTGGCGCGTATTTCTCAACCACGTACGCCTTGATCAATTCCTCGAACCTTGTAAAGCTGTCAATTACGTACAAATCATAGCTCATTTCAATGGCCGGGCCGCCCGGAATAACATATTTGCCAGCCCGGATTCCTTCTTTGATTGCCAGATAGTCCTCAAACGTGTCGCATCCCAGTATATCCACATTCCCAGTTTCCTCTACTACCGACGAGTTCTTGTCCATGTCGATCAACAAAATCCGTAGGTTCGTATCATTTTGCAGCGTGGATGTCTTTCCGGAAAACGGAGGTCCGTAAAGAACAATCGACCTTCCGACTGGAATACTCCCCTTTTCCTCTTTTGTTCCGCCTGGTTTAAATGTTACCGCCATCTTTTGATTCCCCCTGTTTTGTTGTCTTGCTATCGTAATCATCCCACATCTGCTGCGGGTCTATGATGATGTAGTCCGCAGCCTCGACTTCGCTCATGTGCACCCGGACCTCCATTTCATCATACACGATGCTTTGTATGATAATCATGTCTGGATACACATCCGTAATTCTAAAAACTACGTTTTGTGGTATCGTGGTACGTATGCTTGGATTGCCAGCAAACAAATTCCTGAACAGGATGTACTTCCCGCGTAGTTCCGGGTCAAATGCCTCCATTACGCGCGTAAGCTTCATAGCTTACTCCCCTTTCACAATGTTTATAATGTCTTTCAATGCGTAGTACTCCGGGTTGAAGATGCTCATGATGCTTTCCGGCAAGCCTAACATAAACACCGCAAATGCTACAATTCCTAAAACAACCGATACGCTGATCCATATCAACCCAATAGCGTTTATGTCGTTATTGTATCCTTCTTCATACAGCTTCCCGGCTTTAAATGCTTTGTAGCATCCCCGGCAGGTTAAATACGCCGTAAGCACGAACAAAAGCATCATAAATGAACCCACAATCCCACTGACTATCTGCTGCCGAATCATTACTTCGACCAAATGCTCCACGGCCACGCCCAGCTTGTTCGCCGTTTCAAACAAAAGGTCTTCCATCTTCTCTGTCATCTTCAGTCCTCCACTTCGATATAATCCGTTTCGGGATCGTATTCTTCAGTTCTATATAAAGCTGCTTTGACCAGGCTAACGTTTTCCCCCTTGATTTCGGCCTGAAGCAACGGATAGTACGCGTTGTATGTCGGCGTATCCCATGTGATATTGTAGTAAATACGATCCAGGCATCCACTTTCGACTTCGGAACGAACCTGAAGCATCTCCTGCGCGGCCCGAGCGAAGTCCATCATCGCGCTTTCGCACTCTTTCCAGTTCCGGCGTACTGGAACCCGTCGTAGAAACTGATCGCCCTTGTTCATCAAGTGGTCCAGTATTTCCGCATAATCCGACGTGCTCAGGCCCATGTCGTCAATGGCCTTGACAAACATCTCGTAGGTTGTCTTTTGGGACTTATCCTTTGACAATGCCCCGCCTTTCAGAATACGCGGCGGCTTCGGTGCTTCCTTCTTTACTATATCGTAGATAAACTCTTGCGGGCCGTCCGGGAACTTCTTCAGTACACCATATAGGGGGTGCTTTGTGACATGGACCCACATCCCGCCTTCACGATCCGCAAAGTCCTCCCAAATGTACCCGTGCCCATTGCACAGGGCCGTGAGCGCCCACCAGTATCGGCTAATCTGCCGATCCAGGACCGAGTTGTTCACGTACCGTTCGATGCTACTCACGGTCTTATAGTCCTTGAATTTCAGCAGCCCTTCTTCAATATACAGCAGGTCAATCGTTCCCTCATAGGCAAAATCCATGCGAACGGATGAAGCATCGTCATAAAGTGGGATCGCGAACCGGAGTTCTGCGGCGATTGGGTCAATATCGACCGAATCGCGCATGTAGTAGGTCTTCTCATAGTAGTCGGCCACGTCATGGAACAGATTCACGACCTCGTTGTAGTCGGCCATTTCCATGTCGGACGTGTCCTTTTCCTTCAGCCATATTTCCGTCTTGTCGTGGGCTTCCATCAGGTTGTCCGATGTAACAACATGCTCCATATGTTTGTGGAACAGGTCCCCGAAGAACAACTTTTTGTCCGGCACGTTCTTTACCAACCGATCGATCCAACGGAATTTCCAAGCCCCCCGATCCGTCAAAAACGACCCAACCTCTGAACCACGAACCAATCTTAATTTCTTCATTCCTGTACCGTCTCCTTTGCTCTGACAAAAGTGGATTCAATTTTATATGCGAAGTCCGCTCGTTCTTTTTCAAGCGGGCGAAGCGCCTGCTCCTTTTGTTGCTCCAGGGCCTTGATTTCTTCCATCAGGCCCTGTATTTTACGATCTATGGTCGTTGATATTTCAGCTTCTTGCTCGTCAAACGATCCTCGCATTGCTATTGCTTCGTCCATCATACCTTTGATCGCTGCATGCCGGAATTCCGGCGGTAGGTCCATGCCGACGTTGATCGGTAAGAATGTGATAAGCCGCCGAACACCGCTGTCTTCTATCTGAACCATGATGATCCAATCTTGAAAATTGTAAAATAATCTTAGGTTATTCATACCATTTTTGGTCCATCTTTTACTGTAGACGTACCGTGATTTCGACAACATATGTCGGATGTCTACGTTCAGCCTTACCCAGTTGTCTTGGATGTAGGCAACCATGGTTTCTTCGTCAAATTCCAATCCTTCGACCCGTTCCACGTATCTTACAAATGCATGATGTGCAATTCTATACTCGTCTACGTTAGTTATCTCGTACATTCTCTATAAACCCCTTCCAAGCGCCACCATCAACCATCGCGCAAAAAGTCTGGAAGGATATGCCGAAGCGCGTGTGAATTCTGAAATGAACAAAATAAGTACCAAGTTTCTCAATGCGTTCGTCGTCGCGCATATCCAGTTCCCCCTCCCCCTGTTACAGTACGTCCCGTCTATATTGGTCGTTCATCCATTTTTCTTCCGAGCGGGCCTGCATCAGATCAGCCTTGTAAGCATCAACCATACCCTCTACCGCCTCGAAGCAAAGTTCCATTTCAGGATGCTCCAGGACGCTTTCGGCAATTTCCTCCCCAACAACATCCGCCAGTTCCCAGTCAAGATGGAATTTCAATTCTTCACGAACCATCGAATCCTGAACCCCAAGATCGCTGAAGTCATGCTCCAGGTAATCGTCAATATTCGTATCCACCCGCCCTAAAATCCCGTCGGCCACCAGCTTTACAATTTCCTCCACATTAAACATTTCGTCGTCCTCCATTCGTTTTGATTTCACGTTTAATATATCACGTATCACGTGATACAGTCAAGTAAATATTGGATTCAAATAATGGTTTTAACGCTGCCTCCGTCGGCTCTGCTCAATATTTCCCTGTACAACTTCCGAGCGTAGTCCCAATCGTCGAAATTCTTATCGTACACCGTGACGATTTCCCAGCCTTTCCATCCGCCCACATCACTCCAGATTCGCTTACCAACGACGATACGCGCAGGTTGCGGGAGTTTGTCTCCAGTTCTCTGAATCCTTATATAGTAAATAATCTCGTCCTTTGTGAATGAATGCGATGCTATTGGTTTCGCGCCCATTGAACTACAGTCCTTTCAAACCGAATAATGCTTGCACAACCTCCACGGAATCGAAAAAAGCATCCATGAAGACTACTCCCGCTCCGATCCAGATCAACCGATTTAGCAGCTTCGCCAGCAGGTCATGGCCCCGTCTTTTGAGGAAGTAGTTTATGGATGCTGATGTGATTGCAACTGAAGTTATTATAAGAAGATGCCCTGCCCCCGGAGCCGCCAGAAGGCCCAACGTGGCCTTCCAAACGATGGGGTTTATGATCATTTACCTGAAGCCTCCCGAATTAATATTTCCGCCATTTTTTCGCATAGTTTCACAATTTGATAGTCCATGTAAGCATCCCAATCATCTACTTTTTCGTACTCCTCGCGACTAATATTTACCGCTGCCCTAAGCACAGTCCCGAAGTCGGTATTGCAAATTTCCAGAGTTATTCGATACGTTCCTGTAACATTCGGTATCGCGGTTATGGCGAAATCCCGCCAGTACTCATTCGGCAATTGCTTGATGTATTTGTAAGTTTTATCCAAATATTGAATCATTCCGTTTTCCCTCCCTGTATTTCTTAAAACTCGCTCTCCCTCCGGCGCGTCCGGCTTCACTTTTGGACGCCTTTGGCTTTGTTGCTGCCTCCATCGCAGACATGCCCCTTCTAACCCGCAGGTACAGCAGCGGCTTTGATATACCATTTTCTTCAGCCAGCTTGCGAATCTCGGGCGGGAATTTCTGATTCGCATGACGTGCTGCTGCTGCAACCTTAGCCTGCTCATGTCTAGGAATCAACGGCCTGGTAGCCGCTTCTTCAGGAGACATCCCTTTCCGAACCCTCGTATAAAATGTTTTGCGGTCTATTCCGTGCTTATCCATTAGCGCGTAATACGGTTTCCAACTTCCCCATTCCTTGGTATGCTTCTTCCTCTTTGGTGTAGTGATTGCTCGTTCGATGTCCCATCCATAATGGTATACGCGGTGGTATACAACCTTCCTATCCAATCCATTTGCTTCAGCTTTTGCATAATCTTCTGGCGTGACGTAACCGCGTCTCATTTTACAAGCAGCCCCCTTATAGCGTCCCTGGCATTGTTGTTAAGTATGTCAGTTAATGATTTCTTATGCGCCAGGATCGCGAACATTTTTTCGTCCACACTATCCACCGTGGCGATGTGGATAATTCTGTGTGCATGTAGTCGTTCCGGCGTGGTCGGCGTTACCCGATCCTCCGCCTGCTCCTGATCCGATGGGTTCCACGCGTTGTCCATGAAGATAACCGTGTCTCCCCGGTCTAGCGTCCACCCGGTCCCGGCGGATATGGTGTTGCAAAGGATCACATCCAGTTCCCCGGCCTGGAACTTGTCGGCGGCCTCCTGCTTGGCGCTGCCGGACATCTCCCCGGTAATCATGCCGACTTTATACCCTTCGCCTTCCAGGTCGGTCTTCAAAAGGTTTAGGTAGCTGGTGAACATGCTCATGACGACAACCGGGGCGTTTTCCGCCTGGTCCCGATCCTTCAGCCACTGAATCAGCGTTTCCGTCTTGCAGCCGGGCTTCCCGCCGCCCACGGTTCGTGGGTCAATAGCAAGCTGGCGCAGCCGCATAAGCTGGCTCAATGCATTAGCCGCGTCTATCTGCTCCCCGCTGTCCAGGATCGTCATAAAATAACTCCGCATCTCGTCATATGCCTTTTGTTGCGCCGTCCCCATCTTCGCGTAGATGGTTTTCGGCTCTTTCTCGGGCAACCACGGCATAACGTCTTTCCGTTTCCGGCTAACCGACCGGAGCGCGACAAGCTTCTTCAGTTCGTTTTCCCGGTGCGCCTTGATCTTACCAACCTTCTTCCCGGTCGCGTTGAATGGGTTAAATTCTTCTTCAAAGTACCGCCCGGCGAACGTCCAAAAGCTCGTAAACATCTTCGGGAACATGAACTTCAGCAAGCCGTAAATATCTGAAGGATGCTTCACCGTCGGCGTGCCCGTGAGCGCGAACCGTTGATCAGCCTTGATATTGTAGATCGCCTTCGATTGGGCTGTATTGTAATTCCGCAGGAAGTGGGCTTCGTCCACGACAAGCGTATCGAACCTAACCGCCATAAGCGCCGGAACGCGTCCTACCCGGTTCTTTGATACGATCAGAACTGAAGGGACCCCTTGCTTCACGGACCCCAGGAACTGGTCCAGGACGACCTCTGCCTTCAGTTTCCCGCCGATGACGAAAACAGCCGCCTCGGGGAACCATTCCTGGGTTTGACGCTCCCATGTCCAAATTAAAGAGGCTGGGCAAACCACCAGGTTCCGCAGCCTCCCTTTCAGCCGTAAGGCCGTGAGTATGGTTGGTGTCTTTCCGGTCCGTGGGTCGTTGAATACCCCGGCCTCGTCCACTTCAGCCAGATACTCCGCATCCTGCCTTTGATAAAACCTTAGCTTATCCCCTTCGATGGGTTCCGGCTGCCTGTTCTGAAGATGCAGCAGCGCAGCTTCTTCCCGTTGCAGCTTGTAGCCCATGTCCATGAACCCCGGCAACTCCCTGATGCCTGAAATGTTACGGTATAGTTCTTCCATCACGCCAAGCGTGCGCGGTAGCTTGCACATGTCCTTGGGCTTGGAATAACTTGCCCCCATGTAACGCTCCATATATTCGCGCACGGCCTTTTCAGCGCCATGGATGTAAATCCCATGTTCGTCCGCTGAAAACTTCATATCTTACCCCTCCAAAACGGTCTTGATGACCTCTTGATCTTCCCGCTTTTCTGCTCTTTCTACCAAATCGTTCATCGAAGCCCGCGACAGCAACGCCCCGTTGCTACCTCTCCACATTCCATCATGTGCCTGTTCGTAACGAACCGTACCGTTCGGCACCGCGTCGCCGTTGGATGTGAATGTGCGGATCGTGATAACGTTTGATTCTTTCGGTTCTTTCTTGATCGATTTCTTCATTGTTAATTCCTCCCTTTGTACTTATCTGGAATAGCATCATAGGATTTCGCCAAGCGGGTCTGAAGTACTCGAACTTGTTCGGCGTCCTCCGGCTCGCTTGCCAAGTAGATCGTGATTCGGTCGATGCTTCGGCGGAGTTCCTGCGCCGTCTTTTCAACCGGATGTAGTGTAGGCAATGGCATAGCTTATTTACCCCTTTCCGTGTCATGTTACGCTAATTGTATCACGTGATACGTAATATGACAAGAAAAAAGGGCTGCTATACGTTAGCGGCCCCCTTTCCCAACAACCAAATTGTTCCGCCATACAAGACAGAACACATTCGGACTTACTATTCAGTTGTAGTATTTGCAACCTTATTATACCATTTTGAAACCGATGTTACAAGATGGACATACCCGATATTCCGCGATTTCCATCAATATATCGACGCCGCACGCCGGGCATTCTTGATGCTCCTTGTCATGCTCCCCGCCGTAAAATGCGCCGATTTCGTCCCAAAATCTCCCCACGTACAGGTCCCCGAAATGCCCCTTCTGGTACCGCAGCGCGGGGTAAAATGGCAGCTTCTCGGCGTTCGGCAGCCCCAGGGCCTTGTGCGC
>RCUE01000076.1_pt1 | contig 44283 bp, 65 predicted proteins | sample 2166111 | NCBI WGS metagenome assembly RCUE01 (sample SAMN09930795, study PRJNA488358) | compost metagenome | feature: garden; material: soil; isolation source: compost soil in phenylacetonitrile-enriched culture | place: Germany: Experimental Botanical Garden Goettingen | collected 2016-01-27 | reverse complement strand
TCATTGTCACTTAGAAGTTAATACGGAAACCGGCGTTGCCCATAATCGGACTTTCTACTTTGTTACCCTTGCGGTAATCCGCCTCTACATAGACCTGAGCGTTCTTGGTTACCTGGGCAGTCAGACCCGCACCGACCTTGCCCAACGAGCCAGACTGGTCGTTTTTATAGGTGTAGCGGTCGTTGAAGGTAACCTTGTTGTCCTTCAGGAACTCATGCTCCACCGCAGCGGTAATGTAAGGGCTCAGGGTCATGCTGCGAACCTCAAAGGCCTTGCCAACGGATACACCCAGCTCGCCCTTGGCGGATTTTTGGGTTCCGATGTCAGCTTTCATGCCGTTGCTCAGTTCCATGTTTTTGCCCTGAGCAGCGAAGTAAGCGGCACGGACATACGGGTCAACATTGATGCCGTTGCCCAGGGTGTACTGGTAGCCGGCTTCCAGAGACGCGCCGTAGCCATTCTGGTCATAGCTGCCCGTCACGCTTTGCCCCCGGTCAGTGCGGGTGCGCAGGTCATTGTTGAAGTGGTTGAACTTGACCACACCGTCGATGTAGTAACCGACAGAGCTCAGATAGGTGGAATAAAGTCCCACACCGTAGCTGCTGACCTGGCTGCTGTCGCCACGTTGCTTCACCGAACTTTTGGAGAACGAGGTCAGTGCCCCGACAGCCAGTTTACCGCCAGCCACGTCGAACACCTTGTCACCGCCGAGCTCCATGCCATTTTGTCCGAGGCGGAAATCGGCACCTGCACCGGCCTTGACATCGCTGGAGTTGTGGAGATAGCGACCCCAGACGCCCCCGTCTTGCTGGTCGAAGCGCTGGATATCGCCCCGGCGAGAACGCAGTGACTGCATTTCACCGTCAAAGATATACTGGGTGGCGGAGGCCAGGGCCATAACCGCATCAGTGGAGCGAGAGGTCTGGCTGGTATCGGTCACCAGGGCTACGATGGTTTTGCCGGTTTTTGGGTCTTTTTTGGCGACAAGATCAACCTTGTGCGTACCCTGGTCTGGTTTACCCTTGTTGTTAGGGTTGTTAGGGTTGTTAGGGTTGTTAGGGTTGTTAGGGTTGTTAGGGTTGTTAGGGTTGTTAGGGTTGTTAGGGTTGTTAGGGTTGTTGATGACTGCCAGATTAAAGTGCGCCGTCGACTCATGATTATCTTCAATAACCATCAATGAATTCAGCTCGTCGGAGTCATAAGGCAGCTCTTTACCGGAGTCCAGGTTGTTCAGGACGATATTATAGGTACCATTGCCGGTCAGTTTTTGGATATGTAGCTGGTCGTTGAGGTGGTCGCTAAGATTGCCGTTCATGATGATATTACCACCAGAGCCGTTCACCTCTTGAGCTTTGAGCGTGGTGTAATAACCCCCTTGGTGACCAAAAAGAACAGAGCCACCATTCATGGTCAGCGTGCCGACATCGACCTGATGAGCATTATTCCCTGCATCCGGAGAGAGGTGGATGTAGGTGTTGTTATTGAGAATGGCGTGATTAATCTGAATCGTGCTGTCTACCGGGCCTGTACCAGCGCCAGGCTGCTGCTGGAAAGTTGAGTCTGGTTTGCCCATCACCGTCAGATGAGAGCCACCGTTCAGCGTGGTATTACCCAGCATCTGAGCATTTGCGCCGACGACACCGCTGGCGTTGTCATTAAAGGTCGTATTCTCGGATTTTGCACCGTCTTCCAGTGTCTGAGAGGCGTTACCGGAGAAAATGGCATCGGTTGCTTCACCGCCGCGGTGGGCTAACTGAGAAGCAGAGTCAGTGAATTTATCGTTAAATGATTCAGAGCCATTACCAATACTCTGCACTGATTGCTTACTGAAGCTTCCCTGTGTTGATTGGGCGTCACCATCGAGCTCTTGTTTTGCGGAATCAGTAAATTGCGCTCCCAGTATGTCACCCGTTCCGGCGGCTAGCTGCCTTGAGGATCCAGAAAAAGTATCGTCAGTTGAGGTGGGGGCAGAACGATACTCAGGATTTTTCCCTTGAGTAAGGACTTGGCTGCTGTTACCCGCGAAGGTGTTATGCCTGGATTGGGCGCTATCTGTCATCCATTGTGCGGTGTTATCGAAGAACTGATTTCCAAATGATTCACTATCACGGTATAGCGCCTGATAGGACTGAGCGTGGAATTCTCCATCAAATGCAGAGGAACGACTGCCCGACACAGATGGTTGCGTCAATCCAACAAGTTGTGACGAGGAATCATAAAACGAATCGCTCAGTGCATTCCCACCATATATTGATGAGACGGATGCGTCGTTGAAAATATTATTAATCGAACGAGCGCTGAGATTAGTAGAATCATTCCCAACGAGTTCCAAGCGACTTCCCGCATGAAAAGATGTGTTTTCTATACTTCCATGATAAACCTTATAAAGCGCTTTTTCACCCTTGAAAGTGTGTGTGTCCATCGTGTATTAATTCCCTATCGGGGTGGGTCACATTTACTGGTTTATCAGTTACTGCTAATGTCGCAGCAGCTATATTACTTACTGTCAATAAAGCAATGCTTATTGCCGTCACCAACGTTTTTTTCTTTGTGCTTATCATCATATTCATTCTGTTTACTGTTTAATTTTCCATGGGTATGTGCCCACAACCATAAAACAGCGAAGCCATGCATGCACAACTTCGACTGTGGTAGAGAATTGTAAGCCTGAAACCCATTAAAACAAAACATCAGATCGTTAATTTAAATTGTTTGGTGTTTTGCTCTGAAATGTTCATTGTTTTTCTTTTTTTGTGGTGAAAAATTCTAATTTGTTGTTTGTTATTTCAAATTTCTACCAATAATAAACACTTGCAAAACGAATGAGCTTATTTTTTGCAATGCTTTGTATTATGGTTGGTTTTATTTATTCAATGGGATTCGCATCCTAGATAACTCCTAATTTAATGCTTCATTGGGTGTTTGTTTGAGTGTTGCTTCGGTGATTTTTCACTTTAGGGTAACGAAAGCACTCATCAATCTGACGGTGAATTATCCCAATACGGTAATGCCATAGTTTTTGGATATCTCTCCGGTGACTTCTGGCTATAGTATTTCGCTGAGAGCTATCGAGTGGTCATTGTGATTTCAGGCCTGCGAGTCATTGGTCAGCCAGATGACTGTAATGCTCTTGTGAGGAATAAAGCAGACGACTGATAGTCGGATTTGAATACATCGCACTGAGGAAATGTTGGAATTACTAATGCTACTGGGAACGACCCAGGTTATTTAATCAAGAATGAAACCAGTCATCCGCACTTTCCCACGCTTCCTGCAGTATCTCTTCGATCGCCTCTCTGTCCGCAGTGGTACCATTGCGCACTGACAGCCCGTCCATACCTGCCATCCGAACGGTGGCCTCGATATCCGGAAATTTACGCTGCAGTCGCTTGTTTAGTTCAATGGCCAGCGCAGATGCCGCACCAGCCGGTAACTGCTTTTTCTTGTCGATAGTCACTTCAACGTAAAGCATGATTGCCCCCTCAGTTGTTGCTTACCAGCCATTGATCCGATTCTTCAAACATCTCTTCCAACATCCGATTCAGCTTTTCTCTGTCGCTTTTGTTTGCGTCGGAGTTAAGGCCATTGGCTTGCCTTTACACGGACATCGGCATGTGGGAAGATTTTGTGCACTCGTTTAGTGAGTTCGGCCAGGATGATCTCAGCCGCATTATCCATCCCATCAACGTTGCGTTTATCGAACACTAATTCCACGAACATGATTTACCCTCCCGAAATTAATACTGGCTATTTGTACAGCTCAATCATTTCTCGGTCAACTTCGATTTCTGCAACTGGTCGAATTTTTCATGCAGCGACTTCGGGTAGAGCTCGGTGTATACCTGCCACAAAATATTAAGGTTGCGGTGGCCGGTTACCTGCGCCACTTCCTCTATGCTAAATCCCGCCTCAAACAGCCGACTGGCTGCCTCTCTGCGCAAATCGTGATAGCGCAAGTCTTGTATGCCTAACTGATCCCGTACTCGCTGGAATCCAGAACTGACGGACTTCGAGTTATATGGAAACACCAGATCGCCGGTTTTAGGTTGGCGTTGCACTACCCCCCAGGCATCACCGAGCAAAGGTACCATCATATGGTTGCCGACTTTTTTTCTTGGATCCTTTCTATCCCGAACCATCACCGCTTTTTGCTTTTCGTCTATGTCCTCCCATCGAATGCGGCACACCTCGCCTATTCTCATGCATGAAAGGATGGAGAAATTCAGCAAATCCACGTAGGGGATGATTGCCTGCCGCTTGGCTGCCCGTTCGCGAAGCCCCTCCAGCAACCGCTCTATTTCGCTACTGGCAGGCCGACGGTTTCTTCGTTGCGACTTACCAATGAGACCCATGTTTAATGCCAGTGGTCTAGCTTCAAGTGCGGGGTTGCGGGTGTAGTCTATGCCGTAGATAGGCTTTGCGCTGGATAGCACGGATGATAGGTAACTTAAATCATGGGCCACCGTCGCCGGGCCTGCCCCTGCGGCAGCTCGATCACGGCAATGGTCTATGATGTGGTGATCCTGCAGGTCTGCCAGCTTTATAGAAGCTATGTCACAATCCACAAGCATATTGAGGACGTAGGTTTTTGTCCTGCCCGCTTTGCCCCCCAGAGCAGGATCGTTGATATATTTAGCGAGCAGACCACCAACCGTTATGTCGTTTGACTGCCCAGCACCTGGCACCCCATCGGTTTCTATTTGGGTCACCCGGTTGGCACCCCACGTTTTAGCAAGCTGGTGGCGACCAAATGTTTTACTTTCTCGATAGATGTATTTACCGCCTTGTTTGACGCCAACTGTGCAGCGGTAGCGCGTTGTGCCATCGGCGCGCTGTCGTTTTTCTATGCTATAGTATGCCATCTCGATCCCTTTGTCGGTTTCCGGGTCACCAAGGAAATGGGGTGCTCCATGGGGTGCTGACAAAGAGAAAATATACTATTTGGTTACTGTATGCACCTAAATAAACCCAAACAAGAAGCAGGCTCGGCGGGCGTCACACCTGATGATAAGCGAAATCACCCGCTTTGCCGTTTCTCCATCGCGCCTATGCTCGATGGGATTGATACATTTTTATAATCAATAAGATAAAAATTTATGGGGTGCTATTGGTGACCCAGTACCCCGCGCCGATTTACGAATTAACCTGCTTGAACTCCTCCCTCGCGGCTGCTGTGCGTTGATCAAGATAGTCTGCTAAATCCTTCACATGCACCAGGCGCGGGGCTTTGTTCGAGTCTGCCGCCCGGAAACTCGGGATGGGCAGCTTGCCAGCGTTCGCACGCTTGTTGGCTAACTCGATTGAGATGCCGAGGTATTTCTCCGCGATTTTCTCCAGAGGAATATCTGAGGTCTCAAACTCAGCCATCAGCAAAAACATTCTGTTCACTCTACCACCTCCACTTTACCGGCCCCGGCCTGTAAGCCGTCGTTGTATGCCTTCTTAACCCAATACAGCAACACCTCGGTGGCCACACACCCACAGTCCACCTCGATCGGCACTGTCTGCCCCTGCAGCCAGGTGTTGAAGTCTGGTGCGCCGACGCTGTCATTGAGCACGATCCCGCGTGAACGCCCTGAACGAACGCTTATTGCCCCCTTCTTTACCAGCGCCTGAATATGGAAGGCTGATGCGTTGGGTGAGTGAAACTCCATTGCGTCAGCAATCTCCTGATGTGTTGGCGCGGAGCCATTCTCTTGCATGAACCGGCGGATAAAGGTCAGCACCTGTGCCTGACGTTCGGTTAATTCACTCATCGGAACCCCCGGTGTTCAATTTATTGGTATTCACCTTTTGGCACCTTGGATCTGCGCCTTTTTCAGTGCTACAAACGGTCACTATTCCTGTCAGTCCATTTGCCACAGTCACTGTTCCGTTGTCGCATTGGGTGACGATCACCCGCTCGCTGGTGGAGGTTACGCAGTGGGGCGTTTCTGCGAATGCCGGAGCACTGATCAGAGCGAGAAATAAAAGTTTTTTCATCGCGCCATCTCCCGCAGAACAACTTTGTAAGCCTTGAGCACTACCGCCGTGCGGCCGGATAGCACCGTTTTCATGAAGAACACACCGCTGCGACTGGCGCTGACATCGGTCAGGAACAGCGCAGTATCAACAACGCGGTTGTGCCGGCGGAACTCAAACGCTGTGCTGGTCAGTGTGATGCTTGCCGTGGCTCCGTGGTCTTGATAGTCGATTTTCACCAGATAACCCTCCCAATCAGCGCGGCTGTGCCGACAAAACAATAGAATCCCGCTGTCAGTCCGATCCCCGCCAGACTGGCGAAAAACAGCGTGAACATAATCAGCTCAGATACCTTCTTCATTCATCACCTCGGCACACAGTTCAAAAGCGCTGTCGCGTAGCGGCATAATCACCAGGATCGGGTTACCGTACAGACGGTTGATACCCGGATCTAAAACCAACTGGCAAGGTCCGCTTTTCCCTGATGGCTTGAACTTCACAGCAGTGAAGCCAATTTCGAGCCCGAACATCAGATATGGAAGCGCCAGAAGGTGTGCAGAGAACATTGGCAATTCATCGCAAGGTTCCGGCTCGACAGGCAGTATCTTGGTGAGGACTGGATAGCGACAATCCAGCAGACTCAGTTCGCAGAACCCGACAAACTCCTTATTCTCACCTGAATGGATAGCCATCCAGCCCTCGTCCATATGTTTAATGATCGTGACTTCTGCACTGTCTGGGATTTCACCTCTGACCAGGAACACCGCGTTAATATCGGTATCCGCACCGTGCTCCATCATCACTGCCGCACGTCCGTCAGTGGCTTCGATGTGGGTAGGGGTGATATGTACCCCTTGCAGGTACTCGCGAGGCTCGTTCTCGCTGGCTACGCAGTGCAGGGCCGCGCGCAGAATATCTGTTGGGAACATCATTGCTCTGCCTCCGGTTCAATGTTGATAATTTCAGCGCTGATCAGCATGCCTTTCAGCCAGTCCTCACCTTCAAGCCACTCGTCAGAACATTGCAGGCTGTCGATGTTAATCACTTTCATTAAGTCATCTTCGGCGGTTTCATCATTGAAAAATGAAACGCCGTCTAATTGCTCATAAGCGAGACCGACAGCGCACTCAATAACGCTAAGGCCATTACCATTTCCGCCGACAACGACCTCCATAGAAGTGCGGTATTGCCACTGGCCGAACGTCAGGCGGACAGTTTGCTTTGCCATGCGGCCACACAGCGTATAGTTCGGGTCGTAGTTCATAACTGCTGGTGCTGCTTTGGTGATAACTGTCATTGCTTGGCCTCCACGGCTTCCTTGTTGGCTTCGGTGATTTTCAGCGTGAAACCGCCAAATTCAGGGTGTTGCCAGCGCTTGCGTTTACCCGTCGGTGGAGTGGATTCGGCGATCAAGGTGAAAACAGCCTCAGCGAACGATTCACGGTGAACAAGAAGGTAACCGCGCTCGCCATTGGTCAGCTTGGTCGGCAGGTTTGCATACGACGTCAGGCGACGGCATGCAGCGTCAGAGATGCCGAAGGTCCACATCAGATCGATAACCGGCGAATATTCTGGTGTCGGTGCCTCGGGCATCGGCTCAACAATCGTCTCTGCTGGTGGCGTTGGCAGTGCCTGGGTGGTAAACATCTGGGTACCGGCGATCTCCATAACCGCTTTCATCGTTGCGGATGCGGTTGCCTCGGCTACTACACGGGCGACCGAAAGAATGTGATCGGATGCTGTGATAGCCTGCGGAGCCGGTGCGGCAATTCGCGGTTGGGCCAGCTCGGTTTTCATGCATTGCCATTGCTCAATAAGGGCCAAGCGGCGCTTAGGGTCATAACCAGTAATCAACGTCATCGACAAGTCTTCGTTTAACCAGATTTCGTCAATAACATTGCGCCCGCAATAATCTTTGTTAATGATTAAAAACCCCTTAAAATCATCATTATCCATTTCTGGGCGATAGATTCCGAGCTGCTCAAGCATGGACTTGATGTCTCGCACCACGTGCTTGTGCTCCTTGCCTGTTACTGCTGCAATCTCACGGCTGCTCATCATCGGCTGGCCGTTTACTACCTTCATTTGCTTTTCCATTATTTCGTCGCCTTCTTTAAGTTGATCCCAATGTGTTTTGCGTGCCGACGCATGCTGCGGTTGAGCGGCATCTGGATATTGCCGTCGGCCGTTCTGTAGTCCGCCACTGACTTCTGCACGTTGCCGTATTCCCAAGCCTGCTGCCGGGTCAGCCTGTGCCCCTGGGCCAGCGTCATGCCGCACATGCCTTGGCACGTTTTACTGCCGCCTTTCTTCGCCATTGCTACGCCTCCCCGCTGGTGGTTTTGTTCATGTGGGCCTCGAGCGACTCGACCAGTTTCTTCTTGGCTCTGGTTTTAGCTGCTTCCTTCGAGCGCTTAACGGCATCTTCCTTCCAGACCTCTTGCCGACTGGCCAGGCTGTGGCGCTTCTCGCACAGTTCGGCGCGTGTGGCTGCCCACTGCTGGTTAACCGGCTTCACTGCAATCATTCCGGCGCGATACCAGAACGTGGCAGCCAGGTCGAACTCCTCAGCGTGTTCGTGCTGGATGGCCTGCTGGGCCGCAGCTCGGTATGGAGTAGTCATCACGCCACCACCTGTAGCAACTGGCTGCTCGGGTTGTTGAGCTTGTAGGCCACCGCGTCGATCATGGCTTCCGCCATCGCAGCCTTGCCGATTGCGGTCAGGCTGCTTCGGTCTTTGCTCAGCATCGCATCGTAGGGATTGGCGATCTGCTGCTGGCCAGCGGCAATACCGAACTCAGCACGCACCATGTTTTCGATGAATTCCTTCATCAGCGCTTCAATGCTTTCCTGGGTGAGGTCAACACGGACGCCTTTGCGCTTTGTGATAACCACATCTGCCCATTTGCCGCCGTAGTGACGCTGGCAATAATCCAGGTAGGCGAGGGCGATACGGCTGCGATTTAATGCAATTTTGTTAATCCGCTGAGTCATCGTTAATTACCTGATGTCTGTTTCCCGGCGTGGGGATTCCCTGACCGGGAGGCCATAATTAAAAGTTTATTGGTTGCTGATTAATTAATAGGGTTTGCGGCTATATAGCTCGTCGCGCTTTTCAACCCATTGGCGATATTCTTTATCCCACTTTTCATTTTCGCGCTTCTTAGCGAGTAATCGTAATATTCTACGTTTGGCGCGGTCTTTGCAGTTAAAGTATTCTTCTGTCCGCCCTCCGAGCACCCAAGCATTTTTCTGTGGGTCGAAAATTGAATCGTAACGAACTGGCAAGTCAAGAACGCGAAACACATGCGAGGTCATTACCCGTGCTAGTCTTTCAATGGCCGCACTCCGACTTAAATAACGCTTATATACACCATGACGATAAATTACATATACCGGCATATCGATTTTGCGGAAGGCATCTTCAATGCCGCCATTATCGACAATATAATCGTCACCCAAACGCTCATAATCAATTTTATCAGGATTCATGATTTTAACCCTTGCATGGCTTTATCGAGATTCTCTGTCGCCTTTGCTACCTTATATTTCTCTCTTCGTTTTATTTCGTAGTCAGCATTGGCTGCGTTTTCGAAAAGAGCTTCGCTATATCTCGGCAGGTGCATCATTAAGTCGCCGATAGCGATAAAACTTTCTTTCATTTCATCGTCATTCAATTCGGTAGATGCGGAGACCATTAAGCTACCGATGGTTCGCATGCCCTTCATTAGTGCCCGGTGAGCACATTCGCTATCCAGCGACAGGTTTGCCAATTCTTTACCTGATAGCTTTTTCAGTTCACTGTCGAAGACTATTGATTGGTGATATACATCCATTGCTATTCCTCCTCTGGTGTTTTAACTACCCAGCCAGCGCGTCTTAACAACTCGATGAAAGAATCGAGGCTAGCCATGATTTCACCAGGACGGCGAGGGTAAAAAGCCTCCAACTTACCGTCCTTGATGTGAACAATTATTTGCCCGGTATAATCAGGTACAACCGGCATCTTTATCGTCAGTTCGGGAACGATTTTCGCGTAGAGGCTGCTGCTGAGTTTGCTCATAATTCAGCCCCCCCCCCCTTGACGTTTTTGTAATTCAAGCGCGGCAATCCGGCCATTCTGTTTTAGCACCTGAGCCATTCGCGGCAGGCTTCGCAAAATGTCTCCGGTTAAAATCAAATCGCGCCTAGCCATTTCGTCTGTATAGCCTTCACTTTCATCGGCTTCTAATACCAGGTTGCCGATAATACGAAGAGCGGAATCAATGGCTGAACCGGCTGCGAAGTAAGCGTTATGCCTGTCTTCCACCACGTCATCCTCGGCCCAGCTAAGGTCATGGATCAGCAAGGCATGGTAAATGTCAGTCATGGCACACCTCAGCGTTGGTCAGCTCGGATCTATCCATTACTTGGCGGAGAAAAGCTCGCTCGGATAAAAGGCAGCATCCCCCGGTATATTTATCCACGTGAGTGAAAATAAAATCACCCCACCTCTCACCGATTTCCGGCATTGGCGGTTCACACTCGATTCCGTAAGCCTGCTTCGCCATGTGCATGCATTGCTTCCAAGGCCACGAAGAAGGATTAGCTTTAATCAATCGTTGTGCTTTACGTAGTTTATTACGGTCAACCAACACGGGCTTAGTTGATTCGTTTACATTTGGCATGGTATGGTTCATATCAGCCTCTTTAAATTTATCGGTTTGTTGGGGTTAGGTTCTGGTTACTGATTGGCGTCTACGCCAGAGCCGTCTTTAAGTCCGCTAAGATAATGAGCATTCGTGGATATTTTGTTTATAAAAATAGCGACCTCTGAAAGGCTGAGGATTACACCACTCAATCTATTTACCTCTCCCGCATCGATTTGCTTTTGATCTGAATCGTTCATGAGGCTTGATCCAATACACCCCACGGCTTCCATGATGCTGATTAATTTTGAGTCTGCATCAATTGAAATGCTGGCATAATCAATATATGGCGATTCTTCGTATCGAAAATCTGGAACCCCATTCAGTTGGTGAATTTTGTCTATGCTCATCTCACTGGCCTTGTTGTTTAGCGATGGGATAAGCTTAAGATATCTTTAGTTTGAAAGGCAAGGGTATTTTTAATAAAAATTAAATTAATTTAAGATAATCTTAAATTTCATGATATTGCGGGTATAAAAAAAGGCCTTTCGGCCTTTAATGTTGTCTCTTCCTGTACCGTCGATGTTCTAGCATTGTTCCAAGAATGGTAATTTTGTTATGGAGCGAGTTGAGTGTTGGGTAGTCGGTATTTAACGGAACAAGCTCAAAGCTCTCTTGCCCATTGACAGTGCCGCGTAGACGATATTTCTTGAATGTAACTTCGTCGTTCTCATTCATGGCGACTACATAATCACCTGGTGAAGGGCACACCTCAGGGTCCACGATGATCCTGTCACCTTCCTTGAACTCTGGCTCCATTGAGTCCCCTTTAACTTTCAATGCAAAAGCCGAGGGGGATAGGGGGAGGTCGGTGAAAATATACTCAAAGTCCCCGTTGTCACCTCTCATTCCGCCATCACCTTCCATGTGCCATAGGCCCGCCTGAACAAAACTGATCAGAGGAACCTTAAACCCACCCATAGAAGCGGGCTCGATATTTGCTTGCTCTTCAGTGCCAAACAATATCCATGTTGGAGAGCAGCCGAGCACCTTAGCAAGATTGTGCAGATTTTCGCCTGAAGGTGATGTTCCATCCCGCTCCCATTGAGAAAGGGCTACATGCGAAACGCCTACGCCTTTCGCTACCTGTGCCTGAGTCATCCGCAATGATTTGCGCCGCTCTCTAATTCGTTCGCCGATTGTGTTCATGAAAGTTATCTTAATTTGGTTTGACTAAAGAATCTTTACGTTGGATAATTTAAGATATCTTTAGTTTGGAGTGAAGTCTATGAAAAAAATCGAGGCGGTTAGGTTCTTTGGTTCCCAGCGAAAAATAGCCAAAGAGTTAGGCGTGAGTGAGCAGGCAGTGAGCTTGTGGGGAGCTGTAATTCCTGAAAAAAATGCACTCCGATTGCATCAGATTACCAATGGAAAGTTGATGTACGACGAGTCGCTATATCGCAACTCTGAACCACATCATGCAGCCTAACCACGCCAAAACCATTATGCCGGCAGTGTATTGCCAGGCGGATGAGGTGTGGATTCAGGAACAGTTACTGCGGTTTTCACCGTTGGCAAGGCATCGGATCGTTGCCCTGTACGCAGATGTCTACCAGCAGACATGGGATAGCGAGGCAGTGTCGTACCGGCAGGAGAACAGGGCGAGACATGAGGCCAATACTCGGCTGCGACGTTTTGTTACCCAGCATGCCCAAGCAGCAGCCGGGTTGACGGAAACACCGCCACTGTCCAAGGCGCTTGCCCAAATCGGAGGTGCTGGTGGTTCTGATGGCAGCAGCGGGCAGGAAGTCGCAGGAGGAACGGTTGATGAGCAACAACGCTGAGCTGGGGAATGTGTTACTGGCAAGTGAAACGGAAGTGAGGTTTGCACAAGGTCAAAACCTCGGGAAAGGTCAACTGCAGATCGAGACTACGTGTACGCGCGTAAAAGATATAAGAAGGGCGACTTCTAAGTGACTGATTTAAAGCGATGTTTTTTCAAAATTTGGACACTATATGTCCGGTCACCGGACATCTTGAAGCACTTGTTTAAAAACAATGAGTTACAAGCAAGTACCGGACATGCAGTGTCCGAAACCCGGACAAAATGCAGCATTGAGGTTGAAAAATGAGCAACGAAGGCAGCAACAAACAACTCGATTTTCTCCGCTTGTTCCGTCAGGGCTGCAAACAGATCCGTGGGCTGCTCCGTGATAACCGTGCTGCCGCAGATTTGTTCCTGTACCTCGCAGAGAACGCCGACATGAACAGCGGTGCTGTAGCGGTGGACCAGACTGTGTTAGCTCACGAGCTCGATTGCTCCGACCGCCATGTGCGCAGGGCGATCAAGGCGCTGGAGGATGGCGGATTTGTTCGTCGTGCGGGCGCCGCCGTTTTCGCTATCAACCCGGCAATCATTTGGGGTGGGTACGACAATGCGATGCGCTCATCGCTCTACATGACGATGGACAACCGGTCAGCGAAGAAAGTTCGCTACGTATTCAACCCGGCATCTGAAAACCTTGTTCCTACTTACGTGGGGGTGTCGCCGGTTGAAGAAGATGAAAATGCAGAAGACAAGAAGCCGGACGGAGTGACTTTGGCGAGCGCTTCCCGTCCGGCCCTTGAGGGTGAAACTGATGCTTAACCTGAAACCAAAAGCCAAGCAAGTCACCGGTCTGCAGATGCTGAGCCGGGACTGGAATGACTATCGCACATTCCTGTTATCTGCACCAGTCGGCTACGGGAAAACGTTCCTGTCGGCATATCTGGTGGACAAGATGATCCAGCAGGGCAAGCGCACAATGTTTGTGGCACCTTTTTTGACCCTTGTACGCCAGACCGCCGCCCGCTTTGTGCAGTACGGCCTGCCTGAGGATGAGATCGGCTATGTGTGGCGTGACTACCAACCGCATGACCCACAGCGTCTGATCCAGATTGCGTCGGCCGATACGCTGATCCGCCGGGAGTTTCCCGACAACATCGATCTGCTGATTATCGACGAGGCCCACATGAAGCGCCGCGCGCTGCTGGATATCATTCGCGATTCGGGCATCAAGGTGATCGGCTTATCCGGTACACCGTTTGCACCGTGGATGGGGAAGTATTTCGAGCGCTTTGTCAAACCCACGACCATGAAAGAGCTGATCAGCATCGGCGACTTGAGCAAGTACGAATTTTTTGCCCCAACGAAACCCGATATGGCTGGCGTTAAAACCGGCAACCTGTCGGCGTTCGGAAATGACTACAACGAAGACCAGGTAGCGGAAATCATGTGCGGCTCCGAACTGGTCGGTGATGTCGTCAAAAACTGGCTGCAGCACGGTGAGGATCGCCCGACCATCTGTTTTTGCGTCAACAAGTCCCACGCCAATTACATCACGATGGAGTTTATCCGGGCCGGTGTGAACGCTGAAATCATGGTGGCAGAGACACCGGCAGAAGAGCGGCACATGACCATTCACCGCTTCGAACAGGGCGCCACAAAAATTATCGTCAACGTCGGTGTTCTGGTGGCCGGGTTCGACAGCGACGTGCGCTGCATCATCTACGCCCGCCCAACGAAATCGGAAATCCGCTGGCTGCAATGCCTCGGGCGTGGGTTGCGCACTGCACCCGGTAAAGATCACTGTCTTATCTTCGACCACTCCGGCAGCGTGCACCGCCTGGGGTATCCCGACGATATTGAGTATGACGATCTGATCGGTAAGAACGACGGCATGAAGGCAGCGCCACAGGCAGCAAAGCAGGAAAAGGCCGAGAAGATGCCGAAGGAGTGCCCACAATGCCATTACATGAAGCGTGCCGGTGTCTACATTTGCCCGAAGTGTGGTTTCAAGCCACTGACTGGAGAGGACGTCGAAACAGACGCAAGCCGTGGTCTCAAGCGCCTAAGCCGTAAAGCCAAGGTTTACAACAAAAATGAGAAACAGGCGTGGTGGAGCCAGATCAAATACTACCAGCGCCAGCGCATCCTGAAAGGCAAGCCGCTTTCTGATGGCTGGGCGGCCCATACCTACAAAGACAAGTTTGGTGAGTGGCCGCGCGGGCTGAGTGATTTCCCGATGGAAACCAGTCCCGAGGTGTGGAACTACATCAAGTCGAAATTTATTGCCTACAGCAAAACAAGCGGGAGTACCCAATGAAAACAACAGAGGCGGTGAAAGGCCGCTGGGCTGATGTATTCGAGTTCTATGGGTTGCCGCCGATCACCGGTAAAAACCACTACAAGGGTGAGTGTCCAGCGTGCAAACGCAAGGGCCGCTATCGTTGTGATGACAAGGATGGCGCGGGAACCTGGATATGCGTGTGCGGCTCCGGGGATGGCTGGGAGCTGCTCGAACTGACGCAGAAAAAAGACTTCGCAACGCTGGCCGGTGAAATCGACGCGGTGATCGGTAACGAATATCAGCCAGACACCAAGAGTACGGAGCGCCCGAAACCCAGAGAGAGCCAAAAGGTCAGGGAAAGCGTTATAGCTAAATTTGGCTCGCTGGTGGCCCTGCGTGGTACTGGGGCGGAGTTTTACCTGAACGGCAGGGGTATTAATCAGCTCCCTGCTGACTGGGTTCGATTCAATGCTACCGAGAAAACACCCTACGGTAACAAGCAGGCGATGTGGGCGTTGGCCACTGATGACAAGGCTAAGCCGTGCTACCTGCACCGCACGTTTCTTGACGGTGCCAGCAAGGCGAATATTCCGACGCAGAAGCGCATGCTTTCCCTGCAGGACGAGAGTTATCTCGACTATGCCGGGTCAGTGGCGATCCGGATGCATCCAGTTGCGTCAACGCTGGGTATCGCAGAAGGGATAGAGACGGCACTGTCCTGTCACCAGATTTATAACTGCAACACCTGGGCCGTTCTCAACTCGTCGCTGATGAAGCGATTCCGGGCACCTGCTGGGGTAAAGCACCTGATCATTTTCGCGGACAGTGACGACAATGGTGCCGGTCAGGCTGCCGCGTTCGAATGTGGCCACCGCAATATTCTGTCCAAAAACGATGTTCAGCGCGTCAGCATCCGCTGGCCCGAAAAAGGCGACTTCAACGACATGCTGGTGAATGGCGCCAAGGTTTACGAATGGCCGTTGCGGAGGGCTGCGTAGTGAAACTTACCCGCGAAGACGAACACACGATTACCCAGTACATCCGCGCTGCGCGTGGCGGGTATACGGGGCCGGTGGTGATTTGGATGGAAAGGCTTGTTGAACTTCACATGCCATATAGCGAACTGGCAGCAAAAGCGCACACGGCCAAGGCGTGGCACGAATCAAAGAGGGCAGATAATGCGTGATATTCAAATGATATTAGAGCGGTACGGCGCATGGGCTGCCAACGAAGGGGCGGGAGTGGGATATTCGCCGATCGCTGGTGGGTTCAAAGGGCTGTTACCGCCGTCGGGTAAATCACGGCCGTCGTGTTGCGACGACGACGGGTTAATCATCAATTCGGCGGTAGCGTGCCTGAAGAAAAAGGACCCTTACCTGAGCATGTTGCTGGAGTGGAACTATGTCCACCGCATACCGGTACGCAATATGGGTACCAAGCTGGGAATTTCTCACACGCTGGTATTGAAGCGGCTACAGGCGGCAGAGGGCTTTATCGACGGCTGTCTCGCGATGCTGAATGTACCGCTTGAGATGGACCGGTATTGCCAAAAGGAGAACGTTTATCCGCCAGCGATAAAAAAACTTGTGGAATTCCAAAAGGCTGGTTAATCTGCTAAGAGTGGTTACTTCGACACACCGCTTATCATCGAAACCCTGCCAGCAATGGTGGGGTTTTGTTTTTTAACGCGATGCGTTGAGGTCGCGCAGTTCATAACGTATAGGGTAATATTGCTGTCATACTTTTGAACTGAGACGGATTATAAATGGCTCTAAAGTTCCAGCCTAAAACCCGGAATGTTGTTATGTGCGACTTCTCTGGTTTCGTTGCGCCAGAGATGATAAAAATCAGGCCAGTGGTTGTCATTGCTCGAAATCGATACAACAATAAGTTGGTTACTGTCGTGCCTCTCAGTACGACCCAGCCTGTACCAGCACGGGATTGTCATCATCAAATATCGGTCAACCCATTACCTGATAAGTCACAGATTTTGTGTTGGGCAAAGTGCGATATGGTTACCACGGTTTCCATCGACCGCCTGGACAGATACAAAGCGCGAACGGTAGCAGGGCGTGATTACGTCATTCCTGTAATTTCAGAAGAAGATTTTGATTTTATTAAGAAAGCTGTGCTTTGTGGAATGGGGATGAAGCATCTTACCCTGTAAAATTAAGCCAGATACTCGTTGACTTAATAACTACGGTAATAAATACTAGTTACGTACCCTTAGGGGACTTGCGAGACTTCCTGGTGATGGGAAGCCAGGCGCGGGGAAAAGGCGATGACAAGCCACCGCTCCTGTGAAAGGGCATCAGAAATGGTGCCCTTTGTCACTTTCTCAACCCGCCATTGCGCGGGTTTTTGCGTATCTGGAGCCGATAAATGTCAAAGCACATTACCGAGAGTCTCGTTTTCCAGACTGGCAGCTAATTACTCGCTAGGGTGTTAGGGGGGGCAAAATTGTGACTACTTTGTTAAACAAAATGAAAACAAGTCGAGAGCAATCCTTTTCCTTTGGTTTTCTGAATTATATTATTTTGGCTTGCCATTCGGACAGTCACATTGGAATGGCTGGTATTGAATTGACAGCTGGGAAAGACCGGCAACCTGGCCCTTTAGTTCAGTTGGTTAGAGCGCGTGACCCATAATCGCTCGGTCGCTGGTTCAAGCCCAGCAAGGGCCACCAATGCGGGCATCGTATAATGGCTATTACCTCAGCCTTCCAAGCTGATGATGTGGGTTCGATTCCCACTGCCCGCTCCAGAAAAAAAGCTTTTCAGCCTGCGAAGATGGGATTACCCGGAGTGGCTGGAAAGCGCATCAGAAGTATGAGAAAAGCCCCCTTGGTTTATCCATCAACTTACCTGCCGGTTTGTTTGTAGGGGGGCCTCTCTGATACATATCACCGGGAAATACCGGCACCTACCGCATTTCCACTATTAGATATCGGGATATTGAATGTTGATCATCACCATTAAGCGCCAATGGCATCTTCGAACTCTTAGGCGACAATGGGCTGATGATCAACTTTTGCGGAAAGCTGCAATTAAAAAAGGTTGGTTCGGCGTGCTGGAGGTCTTTCATTTTGAAAGATGCTATCAGGATATTAAGCGAGGGGCATTCCGTATTGCCTCTAATAGAAAATGAAGCCCTGGCCTAACCGCCGGGGCTTTTGCATTCTGGTGGTTCGGATTTCATCTACATGTTGGGTCGAATTATTTCCGAGAGGTGAGTTATCATGCTAATCCCCTACAAAAATTGTTTGGAGAAATGCATTGATATGAAATTTAACGATTTGAAGGAAAAACACCTGAAGTTAAAGCGGACACAGTGGCAATTGCGGGAAAGGTTGCAGAATAATGCATGTGATCTTTTCCGCGAATACAGTGAGTCCTTATCTCTACCTTCCGATACATGGCAAGATGCTCAAGGTAACTCTTACCCTTATGTTGAGATCGGCATCTGGAAAAAGCCTGGGGAATTTGAGCTAACTCCGTTTCCCAGATTACCTATAGATGAAAATTACCTCTTGAACTTTGTCATTTCCACAACGCTGGATGACTCCCCTGTTACAGGGGGATATCGACAGGGGATCAGCATTTCACTCTGGTATGATCAATCCGTTTTACGCGTGGCTGTTGGCAGTGGCGACGACATCGTTCATTTGCAGGTGTCTCCACAGCCTGGTGGTTTTTTTGAAGTGTGCGCCGCAATTAAGACACTGATTAACACAACTATGGTCAGAGCAACGCCGAGCACTGTTATAGTGTAATGGATTGAATTTCAACCGTTGGTGGCGTGTCACGGTAAACGATCAACTGGCGACAATTACCGGGAGTAGAAAATGGTTATCAATACTGCCGTTTTTCACCCCAACGGCTTTTTCTTGTGTGCGCCGACCCAAGAGGACTTTTGGGTTCTGCTGAGCGATGCCGTTGGTTGGGGGCGATTTGCCATGGTTCGCCCCGATGATGAGTACGGTGCTACTGGAGGGCTTTTTCAATTAGTGGAAGTGCTGCCGGTAGGTTCACAACCCCCTTCGTCAGTAGTTGAAGGGTCAAATGTTTTATGGCGTCTGCCGGAAGCTCTCGAAGTTTTGAAATCAGCCCGGATTTTTTCTCCTCAGGAAGATTTGCAATACGAATGATATCTTCCAGAGCAATGATGGTGCTGTCATGAAACCTTACCGTCTGTACCATTCAAAATGGCACCCAGGCCTCCATCCTCACGGATAAAATCGATACCGTCGCGCGTTATGCTTGGTCTGTTGACCAACGAGTAACCTACGGCGTCTGGCTTAAGACCGCTTCGTATTAATTTATGCTGCTCTAGGTAGAGTAAGTTAGCGTCACGATTTTCCTGATCTGGAAAACAGCTATCAATATCTTTCATCTGCAATGATGTTAATTCATTCGGGTATGCGTCATAAAGCAGTTGGAGCAACTGTTGTTGAGCTGCTCTATCGAATTTATCCATTGTGATTAATTCCTTGTGTCTAATATGGTTACTTTTGGCGATTTAACGATATCAGAACGAGGAATACGCCGCCAGACGAACTCTGGCACTCATTCAGGGCTGCGCATATGCGCGGTCTTTTTCTTTTGCGGCAAGGAATTTCAATGAACAGACGAAAGAAGTTGTTGTTGATAAACGGTCTGCTACTGGTGGCCATTACGGCCATGAGCGCCTGTGCAGCGGTATCGTTCACGCATGCGAACGGTACTGAGGGTGAAAGTATCACCAATGCAGAGGTTATGCCGAATAACACGGTGGTGCTGTCCTACCCGAATGGCACAGCCTGTATTGATACACACCCTGGTGATAGTGCGACCTGCACGGGAAAATGATATGTCTAACCTGAAGCTGACGCTCCTCGCGCTGCTGTCGGTCTTGTTGCTGAGTGGTTGTGTATCCCAGCATTATGTTGGCGTACAGATAAGCTCGACAGAACCGATGAGCGTGACGCGTATATGGGTAAATGGTGAGGCAGTGGTGGTGTGCAGGGAGGGGGATGAAAAAAACGCCCCCGCGGTGGGGGCTAAAACCATTCGGTTCAGAAAGGGATGATTCTGGGCTGACGTCTGGGAGGCATCAGTCCACAATTCGACTATACAAACACCCGATTAAACAGAGACTCAACTGAATTGGAGACCTCTGGCGTCTGCGCAAAAAAAAAGCCCATCTTCGGAAGGGGCCAAACACAACAGCAACACCAAACTTGGGGATAGGCGATTAAGTATTAGACAGGTTACTTAATTGCTCATGGGAACTATATGTTTGTGTGGGTAAACGTGGGCTCAATGGTAATGATGCAAAAATGCATCGCGATGATGTGTTATTTCGCTTCCACACTCTTTTTTTTCGAGAGCCATAGATAATGCACAAAGCAAAGTCACCTAGTTACTCCTGCTCGATTTGGGGTAGCGCTGTGGCTTTTTTCATTACGGAGGGAGCATGGTAGGTTTAAAAGAGCTGACGGCTCAACTTCAGAGGATACGCAAGCAAATCCCATTTGCCACAGCGCAGGCACTTACAAGAGTAGCCAGGCAAATCGCAGCGGCAGAGAAAACAGCCCTTCAGCGTAAATTGGATAACCCCACGCCATTTACTGTGAATTCAGTCAGGTCATCAGGGGCCCGCAAAGATAGCCTGACAGCAAAAGTGTTCGTGATGAACACGGCGGCCAGTTATCTGGAGCCGTTCGAGTTTGGAGGCCAGCATAAGCTGAATAGCCAGGCGCTGCTGAACCCCAAGAACATCAAGCTGAACAAATACGGCAACCTGACGCGCAACAAGATGACGCAGTTGAAGGCAAAGCCGGATGTGTTCATTGGCGAACTGTCAACCCGGTACGGTAGCGGCGTGAATGGTGTATGGCAGCGAGTGAAGGCCAAGAAAGGGAAGAAGGGCAAGAAGCGGCGTAAACGTTCTGCTAATGGCACACGGCAACCACGCATGAAGATGCCAGCGCCGAAACTGCTGATTCAGTTCGGTGACGCGCTGCCCGTTAAGCCTACGCTTGGTTACTTCGAGCGGGCGCAGGCGATGGCCAATGCGCTGATGCCTACAGAACTGAGTAGGGCGATGGCCGAGGCAATGAAAACGGCGAAGTAGCTACATTCACAGTGAGAGGTAAGCATGAACATTATTGGTACAGAACATAAGAGGCAGCTTAAGTTGTTGTCATTGCAAGCGGCAGCATCGCTTAAGCTCGCAGAAGCCTTCGAAGCTGTTCGCGAATACGGTAAGTCGGAAGAGGTTGCCGAAAAGGATTTGTTATCACTCCTCTCGTTTCATGCTGAAAAGATGGGCTATGCACTGGTAGAAAAGATCGCGTGCGATGAGGAGTCAGAGCGCATGGGATGCGATGGTGAGCATGGGTAATTATGGGAAGAAAAGCACCAGCACCGTGCCCCCCCGGGGCCTCCAGAAAAAAATGGGTCCTTCCTGGCACTTTTGTAAAGCACGGGCATTGCGCGCCGCGTTCTGCGTCTAGCTATCAACTTTTGAAATTTGGGTAACAGGTAACACTGAGGTAACAGATGAACCAGTCAGATTTTGCCAAACTTCACGGCGTCAGCCGAAAGACGGTAACGAGCTGGAAGGCCCGCGGTTGGCTGGTTCTGGCCGGAGATGACATTGATGTCGAAGCGTCCAACGCCAACATTGAGCGCTTCCGAAAAACTGTTACCCGACCGGAAAAAAAAGCGGCAGGTAACAAACAGGGTAACAAAACAGGTAACAGATCCTCGGGTAACAAGTCAGGTAACAAAAACGATAAGGATCTTCCTGAGTCTGCGACGAAAACCGTCGAGCGGATGATCGCCGAACACGGCGTGACAATGTCGCTCGATGAAGCGCGCCAGATGAAAGAAAACTTCCTCGCGTTGCTTACCCAGCTCGAGTACGACATTAAATCCGGGCAGGTGCTGCCGTACAAAGACATGATTGAGGCTGTAGGTAATGAATACGCCCGCATGCGCACCCGTCTCATTGCGATTGCTCCTGAACATGGCCCCCGGTTGCGGGTGCTGGCTTCTACCACCAACGACGCGGAGTTTGTCCAGGCACTGCAGGAGGTGGTTTACGAGGCGATGGAGGAATTGAGCCTTGATGCAGATAACAACCGAGGAGAGAACTAACGCTGGAGCCTGGCGGAATTTCACCGGGGAGCTGCGCCAACGTCGCTCCGATGTTCACCCCCCAGAGCCGCTTTCACTGAGTGAATGGGCTAACAAATACGCAGTATTGTCGAAAGAGACCAGCGCCCAAACCGGCCGTTTTCGTTCCTTCGCGTATCAGGATGGCATGATGGATGCCATCACCGAACCAACGGTGATGCAGGTATCGGTAATGAAGTCGGCGCGTGTCGGCTATACCAAGATCCTTGACCACGTTGTCGGCTATTACCTGGCGCATGACCCGTCGCCGATCCTTATTGTTCAGCCACGTGTTGAAGATGCTGAGGACTACAGTAAAACCGAGATCGCGCCGATGTTGCGTGATACCCCGGTGCTGGCGGAAATATGCGGTGACCCAAAAGCAAAAGACAGCAATCAGACCATCCTCAAAAAGACGTTTGCCAATGGCGCCAACCTGACGCTGGTGGGGGCAAATAGCCCTGGCGGCTTCCGTCGTATCACCTGCCGGATCATTCTTTTTGACGAAGTTGACGGTTATCCGGCCGGCGGTGCCGGCGTGGAGGGCGATCAGATTGCACTGGGTATCAAACGCTCAGAAACATTCTGGAACCGCAAGATTGCCTTGGGCTCAACGCCGACGGTCAAAGGGACCAGCCGCATTGAAAAGGCATATGAGGAGAGCGATCAACGTCGCTATTACGTGCCATGCCCGCATTGTGGTGAACATCAGGTATTGGAATGGGGCGGCCCTGAGACCCCTTACGGCATAAAATGGGACAAAGATGAGCACGGCGAAGGAATACCTGAAACGGCTTATTACGTGTGCCGCCACAATGGTTGCGTGATCCACCATAACGAAAAATCCTCAATGGTAAAGCGTGGTGAATGGCGGGCAAGTAAACCGTTCAAAGGGCATGCCGGCTTCCATATTTGGGCGGGGTACAGCCTATTCCCCAATGCTGCATGGAAATACCTGGTTGCCGAATGGCTGCGGGTTAAAAACGATCCGCTGATGCGACAGACCTTCATTAACCTGGTGCTGGGTGAACCGTATGAAGATCGCGGTGAGAAAGCGCTGAGCGAAAAACGGTTACTGGAACGCTGTGAGGTTTATGCAGCTGAAGTGCCGGATGGTGTAGCCGTGCTGACTGCTGGCATTGATACCCAGGATGGGCGCTTTGAAATTGAAGTCACCGGCTGGGGCCGCAACGAGGAAAGCTGGTCTATCGCTTATGACGTTATTGAAGGTGATCTGGAAACCAATGAGCCATGGCAGCGTCTGGATGCTTATCTAAAACAGATTTGGCGGCGGGTGGATGGACGAGGGTTCACCATCATGGCGGCATGTATGGACTCCGGCGGACACCATACCCAAAAGGTGTATGAGTTTGCCAAAGAACGCCTTGGGCGCCGCATTTGGGCGATCAAGGGGGAATCCGCGCGCGGCGGTAAACGCTCTCCAGTTTGGCCGACTAAAAAGCCCACGTCGAAATCGAAGGCCAGTTTTAAGCCGATCATTATCGGCGTGAATGCAGCCAAGGATACCGTTCGAGGGCGTTTGCATATTGAGGCGCCAGAGCCGGGGGAATCGGCAGCCAGTTATATGCATTTCCCTGCCGATCGTGATTTGAACTACTTTAGCCAACTGCTGGCTGAGCGCTCGGTGCTCAAAGTCTCCGGTGGCCAGCGTTATCGCGTTTGGGAACAAATACCCGGGCGGGCCAACGAAGCGTTGGACTGCCGGGTTTACAGCTATGCGGCGTTGTGTGGGCTGTTTTACCTCGGGCTGAAATTGAACAAGTTGGCAGACAATATCTCAATGAACCCAGATCGACTGATACCGGCGCCGCAGCAACCGGAAGAAAAACCCAAGCTTCGTCTTCCTGGCGTCATCATTGAAGAGACAGAAAAGCCGAAGCGTAAGCGCCTGTCACAACTTTTGCCCTCTTAAGGATCCCTATGTTTAACCGTAACACTAGCCTGCTGGCCGGCGCGATGACGCCTGCGCAATTGCAGGACGCATTGGCGAAGGCGCAGCAGGCCTATATTGACCTTGCTGCCGGATCCCGTGGTGTCTCGTTTTCGTATACGCAGGGAGATGGCACACGTTCCGTTTCATACCAACAAGCCTCAATGGCAGACCTGATGGCACTGATCCAGCTGCTACAGGCTCAGTTAGGTATTGTTCCCCGCCCACGCAGGCCGATGAGGTTTAGATTCTGATGAATGACATCAAGATTTTAGGCCCAAACGGGCAACCGCTTACGGCATCAAGGCCAAGGTCGTCCATGCTAGTAGGGGGGAGCCGCGTACCCTACGATGCGGCGGATTCCTTCAGTGACCAATTGTCAAATTGGCAACCGGCGCTGTGGTCGCCCGATAATGAGATCAATATTTACCGCGATCGCATTGTCTCCCGTGTCAGGGATTTGGCCCGCAATGATGGGTGGGCCAGTGGCAGTATCACCCGTGTGCTGGATAATGCAGTTGGCGCTAACTTTCGTCCCATCCTCAAGCCTGACTATCGCATGTTGGCATTGATGACCGGCAATACAGCGTTCGACGCCACCTGGGCAGATGAATATGGCAAGGTGGTTGAAGCGCACTGGCGGTCATGGGCTAACGATCCGGGGCGTTTCTGCGATGTAGAGCGTAAGCAGACTGTGTCGCAAATGCTGCGGTTGGGTTTCCGCCATAAGCTTTTGGACGGCGACGCGCTGGCAGTACTTCAATACCGCCCTGATCGGCTGGGCCCTGGGCGTGGGCGATATGCCACTACGGTTCAGATTGTAGACCCAGATCGTTTGAGCAACCCGCAACAAAATTTCGATATGCCGAACATCCGAGGGGGTGTCGAAATTGATAGCGATGGTGCGCCAGTGGCGTATCACATCCGTGAGGCGCATATCGGTGACTGGTGGAGCGGTGCCAAAACGATGACATGGAACCGAATCCCGCTGGAAACTGACTGGGGCCGACCGCACGTAGTGCATGACTATGACCATGAGCGTGGCGCTCAACACCGGGGAAATGGGATGCTAACACCGGTGGTTCAGCGCCTGAAAATGCTGATCAAGTATGACCAGTCGGAACTTGAAGCCGCTATTTTGAATGCAGTCTTCGGTGCTTATATTACTTCGCCGTATGATCCGCAGATGGTTGAAGCGGCAATGGGTGAGACTTTCGATGATAGCAGTCTTGGTGTGTATCAAGACAGTCGCGTCAGCTTCCATAAGGATAATCGCATATCGCTGCAAAATGGAGCGAGAATGCCCATTATGCATCCTGGCGAAAAAGTTGAAACGGTGAATGCCGCACGGCCACACAGCAACTTTGAAGTGTTTGAAAGTGCGGCTTTGAGAAATATCGCCGCGGCTACCGGGCTTTCCACTCAGCAGGTGACACAGGACTGGTCTGACGTTAACTACAGCTCCGCGCGCTCTGCGATGCTGGAGGCATGGAAAACGCTGACCCGCCGGCGTGATGATTTTTCTGTCGGGTTTGCCCAACCGATCCTGTCCGCTTTTATTGAAGAAATCCACGACACGGAAGATTTACCGCTGCCAAACGGTGCTCCGCATTTTCTGGACGCCAGGGCGGCTTATTGCCGTGCGCGCTGGATGGGGCCAGGACGTGGCTGGGTGGACCCGGTAGCGGAGAAGAAAGGCGCCATTCTCGGTATGGATGCCGGCCTTTCAACGCTGGAAATGGAAGCTGCGGAAAACGCCGGTGAAGACTGGGAAGAAATGCTCGACCAGCGAGAGCGTGAAATTGCTGCATTCAAAGAGCGTGGGCTCCCGCTGCCGAGTTGGGCACAGGCTGAAATATTCGCACCAGAAACAATTAAAGATCCGGAGGCAGAGTGAATTTACCGCATCTTGCGCAGCGGCTGTTTAACACGCCGCTGGCGCTGCACCCACAAAAAGCCGAAGTCGTCATGGCTGCCATGATGGACCGCTTCGGGATAACGCGCATCAATACCCTGGCCTCTGACTGGTTGGGAGAAGACGACAGTTTTACCCGCAAAGCACGAAAGCAAGATGCCGGTTATGACGTGGTTGGTGGCGTTGCCGTCATCCCCGTTCAGGGGACGCTGGTTCAGAAACTGGGCTCGTTGAGGCCCTACAGCGGCATGACCGGGTACGACGGTATCCGCCAATCATTCCTTACGGCGATGAATGATCCAGAGGTGACCGGCATCTGTCTGGATATCGATTCACCGGGTGGAGAGGTTGCTGGGTGTTTTGACCTGGTGGATGAGATTTATCACGCCCGCGGGTCAAAACCAATCCACGCCATTCTGACCGAAAATGCCTATTCTGCCGCATACGCCATTGCCAGTGCCGCCGACCGGATCCACGTACCGCGCACCGGCGGTGTCGGGTCTGTCGGCGTCATCGTTATTCACTGTGACTGGTCACAGCGAATTAAAGAAGACGGGCTGGCAGTGACCATTATCACCTATGGCGACCGCAAGGCCGAAAGCAATCCTTACGTCAAACTGTCCGATCAGGCCCGCACCGCGATTCAGGATGATGTGGATACGATGGGTAGGCTTTTTGTCAGCACAGTAGCCCGAAATCGGGGGATCTCTGAGAACACTATCCGTAATACCCAGGCCGCCTGTTTCCTGGCGGCTGATGGCGTACAACTGGGGCTAGCTGACGCAGTCATGGCCCCTGACGACGCATTCCGAAAATTATTCACCGAAGCAGGAGCTTAATGCATGTCTTACTCAAAGTTTGCCCACTTGATGGGTTTTAAGAAAAAAACCTCTGAAGATGAGGACGACGACAAAGAAAAAGGTAAAAAGGCCAAATCCCGCCGCGCGGAAGAAGAGCGTGATGACGAGGAGGACGCTGAAGAGGAGGATGATCGCGAAGACATGGAAGACGATGATGACAGCGATCCTGATGCCGAAGAGGACGACGACAAAGAAAAGGGTAAAAAGGCTAAGTCTCGTCGTGCGGAAGAAGACGATGACGCTGATGCGGAAGAGGACGACGAAAACCGCGATGTGAAAAAAGGTCGCCGGGCTGAGCGTAAACGTTGTGCTGCAATTTTTGGCAGTAAGCACGCCGCAGGCCGTCCTGATATGGCGGCGCACCTGGCGTTCAATACTCGCATGAGCGCGAGCGAAGCCATTGGCACGATGGCGACTATGGGGGCAGTTGTTCCCGTTAAGTCTGCGCGTGTATCGCTGGATTCGCGTATGCAAGCCGAACAGATACGGCTGGGCCCGGATGGCAGCAAACCTGCCACGGGGAAAAATGCGCTGGTAAGCAAGATGACCGGCCTCTATGACTCTGCACGAGGTGCCAAGTAATGGATCAGTTTGGACAAAATCAATTTGTACCTGGCATGAAAAGTTCCCTGTTCTCGCCCGACCAGCTCGTCTCAGGGCCGCTTCAGCTTGTTACTGACTCGGTAACTATCGGGGTTTCTGGCACTATTCTAAAGCGAGGCACTGTGCTGGGTATGGTTACGGCATCAGGGGCTTTTATTCCGAGTAAAAAAAATGCGAAGGACGGTAGCGAAAAACCATTGGCTATTTTGGCCGATGATGTTAACGCCACAACCATCGCACAAACGGGCGGGGTTTATCTGATGGGGGAGTTTAACCAGCATCGTCTGATCTTCGATGCAACTTGGACCCTTGCAGAACTGAAAGTACAACTCCGCCCGATGGCCATCTTCCTGCGTGGCAGCATCCAGGCACCGGTATCCTGATCTCAATCTAACCCTTTTAAAAACGTAACAGACGCCAGTTCTCTGGCGAGGTTGCGCTCGTTCTGAATTCTGGCCGGCCACGGTGTCGGCATCATAAAGAGACTGAATATGGAAAACATTTTTGATACCAGCGTGCTGGTGCAGGTCGTCCCTAACCTGAAAACCAGCCAAAACTGGCTTCTGGATCGCTTCTTCCCAAACGTTGTGACCTACGAAACGGAAGAGGTGGCCATCGATGTGGACGTGGGTCTGCGTCGTATGGCGCCATTCGTATCGCCGCTGGTGGAAGGCAAACTGGTCGAGAGTCGTAAATACCAGACCAATACCTTCAAGCCCGCGTATATCAAAGATAAGCGTGCCCCGGACCTGCGTAAACCCATTCGCCGGCAGATTGGCGAACGCATCGGTGGTGAATACACCGCGGCAGAGCGTGAAATGCTGAACCTGCAATTTGAGATGGTCGATCAGATCGACACGATCAACCGCCGCCTTGAATGGATGGCGAGCAGCGCTATGGTGTCAGGAAAAGTCACCGTGGCAGGGGACGGTTATGAAACTAAGGTGGTCGATTTTGGCCGCTCCCCAGACTTGACCATCACGCTGAGCGGCGCGGATAAGTGGCCGTTAACCGTCGCAGCAGGCGCGACCAACACGCAGCCATCGGATGATATTGAGGAATGGCAAACCCGTATCCTCAAAAATTCTGGCGCGGTACCGACGGACCTGGTCTTTACCAATAAGGCGTGGAAAGCTTTCCGGTTGGATACCACGATCAAGGATAACGCCATTACCTTCCCGGCACTGAGCCCATTCGGCAATCAGATCAATGCCGGCCCGCAGGTCCAGAAAGGGGCTGTGTATAAAGGTCGTTGGGGCAACTTTGACCTGTGGTTGTATAACGACTGGTTCATCGATCCTCTGGACAACGTTGAGAAACCGATGATCCCCGATGGTGCTGTCATTATGTCGGGTGCTGACCTGATGGGGACTCGTGCGTTTGGTGTGATCCTTGATCCTGCATTCAATTATGGCCCCCTGGCCTACGCCCCTAAGTCCTGGGTGAAAGAAGACCCGGCACAGCGCTTACTGCTGACGCAGTCAGCTCCGCTGGTCATCCCAAGCCGGGTAAACGCCGCGCTCTGCGCTACGGTGGTGTGATATGGCCAAAAAAGCGCAAGAAAACGAACTGGGCGGCTTACCGCCCGAGTTACTGGTCGGTGACCAGGAAAGCCCGGAAACGTTGACGGTTGACGATCAGGTTCATGATGATTCTGACGACACCGACACCGACACTGGTAATGATGATTCGGATAAGGAACAGGAAGGCGAAGCGTCGTACGATGGGATGATTTCTGTGGTGGTCACGAAAGGCAATACAGTGCGCCATGATGGCCAAAATTATACCGAAAACCGAGCGTTTACGCTTTCGGCAGAAGATGCACAACGGTTGATCGGGATGGGTGTTGTCGCTGACGTCGAACACCTCCGCAAGTTGGCATTGCTGCGCACAGCACCGACGGTATCGGTTAAATCGGAGGCGTAATGGGCATCAACTGGGATCAGCATTTACTGGCACCATTACACGGCGTTTTTGGTGATCCGGTTGAGTTCCGGCCCCATGGCGGTGTCCCCTATGCCGTCAGCGGAATATTTGATCGGGCGTATACGCAGGACGTTGAGCCACTGGATGATGGCTGCACTATCAACACGACAAAACCGGTGTTGGGTGTTCGTGATGGCCAGTTTGAGGTGCCGCCGAAACAGGGAGATCGGGTGTTCATCGGTATTGTGGGTGGCGTGCTGGTTAATACGCTGTTTGCCGTGTCTGACGTTCAACCGGATAGTCATGGCGGGACGAAGCTTATTCTCAATAAGGTGCAATCATGAACCCCAGAGGGATAAGACGATTGGTCATTGAGGCGCTGAAGAATAAAACCGATGCCGGCGATCGGGTATTTTCTCCGCGGGACTGGCCGACAACCGCCGATATGTATCCGGTTATTTTGGTGCAAACGCCGATCGACGTTAAGAGTTCACTGGGCCGAAATGTTCCCCAGTTCAACACGGTGACCACTGTTCGTCTCACGGGGCGTCTGCAGGCGTTGGATGATGCAGCGGAAGATAACGGAGCAGAGAAAGCAGAAGAGGCGCTGGAGCAGTTGCGCGAGCAGGTAGAGCGCGCGGTGATCAACAGCTATGGATTGACCTGCAAAATCCAGCGGTTTTTGCAGGTGCGTTCCACTCTTGGTGTCGATGCTGATGGCGAAGGGCATACCGCGCAATTACTGATGGAACTGGACATTGAATACTACCAGGGGCCGGAAGAGTTCTCCCCGATTGAAACCACTCAGTTAACAGGCGTTGATATCACAATCACCATGCCGGACGGTACCCCGAAACCCGGTATCAGTTTTAATATTCAGGAGTAAATTATGCTTGTAAAACCGAAAGACGGGCTCAGCGTACGTTGTCCCGTCAAGGGCGTCCCGTTGCCTGCTGAAGGGGCTGAAGTGCCGGATAATACTTTCTGGCACCGACGCCTGAATGACGGTGATGTGGTGCTGGCGAAAGAGGACGTGGCGGCGTCTGCGCCTGCGAAAAAAGCGGGAGGCCATGAATGACCATCCCCTTCTCCACTGTCCCTGATAATGTCCGCGTGGGGCTGTTTTTCGTGGAATTTGATAACTCCATGGCGAACCATGCGGCGAACGCGCAGCGTACTCTGCTTATCGGCGGTATGCTCGCGTCGGGCTCGGCGACGCCGGGGATCCCCGTGCGCGCGGCCTCCCCGGATACTGTTGGCGAGCTGGCCGGCAAAGGCAGCCTCCTTCAGGCCATGATGACGGCGTACCGTAAAAATGATCCCGCCGCCGATGTCTGGATCCTGCCGCTTAAAGAGGAAGCGGGTACGATGGTTGCTGCAACAGGCTCCATTAAGGTGACCAGTGTGCCGACGGCGACGGGCGTGGTGTCGCTGTATATCGCCGGTGCCTGTATCCGGCAAACCGTTGTGGCGACGGATAAGGTGGATGGCATTGCCGCTGCCCTGGTGAAGGTCATCAATGAGCAAAGCCTGTTGCCGGTAACGGCCAAAGTGGAGAGAGATACCGTTAAACTGACGGCTAAAAATCTCGGTGCGGTGGGAAACAGTATTGATCTGCGGCTGAACTTTTTGGGAAGTGCAGGAGGGGAAGCGACGCCGGCGGGGCTGACCCTGACGATAACGCCGATGAGTGGCGGAAGTGGTGCTCCGGGTATAACCAGTGTGCTGGGTAACCTGCAGGATCAGGGGTTTGACTTCATCGTCAATCCTTATGATGACACGGCGTCGCTGGATGCGATAAAAGCATTTCTGTCTGACGTGGGTGGCCGCTGGGCGTGGGATAAACAATTATACGGCCATGCGTTTACCACGTTGACCGGTACCTATGCCCAGTTGGGGACAAAGGGGCAGGCTCGCAACAACCAGCACGAAACCATCATGGGCGTGAATAAATCGCCGTCTCCGCCCTGGGCGTGGTCTGCGGCGTATACGGGAGCGGCGGCGGTCAGCCTGCGAAATGATCCGGCCCGCCCCGTCCAGTCGCTGGCGGTTCAGGGCGTGCTGGCACCCGTGTTGCATGACCGTTTTGAGCTGACCGAGCGCAACAGTCTTCTGTACAGCGGTATCTCATCGTTTACCGTCGATGATGACGGCACGATCAGGTTAGAGAACCTCATCACGACCTACCAGAAAAATCGTTATGGCAATGGCGATGACAGCTATCTGGAGGTGGAGACTCTATTCAACCTGATGTTTGTCACCCGTTATTTGCGTACGGCGGTAACCAGCAAGTTTGGTCGGATGAGTCTGGCCGCCAATGGTACCCGCTTTGCACCGGGTGCCGCTATCGTCACACCGAATGTTATCAAAGCAGATCAGATTGCCGAGTACGGTAATTTGGTGTGGAACGGGTATGCGCAAGATGCGGAAGCTTTTGCGAAACATATTATTGTTGAGCAGAACGCGAAAAACCCGAACCGGGTTGACGTGCTGTGGCCCGGGACGCTGATGAATCAGCTGCGTGTTTTCGCGCTGCTTAACCAGTTCCGTACCCGGGCCGAATCAACGGGAGTGTAAATCATGAGTGGAAGTACGGCTAACCGCCTCGCGGGGACGGCCTATGTCACCGTCAACGGGGTCACGGTAATGGTGGAGGGGTCGTTTAAATACCAGCCCTCAACGGTCAACAGAACCACGCTGACGGGGATGGACGGGGTGCACGGGTATAAAGAAAAGCCCGTGGCGCCGTATATATCAGCACGTCTGCGCGACAGCGGCGGGACGAATGTGCTGGGGTTTAACAGACAGACCAACGTCAACATTGTGGCGGAGCTGGCGAACGGCAAAACGATAATCGGGCGTGCCCTCTGGACGGTAAACGTTCAGGAAGTGGAAAGCGAGGATGCCGTGTTTGACGTGCGCTGGGAAGGTCGAGAAGTGACGGAGAATTAAGATGGCAGACATTGAACGTATAAAGGTGGTCACGCTGACGGTTCCGCTGACTGATGAGGCTCAGAAGACCCGTTATGAACAGCTGGAACTGAAAGCGCCTACGCTCAGCCAGGCGGAGCAGTTTTACGAGAAACAGGCGACATCCACGTCGCTGGCGGCGATGCGTCTGCTTATCGCGCTGGTATCCGGTACCCGCGAAAGCGTGCTACAGCCGATGGATTTTATCGATTTTCGCCGGTGTGAGGAGTACCTGCTCAGTTTTTTGACCTGGAAGCCCTGACGGCCTGGCAGGAGCTGGCTGCGGACGTCACCTTCTATTTTCGCTGGCCGGAAGACCGGGCGTGGGGGATGACCCGCGCCCGGCTCGCCTGGTGGGTGGCGCAGGCAACCCGTATCAATAAGCTCAGGAAACCTGACGACGATGAGTAATGCTTTTGACTTTGAACTGGTGGCCAGTGACCAGGTCAGTGAAGCCATCACCCGGATTGAAGAGGCGGTCCGGGAGCTTGAGCCCGCGCTGAATAAAACGAAAGAAGGGCTGCAGCTGGGGGGGCAGGAAACGCAGGACAGCCTGAGCGGGGTGACCTCCCGGTTCGACCTGATGGCCCGGAGCGCGAGAGATAACGTACAGTTTATCGGTGATATGGTTCCCCCGTTAAAAATGGTGGGGGAAATTGCGGGTAAACTGGGCTCAGTTGGCCTTGTTGGCACTGCTGGATACGGTCTCAGGCAGGTTGCTTATGGCTTTCGTGAGGTATCGCGTGAGGCCTGGAATCTTGATGTCTCTGCAAAAAACGCGGGGATGAGGGTGGAAGATTTTTCCCGACTTGCCGGGGCGATGCGTCTTCTTGGTACCGATGGCGAAAGCGCGAATGCGTCCATCGAGGGGGTGGCAAAAACTCTGAAAGAGGCGAACAGCGGTTCGAATGCTCAGGCTCTCGGGGCGATGGCGCAGATTGGCGCTCAGATCCAGCGAAACAAGGATGGTTCTGTCGATACCTTGAAAACACTGGGGGAGATCGCTCGTATCTTTCCAACCCTGCGGCCTGAACAACAGAAGTCATTTGCTGATGCGATGGGGTTGACGCCTGAGATGCTGGCTCTGATGCGTGAAGGTTCAAATCTGAAAGCGTTGCTTGCAAAATCCGATAAGCTTGGTTTAACCGTAGACCCTGAGCTTAATAAACAGTTGTCAGAGGCTAACCGCCAGATGAATGAGTTTAGTGCTGCCTGGGATGGGGTAAAAAATCGTGCTGGGGGTAAGATTTCTAAATTCATTATGTCACTGGCCAATGATTCAAAAGATGCAAAAGGGAGGCGTTGGCAGGACGGGCTGAACGAAGGGATCAAATATGATGGGACGAAGTTCTATCACGGTGATCGGGAAAAGGATATTCGCTGGAAAGCATTACGGGATAAAGAATTTAAATCCAGCTTATCCGGATCAGAGAGGCTGAATTTTACGCTTAACAGACCTGATCCTGAAGTGGAGAAAAAGCTGAATGCCCGCTATGGAGCTACGTGGCAGGCCTGGCAATTGCGGGATGATTTGTCTGCAATTGGTCGCCCTCAGGCTGGTACAGCCAGCGGTAATGTTCCCTATGGGCAGGAAAAAAATAATGCCATCGGCTTCAGAAACCACAATCCCGGCAATCTCAGGGAGGCCTCAAATACCACGGGTAAAAACGGGGGATTTTCCACCTTTGCCAGTGATAATGATGGCCTGGCGGCGATGGCAAGGCAACTGATGTTGTATGGCGATCGTGGAAATAACGCTCTGAACGGAATTATTCACACTTACGCCCCAAAGTCGGAAAACAATACCCGCGCCTATATCGACTCCGTTTCCGGCGACACGGGATTTGACGTCCGGCAGCGCCTTAATTTGCACGACCCTGAAACGTTAAAAGTGCTGATGGCTGCCATGATCAAACATGAAAATGGTGCTCAGCCATTTAGTGAGGATCAACTGAAAAATGCTATTCAGACAGCGATTATGGATGACCGCTGGTCGGGAAGGCGTAGTACAGATGCACTTGCCCAGCAGAGATATGATGTTATGTCTGGTGGAAATACCACCGGACATCCAGATAATCCTGCTATTGATGATGCCAGCCCTCCGAAAGGAAACAGTATTATCCAACCCACGCAACGTGCCGGGGATCCGGGCCAGGCTTTGGTTGATAATATTGCCCATTCATTCAAGAGTGCCATGGAAGAGCAAAAGCTGAAGCTTGAAATCACCATGGTGAACGACAAGGGAGAGCGCCGGCTCTACAACGTTGAGAACAATGGCCGCATCACTACGCCGTTACCGTATTAACCCTTTCAGCAAAACTATCGTACTTATTCAGATCGCAACCGCCTTTTCTGGCGGTTTTGTGTTTTCAGGAGCCCAATATGTCATTGATTCAGGATGCCGTGACGACGCTGACGGGAGGCGATAGCGGCGATGACTGGCAGAAAAAAATACGCGCGAGCGCCTTTCGCGGCGTGCCGTTTGCCATGGTGATGGAGGAGGGCAGCCACGGGAGACGGCAGGCGGTGCATGAGTACCCCGGCCGTGATACCGCCTGGGTGGAGGATCTCGGCCGGGGAACCCGACGCTTTGTGCTCCGGGGATTTTTGCTGCAGAACAGCCATGTCTATGGTGGAGGGGATGTTATTGCGCAGCGTCAGGCGCTGATCGCCGCATGCGAGACCCGGGGCAGCGGGACGCTGATCCATCCGACGCTCGGTGAGCTTACGGTGTCCGTGCCGGAAAATGGTCTGCGTATCTCCGGGGCGATGGAGCATGGGCGGGTATTTGAATTTACCCTGACGGTGATTGAATCCGGTCTGAAAGTGTTTGCGGTGACCGGGAATACCCCCGCGGAGGGGAGGGTACACACAAATTACCTGAAGCTGGTGAGCACCGCGGTGGCTGGCACGCTCGCAAGGATCAAGGGGGAAATCCGCGGCGCCACTCAGGCTGTGAATACCCTGAAAGGCACGGTGACCTTCTGGAGCAGCATGGCGGAGGCCGCCGTCAGTGAGGTCACGAATATCAGCCATGTTCTGGACGCCACCTTTGGTAACCATCGCTACGGACGGTACAGCAAGGGGCTGGTTGGTGGGCACGCCTCGGCGGTATCCGGAACGACTCCCTTTGCTGATGTGGACGATGAACGGGCTCTGACTGAGCGGGTCACGGCGCAGTCAGTGATGGACCGCAAAATGATAACCGGGACGGTGGACGCCCTCATCAGTGCCTCCACGCCGGAGGAATGTGCGCAGGGGGTGGCCGACGTGGTGAATGCCATTCTTAACAGCGCGGGCAGCGTGAACGACCGTATTACCGCCCTGGAAAAACTGGCGGGTGCCACCAGTACGGCATTTCAGCCGTCGGCGCACGGCAAAGCACTGTCAGCGACAATCAATACGCTTATCATGGTGATTTGTTCGGCCGCCATGGCCCGCGCCGCCGCGGATGCCCGTCCGGTCAGCCGCGATGAGGCCGAACAGATAACGCAGCGCGTGGCACGACAGCTGGATGTTGCTCTGGTGCTGACCGGGGATCGCGCGGATGACGGGATGTACGACGCGTTGCTGAAGGTCAGGGCCGCCTTTTTATCCACCATGAACGCCCGCGCTGCGGGGCTGAGTGTGCTGATGCAGGTCACGATGGCTCAGACGCTGCCGGCGCTGACGCTGGCCAACCGGTTGTACCAGGATGCATCGCGCGCGGATGAACTGATTCAGGCCGCCGGTGTACCGCACCCGGCATTTATGCCGACAAGCATGAAGGTACTGAGACAATGAGTGCAGACAGCGTTCAGGACGTCGTCTCGCTGACGGTGGGCGGCAAAATTATTGAGGGCTGGGATTCGGTCCGTATCACCCGGGGTATTGAACGTTTTCCCGCTGATTTTGAGCTCGGGTTGATGGACTACTTCCCCGGCAGCGGCGACCGGCAGCTTGTTGTGGAAGGGATGCCCTGCATAATCCGTATCGACCAGGATCGGGTGCTGACCGGCTATGTGGATGACTGGGAACCTTCCATCTCACGCTCCCTGCACGAAGTGCGCGCGACGGGGAGAAGTAAATGTCAGGATCTGGTGGACTGCTCGGCAGAGTGGCCCAATAACGTTATAAACGCCAGTAATGCGCTGGAAATCGCCTCCCGGCTGGCATCGTATTACGATATCAGTGTTTCTACGGACGTTGACGATCTGGTGAAAGTACCGCAGTTCACGCTGAACTGGGGCGAGTCGCCTCAGGAAGTGATTGAGCGAGTGGCACGATGGTCTGCATTGCTGTACTACGACCAGCCTGATGGTAACCTGCTGTTGACCCGCACAGGAGTCCGCCGTGCAGCCAGCGGTGTTGCTGAAGGTGTGAACGTCGAGCAGGCGTCCTTTCGTACCACCATGGCGGAGCGTTTTTCTGATTATGTTGGTGTGTCGATGGGGGTCTCTCCGATTGCCGGATATGCGCCGGATACGGGTCAGGATGCCGTTACGCTGGCAACGGTCAGGGATCTGGAGGCGGCCCGCATGCGCTACCGGAAACACATTTCCATCGTAGAAAGCACGCTGATGGCGTCTCATCAGTCGCAGCGAGCGATTAACTGGGAGATGAACCGTCGGTACGGGCGTTCAAGGCAACTGAGCGTGACCGTTGACGCATGGCGGGACAAGGACGGGAAGCTGTGGGAGCCCAATACGCTGATCCCGGTACACCTGCCGACACTGCGACTTGCCGATACGGAGATGCTGCTTGCTGAGGTCACCTGGATGCGGGACAGCAGTGGTACTCACGCCCGGCTCACTATGATGCCACCGGAGGCGTTTGCCGTTCAGCCTTACGCGTTTTATTCGCAACTGGCGGGGTTTAACACGTGAAACAACTCTTCAGACATACCGCAACCCGTATTGCCGGGCTGCTGGGTATCGGACGTGTCGCGTCGCAAAAAGACGACGGCGCGGTACAGACGGTGCAGTACCAGACTCCGCTGGAGGTAGCCTCTGCACCCCGGCTGACCGAGTTTGGCTTTTCCTCTGCCCTGCCGGTCGGCGCGGATGTCGTGCTGGCGTTTCTGGGGGGCGATCGCTCGAGCCCGGTGGTCATCGCGTCGAACCACCAGGGCCACCGGCGCGCCGGACTGAACCCCGGTGAAACGGTGATATACAGCCAGTGGGGTAGTGAGATCCTGCTGACCGAAAAAGGCGTGTTCATTGATGCCCCGGGGCAGAATGTGGAGGTCAGTAACGCCACCACAGTGACCATCAACGCCAGCGAGGGCGTCATGATGAAAAGCCCGTGGCTTAAATGTACGGGGGATATTATTGACAACTGTACGACGAATACGCACAGCGTCAAAGTGCTGCGCGAGGCGTACCTGTGCCACAAACACGAGATGAATCATGTCCAGGGCGGGAGTGACAGCCTCAGCAGTGAGACGACAACGGAGCCGCTGAAATGAGTGATATTGCGTCGTTCTGGAACGCGGATGAGATGTTTGCGGACTGGCGGACAGGACCCGGGGCGCTGGCTTCCGGCGAAGCGCTGCAGACGGCAATTTTAATCAGTCTGTTCACCGACCGTCTTGCGCGGGCGGATGACTGCTATGAAGGTGATGACCGCCGGGGTTGGTGGGGGGATGCCGGCGAAACCCGGCAGCTTGGCTCCCGCCTGTGGCTGCTGCGGCGGGAAAAACTGACGCCTGAGGTGGCCATGCGAGCAGAGGAGTATGCGCGTGAGGCGCTGGCCTGGCTCACGGAGGAAGGCGTGATAAGCGAGGTCATTCCGGTCGCGTACATTACCCTGCCAGACCGCCTGAGTCTCATTATCCGGTATGTATCACCGGGCAGGGACTGGCAGGCATTCGGGTTTTACTGGATATGGGAGCCGTTTTAATATGCCGTTTAAACGAAAAACGCTCAGTGAACTGCGTGATGAAAACCGGAAATTTATGCAGTCAGAGCTGGAGGATGTCGGGGCGCTGCTTCACTTTGCTAACCTGAAGGTGCTTGCCGATATGGATGCCGGCATGGCACACCTGCATTATGCCTATCTGGACTATATCGCCCGGCAGACGAATCCGTTTACCGCGACGGATGAAAATCTTGCCGGGTGGATGGCGATGAAAAATGTGTACCGGAAACCGGCGACCGCCGCCACTTCACCGCGGGCGCAGGCCACCGGCCGGGTGGATGTTGTTATTCCGGCCGGGGCTGTTCTTAACCGGGGAGACGGGTATCAGTACAGAACGGATAATGAACTGAGAATTCAGGCAAATGGTGTGGGGGTTGCCGCAGTGACGGCCATTCTCCCGGATATAACCCATGATGTGACGGGCGGGGGCGCCCGTGGAAACGCGGAGGCCGGAACCCTTCTGACGCTGGATGCCAATCTTGCCGGGGTGGATCCACGAATAACTCTGCTGTCAGCCGCCACAGGTGGTGCAGATATCGAGGAGGAAGAGGCGTTTCGCCAGCGCGGTCTGCTGGCATGGCAAAATCCTCCGCAGGGGGGCAGCGATGCGGATTACAAAAAGTGGGCGCTGGAGGTGGCCGGGATCACCCGCGTCTGGGTAAAGCGTCGTCTGAACGGTGCCGGAACGGTTGGCCTGTATATCATGTGCGACGGTAATCAACATGGTGGCTTTCCGGTGGGTAGCGACGGCATATCCCAGCGTGAGGACTGGGGAGCAGTAAAGGCGGCAGGGGATCAGCTGACTGTGGCAGACCATATCTACCCGAAACAGACCGATACCGCCATTGTATTCGTGTGCTCACCGATCCGCCGGGTCATTGATGTTGAGATTGCGGGCCTCAGGGAGGCTGGCGGTTCAACGGTAAGGGCTATCACCACGGCACTGATGACGCTGTGTGCCGAAAAAGCCGATCCCACCGGCGGCGGGAAGATGTACTTATCGGATATTAACCGCTGTATCAGCGAGGTGCGCGGTACCACGGGTTATATTCTGCGCTCACCGGTGGCCAATATCACCTTTGCCACCGGTGAGATCCCGGTGCCGGGAAGGGTGACGTTTGTATGAGCCGGTATTCTGAACAGGATTATGCGGCAGCGCTCGGGGCGTTACTGCCTTCCGGCAGGGCATGGCCACGCGGGATCTCAACGGAACATGCCGCCGTACTTCGTGCGCTTGGCCGGGCGTACCAGCGCTCGGACAGGGATGCCGTCAGTCTGATTGCGGGGGCCTTTCCGCAAACGGCGACGGTGATGCTGCCTGAGTGGGAGCATACGCTTGGGTTGCCTGATGAGTGCTCTGCCTGTGCGGCGGATGAGGTGGCGTCGGTAGCCGACAGGCAGCGGACGGTTGTCGCCAGGCTTATCAGCACCGGGGGGCTGAACCGGGATTACTATATTCACGTGGCGGCGGTGCTGGGATATGCAATTACCATCACCCAGTTTCGCCCGGCGATGTGCGGGATGTCAGTCTGCTGCGAGCCGCTCAACGGCGAGGAGTGGCCGTTTACCTGGCAGATTAACGCCCGTCACCTGAAGCTTAAAAAGGCGCGCGCCGGCAGGGCTCATTGTGGTGACCCGGTGGCCTCCTGGGGGAACCGGCAGCTTGAATGTGCGCTGGGCAAAATAGCCCCTTCCCACCTGCGACTTATCTTCAACTACGTATAAACCATCACGCGATTTCTTCATATTTTCATTCACTTCATCACTGTGAGGCTCCCTCATGCTCAGAATCGGGCAAATTGAACCGACAGCGACCGCTGACGGAAGGTATACAGACGGCAATGTGGCTGGCGGTATTAAGGCAACGCGCCTGCGCGCAGGGGCCTTCACGGCCGTCCAGGAGGAAATATGCAGTGTCATTGAAAAGGCTGGGCTGAAGCTGGATAAAGCCCGTTATGACCAGCTTCATGACGCGATAGCCAGAATGATTGAGGGGGCGGTACCTAAAAAAGCGGGGGATGTTGGTGCGTATTCCAAAGACGAATCTGACCAACGCTTTCAGCCTAAGGGCGACTATGCTGCTGCGGATCATGCATATTCTAAAGGTGAATCAGACCAGCGGTTTCAGCCTAAAGGTGATTACCAGCCTGCCGGGAGCTACGAACCTGCGGGGCACTCTTACTCGAGGGACGAGTCTGACCAGCGGTATCTGAGCCGCAATACCAGTATCCCCCCGGCCTTCAACCCGGCAGGCTATGCTACCCAGCAGTGGGTGGACGGTAGCTATCCGAGGCGCAATGAGGCCGTCGTTGAACTGCGAATTATCAAAGGGCCGTCGCTCACCAAGGACATGAATGAAGATGGGGGCGTCTCCGTTTCGCTTGACTCCGGGGCCGTCCTGCTGACTTTTGCGGCAAACAATTCGGTGATAACGCTTCAGTACGGCTATATCCAGTACCGGGTGGCAGGCACCTGGTTCACCGTCAGATGGAATTAATACCTTGAAAACATCAGGCATATTTAAACATTATGACGCGGCATCCCACTGGGGAGGCCTGAGCAATAAGCAGATTGAAGCCTTATCCGGTGAGGCAAGTCTGCTGCATCACATCGCGACCACGACGTCGGGGGCGCTTTTTCTGCGGGATGAGCACGGGCACGACTGGTATCTGTGGCAGAAGGCGCTCTCAGATAACACGCTGAAGGTGGCATACAACCCTGCCGATGGCCTCGTCAGCCATACCGCCTTTGATGCAAGCGCACTGGTGCCGGATAACCTTGCAGTGGCGGAGATTGTCGCCGACAAGGTGCCGGCAGGGTATGACCACCCCGGCACGGTGCTGCGGTTTGCCGGCGGCGTGCTGAGCATTGTGCCGCCCGACCCGGTGGTGCAGGCCCGCGCACGGCTGGCACAGCTGCAGTTGGAGGCGGATCGTGTGATTGCTCCGCTGGCAAGGGCGGTAACGCACGGCATGGCGACGGACCCGGAGAAAGCGAGGCTGGGCGCCTGGGAAAAGTACACGGTGCTGCTGTCGCGCGTTGACCCGCGCACCCCTGAATACCCCCAAAAACCGGAATAACCTGCGAGAATAACGGATGCAAAAGATAGGCGATATCACGAAAACAGCGGATAAGCAGGGCGAGTTTACCAACGGCAGCGTGGCTGAAGGTATTGAGCCCACGGAACTGGACTGCCAGTGGTTTAACACCGTTCAGCGGGAGTTAATCGCTGTGTTAGCCATGGCCGGAATAACGACACGCCCGGAAAATGATGCGCAACTGGTGGAGGCCATTAAAACGCTGCTGAAAAAAGGGGATGACGAAGTTAGAAAGTCCGTGTACCCGAAAGAGGAAGCGGATAAGCGTTACCTCAGCGCTAACACCAAAATCCCGGACGCCTGGTCAAAGACGGAGGCCAATAAGCGCTTTCAGCCTAAGGGAGATTACCAGTCTGCGGGCTATGCATATTCAAAAAAGGAGTCTGACAAACGCTACCTCGCGAGCGGTACGAAAATCCCGGATGCGTATTCCAGAACGGAGTCGGATAAGAAATACCAGCAGAAAGGAGAGGGAGTCGGTTACTCAAAAAAAGACATCGACAATAAATTCAGCACTCTCGGTACGGCGGCAAAAAAGAATGTCAACCGCTCCCCGGAGAAGCCAGATAGAGGCGCCGTTCTCTGCGCGGGTGACCTGGGGATTGGGAGCCCATTAGATATCCCCTCGGGCGTCAGGCTTGAAGAGTTCCTGAGAAAGGCTGAGGGGATATTTTATATGGCTTCTGGGGCTGGTACTTATCCTGATTCACCAGAGTGGTTTAGTTCACATTTTTTCGTGTTCATTCAGGCCAGGGATGTTACGAACAAAATAGTTCGTCTCTGGAATCCTCTCACGGGTAGTGAGGCTATGGGGACTATCACATCCAGCTATGACGGTAAATGCTGGCACCCTCATTTTTCAGGGTGGCAGCGGGTGCTCAGTGGAGAGGAGGTCTACACGAAAAAGGAAATTGAAAAAACGTTTCTCAAAAACACCCTGATGGATAAGGACACCTCTAAAGACGCCTCACCCGTAGGCTCCGTGGGGATGTTTATGTACCGCGGCAATGTACATATGCCCACTGGGTGGGCCGTGCCGGGGGCAACTCTGGTGCCTGCGTGTATCACCCAGACCGTTAAAGAAGGGGTGTATACCAGAGGACGAGAGGGTATGCCGGGAACGTGGCGTAATCTCGGCGCGCTTTGTCCGAACAGCGTCTGCCTGTTCGTGAGGATGGTATAATGAGTCAGGTATTTGAAAAGGTCAAAAATCCGGTTTATGCCGATGCGGAAAAAAAGCTGATTAACTGCGAGGTGATATTTCCGGCGCTGGGCGACGAGTATGTGCCGTTCACGGCATCTGCAGACGATGGGGAGGCGCACGGGCGTGAGATTTACGCGCAATGCGTGGCTGGCAAGTGGGGCAAGGTGAAGGATTACGTTGCGTCGGTAAAGAGCGCGGAGCAGCTGGCGGCAGAGGCCAGAGCAGAGAAATCCCGATTGCAGTCAGTGGCGGAAGATGTGATTGCGCCGCTGGAGCGCGCGGTGCGTCTGGGTATGGCAACGGATGAGGAGAAGCAACAACTGGGAGCCTGGGAGACGTACAGCGTGCTGTTAAACCGGGTCAGTCATGAGGACGTGGCGAACATCACATGGCCGGAGAGGCCGGAGTAAATCCAGCGTGAACGGCAACTCGCCCTAAGTTGTTTCTCAGGGAGGGGATCCCGTACCGTGAAATACAGTACGGGACCTGCCCAGGACAGTATATTTTGAGGATTACTTTACAGGTGTTTTTTCGCTGACTACCGCAAATGTATGGGTTTCTGTTTTATTGTTCTGTGCATCAACAATAAAAATAGCGGTAATAGTGAATGTTAAACCTGGAGCGGTGTATTTGTGGGGAAACGTAAAGTCAAAAGGGTCCGCGTCGGGGCAATGTAACCCTCTGTCTTCATGCTCCCATAGTTTTCCTTCATGGGTTATGTCAGTGCTGTTGTATTCGCCGGGTGTATCATCATCAGCAAACTCATGGTCGTATACCACTGACTTACGTAAATAAGTTAGCTTTTTGTCCCGTTTGTTTTTTAATAGAGTCTCAGTAGTGAATTCAACCTGACCATGACTGTTGACTATCACTGTATTATGATTATTATCATTTAATAACGGTGGAAGGGATTTCGCTGTGAAAGTTATATTTTTGTCCCTGAGTATTTTTTTGATGAGTAACCTGGTGCTATGAAGGTCATCTTCATCATTAAACATCATGAAATAAAAGTCATTATCACACTTCATGTCATCTAGAATTAACCATGCTGATGCTGTTCGGCTTTTAAATCTACCCTCTATGTTTTCATCTCTGTAATAGTTAAAGTGGAGCGTTTGGCCTGTATTACCTATTTGATAACTAAAGGAAATATACCAGTCGGTATTTTTACTTTTCGCTGTTTTATCATGAATGCCAGATAATTCTAACATGCCAATTTTTTTGCTATGTATTACCTCTGGTGGTTTTACCTTCCATATGTCATTACTGGTGGTTTCTGAGTTTGCTTTCGGGGAAAGGATTTCCACCTTTTGGAAATCGTCCGGTGTTAAGTTGTATATTTTTATTTTATTTAGTGAATCTAATGGATTATGGAGAATAGTCTGTTCGTACATAAATAAGCCTCGTTCTAAAAAAATGCCACAGCCCGCAGTGGCGTAAAGGAAAGCATCTCCACACAGATGCCCGGAAATTACCGATAAATGGGTTTTCCCACTACCGTTCACCCATTCTCCATTATAGATATTTAATGAAAGTTATACAGTGTGCGTTTGGATGGGGTGCGGGCATTATTTTTGATAACTGCTGTTTCACTGTGTTTTATGGTGCTTCCATATAAAACAATTAGGTAGCGTGTGACTAATGATGTGTAGATTCAACTTTTCAGAAGTGTTCTGGATGGGGTGTTGAGGTTTTTACGGATGCTAAACTCAAGCGCCAAGGTGTGCCCTTTTCGGCTTTGGCTGGGGTGAGCTAAGGAGGGGCCAGCCTATAAGCGAGCCCTCTCTATGCCCGAATCCGAAAAGCCGGGCGCCAACCACGCAAGCGTTTATACGGGCCATGGTCGAAACGCACGTCCAGCATAAGTACCCATTGTTACGGTTGCTGATGCGGTGGGTTATCGGCAATAAATTGATGTCCATTGGCGGTGAGTTGTAACCTGGATACTCTGATGTACTCACTTTCATCTTTCTCTGCGACGGCGTTCGAGGTAATTAGAC
>RCUE01000075.1_pt1 | contig 44427 bp, 80 predicted proteins | sample 2166111 | NCBI WGS metagenome assembly RCUE01 (sample SAMN09930795, study PRJNA488358) | compost metagenome | feature: garden; material: soil; isolation source: compost soil in phenylacetonitrile-enriched culture | place: Germany: Experimental Botanical Garden Goettingen | collected 2016-01-27 | reverse complement strand
CAATGGCTGTCAGGACTCCTAAAATAGCTGTAGCGACGGTACTTACATATGGTTGCACGGTTTCGATAATTGTTTGCATGATTATTTATCCCCTCTCGTTTTCAACGATGCGATTTTATTTTTTGAATCCCAGGACACTACAGCGCTGTATGCCTCCGCAACGGGTCTGAGCTGCACGTATGCCACTCCTTCGACCAGTTGGGTAAATTGCAGCTTGGCTCCATTTAAATAAGCCACCTTGAGACTGGTGTCCCAATGACACGATAAGCCCAACGCATTAGCAAGCACACGCAGCGGAACATACGTCCTGCCACTAAAGAGAAGCGTCTTCCCTACCTGTTTGCCATTTACGACGAACGAACCGGACGTGACTGTCTCCGTCTGCTCAGTCTGTTTTGTGAAACGTTCGCGTAGTTCGTCCGTTGTACCATCATACTCATTCATATCCACGTTCCCTTTTATCCCGGCTACCTTGCCGCTATCGCTGTATTGCCAAATATTCCAACGTTTCCACGTCACTGTATCGCTTGGGACGCGAGTATCACTATACCGGGCTATCCATAGTGGGTAACCGCCCAGTGAGGCGTTAAAATTGGCCGCAAAAGCATTACCTGTATAGATAATAGGCTTTCTTCCAGTGAGGCGTTCCAGCTCCAAGAGAAAGGCCAACGCTACCGCGCTAATGAGCGTTTTGGACAGATTGCCGGGATTGTTTTCATAGTCCATCACAGGCGGCAAGTCCAGTGATTTCCCACCCCCTACCTGTTCCAATACCTCTGCAAAATGCCTTGCTTCCGCTTTCGCTGCGTCAACACTGGTGGCATCTAAAAAATGATAGGCTCCCAGCAACACGCCTGCTGCCTTGGCCCCTTTTGCATTTGTAATGAATGTCGGATCAACATATCGTTGTCCCTGACTTGCTTTAACGAAGGCAAATGAAATACCGTCAGCCTTGACCGCCTTCCAATCAATCTTTCCTTGATAACGGGATACGTCGATTCCCCGCGCGTTACCTTTTTTTCGTGATTGCAAAATAATTCCCCCTATACAGCAGGCTTCTGCTGATCTTTGTTTTCTGATTCTGGCATATTTGGATTTTTAGGAGCCTGTGACCGAGACTCAAAAATCTTGACCGCATTCCTGAGTACATCCGGCATCGGTACACCCATGCGACCTACATTCTCAATAATGGATAGCAACTCATTCGCCAGATAAAAGAAAATGACCGCATCCTGAAAATAGTGTAAGTTGCCCAACGCCACATCTATGAAATGTGCCACCACCACAATCAAGAAAATAACTACCTTGCGTGCTATGCCGTGATAACCGATCCTGCTGCGTAACTCTCCGCGAATCCATGCGGCTATCCAGCCAGTTAACCAGTCCACAACCACAAAAATAAATAGTAAATGTATCATGATGTTCCAGCCTCCAAACAGGTAGCCGGCTATCGCTCCAAACCCCGCCGCCGCTCCCTTAAAAATGTGTGTTAATCGGTCGTCCATGACTTCCCCCGCCCTCTCAAATAAATAAGCCCCCGACCACTCCGGGGGCATAAAAATAGCGCATCCCTTTGGGTGCGCTGGTTACACTTGTTCTTCCGGTTGCTCAGGTACTGGATCGGCTGCAAGGTCTGGACGCTTGGAATAAATCTCAGTCAACACCAAGTTACGATTTTCATCGTCCATCTGATAACTATCAACGACATTTTCAATCCCTCGTTCTCCACGCTCATAGCGAGTAATACAAGCATTGGCGCAAATACGAACACGCGGCATGGACATAGCTGCCATATTCATTTCACCTCCCCTCATTTACCTAACATAATTTCCGTGAGCACCAATTCCAGGTCGGACAGACGTTGACGGAGCAAATCAGTTTCACTTTGTTCCGGCGTAGCTGGCTTTGTTAGCTCTGCTATTTGCTCCGGTGTAAGCCCCTCAATCCATAGCTTGTCTGGCTGCTTGGGAGCAACATATACAGGCTGATCCTCTGCAATCCTACCCTTAGCCTGCCAGTTGTCCAGTGCGGCTATATACGCCTCCTGCGCCTCGTATACGGAACTTTCATAATCCCTCCAAGCAGCAAGGTCAAATTTCGGCTTGTACAGGCCCGGTGTTGTAATCGGTACACCAACCGTATAGCCTACAAGCTCCGGCGTTTTTGGTTCGGTATCCTCGTCCTGATCGTCCGGCCGGGCATAAAAAGGGACGACACCGGAAAAGGCATCGTCCACTACTTCATCTTCCAAATAGAACCCATCTGTATTTACTTTAGGTACTACTTTCATGTGTCAACTCCTACCTTTCTGCGATGAACTGAATGCCATCTAATCTCACCCATATGACAGGCACTGAATTTCCTATTTGCACCTGTCCGCCAGACAACACTACTCCCCTTACCATAATGTCGGATGTCCCTGTATTCCCTGCGAGCGCTACGGCTACAGTTTGTTTAGGCCTATATCCAACAGGTAGCATAAAAGCTACAACATCCCCAGTGGAAGATGGCTTAACTGAACCTTGAATTGTTACAAGACCATCCGATGTTTTACGATACTCTACAGGTGAAGTTGGGTACTCCAAAGTTACACCATTAAGCAACGTAGGCGTAAGAACTGCGGGATTATCTTTGTCAGCCTTCTTGTTCTCCAGCACAGACACACGCGCCGTATTCTGTTGTACACTGTCCACCAAGTCTGCAAGTAGCGTTTTTTCATTGGCTGCGTAGGAACCTGTAAATGGTACGACTGGTGAAGGATTAAGCATGAAGTAGGTTGTGTTGTACACTCCCTCTGCATCAAACCCGTCTTGCCCCGCCTGTAACCAAGGCCCGTTGCCCTGTAATACGGTCGCGTTAATCACCCAGCCCGAAAAGGTGCGCCCGCCCTTGTAATTAGCAAGGTAGCTCTTAGGTCTGTACTTGAGTGTACCAGGATACCCCTCAGCGTTGACACTGTATGTCTTAGAGTTTGCATCAAGATGTGGTTTAACTGCTTCGCGTACCACAATACCCGTACCTACTTCAACCTGATTATCGCCCTCGGTAAAGGTTAGCTGCCCTTCTGAAATGATAGGCTCCACAGTAGGCGTTGCAAGTTGGTATACGAGTCGGTACGGTTCCCAATATACAGCCCTACCGTCTTTACTCAACCCTGGGTCTATTTGCGTTGTAGGCAGTACGGATGTGGTCGCCCCGTGATTGTTTATTTTCCTCCAACTTTTAGGACCTTGATTATTGTATAATTCAGCAGAAGTACCGTTCCAGTAATACATATTCCACCCTAGGAAATACGCTTTAATCTCGTCCTGTGTTGGTGTGAATCCATCTGCCCATCCGCTGTCTACGGCAGGAATACCCAAGTAAATTTCTCCGGCTGCTGTAACGGCATTCGTATCTGTTGAGCTGCCCGTACTTCCTTGCAGTAGTAGTTTTCCGTCATATTTTGTGCCTATACCACTACCTGCAACCGCTCCAACCGCCAGTCCTGACACTTTAACTTGCTTGTTTCCACTAGCAGGAGAACCCTCCCCTAATGCCCATGCTAAATTACCATCTAGCGTCATGTCTCTCCACTTCTTAGACTTGAAGTATTGTCCGTCACGTTCGAATACAGTATCCGCATTCCCCCCCGTAACCGGATCGGCGTATAGGTCCGTTTGCAGCGCCAGCATGGAATCCTCGCGTGGTTTGAATGGTTTGGCTGTGCTGCCGATGTTGAGCATAGGGTTTTCATGGCTGAATGTACCCACGGATGCGTATCGTAGTCGCACGGACAAAAAGCTGGTTTGGGCTGACGTTGTAAAGGTTTTAGTTCCCACAACCACGACACCTGTAGCAACCTCACCGCTCGGATCAGAGTCGTTTGAATCTCGTCTTTCAATATACTGCAAACCATCGCCCACGCTTGACATGGTGTAAGTTGTGTTAGGTAGCACAGGAACAACGACTTTTAGGGGTGCGATGATATCAGATACAGCCCTTACCGCTGTTGCTTTATTAGGGCCTTGAACGGTGACGATACCGCTAGTGGTCACCGTCCACTCATGAAAGTTTGGCAAAAGGTTTTCCCCGTACCGTATCGCATATGGATTACGTACAGGCATTACACTGTCTACATAAGGCCATTTAGCCGCTGCTTGCGCTGGCGTGTAGCTGGCTGCTGCCGCATAATCCGCCTCGCTAATTTCGTACACGCGAACACTATCCATATTAAACGTATTACCAGCCGCACCCGTACCTGTAATGGTCAGGATGTGGAAAAAATCTGTAGCCGCGAACCGCACAACGGACGAAGCAAAAGCAGAGGCCGCTGCTACGTCATTTCCATTGGCGCCAGTAACGCCATTTATGGATATAGCGACCTTACTGGTGCTGCCGTTTTTCACATCTGCAATAGCAATGTATTTGCGTCCGGGTGTGGTCAAAAAGGTTGCCGAGGCTGTCGCTGGAACGGAGCCAAGTGTAAGCTTAAAGCTACTGGTTCCGCTGGTTTTATTAGCTGTATCTGTTGCGATTGTGGTATTGGACGACCACAGGCCCACGCTTTCGCAATTGCCCATCCTGCCAAGCAAATTCACAAGCATTCGCCCGGTCACACCGTCCAAAGAAAACAAAGCTGACTTAATGGCGGTGATGATCTGCACTCCTGCATTCAGCGTTACTTCCTGTCGAGATGTAGTATCAAAGCGACCTTTAACCCCATCCATAACACCAGCAAAACCGTCTATCTTCTCCCAGTTGTCATTCATCATCGTTTTTACATCGAAGAAATCGTTACCCTCTGCTACTGGGTCCTTCATGTATAAGCCTAGCTTAGGTGTATTACTAGCCAATCGGTACACCTCCTGCAAAATTGTTTAATGGTGTTTTATTTATTTCATTTATCCGCATTACATGGTGTATTTCACGAATAACCAAATAGCGAAATTTATATCGCACTTCTAAATGTGCTGGTTTTATTTCTTCGATTGCGTCCTTTAGATCTTGTAGATTTGGCGGTATGCCTAGAGTCCCGATAAACCTGATTACGAAATAGTATTCGGACGGAAACACAGTTACATCAACCTCGCCACGATCATAGCTATCTGCCACATTTTTAATCATGCTAGCCGACACCTTGCCGCTCCCGCGCATCTTAGAGATAACCACGCTCCGCCGCTGCTCAATTGGCTTAGAGGGCATGGAAATTATTTTAAGGTCCTTTTCCCAAAACTTAATGCCCCATGTCGCAGTCTCTGGGTGAAACTGGCGGAATGTATCCACTATTGCAGCATCCAAGCTCGCAAACTCAATATCTTCCGACTGCATTATTTCTACGAATTCTTGAATTTCCTCATAATAGTCCGGCAAGTATGACATAAGTTTTCTAGACATGTACATCCACCGTCCCAAGCACTGCAACCGAATCCAAAGGTACTTGAATATTGCTGGTCACTCCGTTAATGGTCAAATCAAAGTAGTCGATAACAGGAGGCACGTCCAAGATAAAGTTGGCGATCCGCGTAATCCGCACCAATGTGTCAGTATCGTTAAATGCTAACCCCTCCAGATACTTAGCAATACTGGCTTCCAATTGCTCTTTTACATCTTCGGCTGTCGCATCCCGCGCTAACTGTACCCGCACGCTGACGTTTATAGGCACTTCCCCAGCTCCGACAACCGTGACAACCGGGCCTATTGGCGCAGCTCCTTCACCGTGTCCATCCTGAGTAGGGTCTATATGCATCTGCACAGCCTGTACAACAGCAGGTGAAGGTGTTCGTTTCTCATTATTTAGAATTACAACTTTAACTGTGCCGTTCCCATTCCAGAGCGGAAATACTTTCGCATCACCTACGCCAGATACTTCACGAGCCCATACGACATACTGGTTTTTATTTGCGCTAGTGATCGGCTTTGTAACTTTGTCCTGATAACGGTCATAAAGGGCTTCGCCCGACTCTACATCTTCCCCAGACACCAATAAGTCAACCAGTTCAGCTTTTGCTAACTTGTCTATAAAATCTATAGGCAGAAGTGCTTCTGAAAACTTGTTACCTATTGCACCGGCAGTCTCACACTCAACCGCAAATTGCCCAACTCCCAACTTGCTTTTTACCACATAGTTCAAGTCTTCAATGGAGTAACGACTTCCAATTGGCACATCCATAAGCTCGTTTTGGTTGTTGTAAAACTTGCCGCGCCACTGGGCTTTAGTTGCTTCCTTACGAACTATACCGGACCAAGCTACTGATTTATCTAGTTCCTCTCCATTCTCCGGCGCAGGAAAACGGAGGCTACGTTCGATGTCCAAATTAACATACATTTGGGCCAGTTCATTTGCAGCAGGTGCCAGAGCATCATAAATAACGCTCCCTTCCCGTTTATCCATGGTATCTGGTATACGGGCCAGCAGACGTTCTAATATGACCTCTTCTGTTTGATCCTCATACAATGCCGCCCACCCCCGTTTCATTAACAAAATTGCCTTGTGTGGTTACTACCTCATACTCTGCTAAGACATCGCTACCGGAAAAGGTGAATTGAAAGTCTCGCACATCTGTAATCCGGTCATCTGCGAGTAGCGCTTCACGGACCAAACGTTTTAATTCAGTCTGCACAAATAACCGGCTCTGCCCTTGCAGCCGGTCTATCTCAGCTCCATAATCATCGGAGTATATTAGGTTTTCATAACGTAATGTCTGGAGTATCTTATATACCACCTGCCGCATAGCTTCCAGACCGTCCACAATGCCGCGTGCGCGTCCATTTGTGAAGTCTAAAGCATATGTCTTGGTGGGCATTTCTTCCTCTTCAATTTCCTCGTCTACAATGCTGCCGCCCTCTGGTATCATGGTTTCACCAACTTATCCATGACGACGAACTGTTGACCGCCTTTCATTTGTTGCAAGACAACTGCATCCCCCATTTTCAATCCTTCGCGAATCACCAGCACATCCGGCAAGGCAGTTTGAGTGGTCTTTGTAGCCGTTTCTGTTGGGGTCTCGTCTTTGTATACATGGCTGTGTGTAAGACTAACCACATATCGCTTTACACGCTCCGTGACAAGCAATAAATCTGCGTCTAGCACTAGTCGTTGATCAACAGTAATTTCAAGTGGGTCTACTCCCGTTACTTGTCCAACTATGCTCTCGCTTGGTTTGGATGCATCCACAGTACCCAACGCTATTTTTTGTAATTGTTTTATCATTAAATCACCTTCAATTCGAGTGACATGGTATGTTCTAAACCCGAAAATTTATGTGTGCATGAATCTACCAAGTAAACTTGGCTTACTTTTAAATCATCAATAAACACAGGCACATAACACCCCGCCCGTATACTTAAATCCCCCATAGCATCTATACTCAGGCTTTTGCTCTCCCTATTGTGTAAAGTGAGCAAGTTTTGCGCTTTTTGCTTAATCTGTGCTGCGTTCATTTTTTCGTCTACCTTGTCGTACAGCTGGAGCTTTCCCCACTTTTTGATATTGTTACTGTCCTGGTAGACGTAAGCGTCTCGTTTACCGCTCTCTTTGTTATCCTGCACCAGCTTTACATAATTGTACGTCTCGCTGTCTATGGACTTTTTAAGCGCGTATCCGGTCATTAGGCTGCCATTACCCACGGATACAGATACAAGCATGTCAGCGGCACGTTTGAGGGCCAGAGCGCCGAAGTCGTCGTAGAAAACGTATACTGACCCGGTAGACATGAGCGTTTGGTCGATAGCCTTGTAAATGATATCTAATAGCTTTTGATTGTCCTCGACCATGGCCGGGATCTTATATCCTGTATCAGCAATCATCCCGGTCTTAAGTTTGAAGTCCTCCGCAATGCGCTTGATAACCGCCCCGGCCGTTAAGTTTTTGAACACATAGGTATCGTTGGCATTGAGATACCTTATTTGGTCGTACGCAGTAATCTTCATGTCGGATTTCTCCGACTGTTCCACCGAAAAGACATAACCGTAAAATATTTTGTACTTGCCTTTGGTAATCCGAACGATATCCCCGTTTTGAACTTTGAACTTTTTATTTTGATAGATTCCATCCTTAACAAGCGTGATATCTACGCTCCCTGGGCTCCCGGTGCGTTCAGTCTTCCACGTCAACTCAGATACCAACCCCGAAGCGTTTTCCTTCCCGGCTAAGGCTTCGCCCGACACTTGCCACACGTTACCATCTCGGTTGTCGATAAATATATCCATGCCATCACCCCGGCAGCCTCAGCACTTGCCCGACCTTTAGTCGTTTGGCCTGTGCATTCGTGATTTTGTTGAGCGTTTGGATCTCCTTGTAACGGGACCCGTCACCCAAGTTCTTTTTAGCGATAATCCAAAGTGTATCGCCAGCCTTAACCTTGACGGATTTAGGCTTCACCTTCTCGTTGGGCCGCTTGGCCTTCGCCTTGGTGGTTGTCGTCTTTTTTGCGCCTGTCTTGGTTGTGGTCTGCTTTACCTTGGCCTGCACCGCATTGTAAAACACGTACTTTTTGAAGGATATTGTGTATTCGATGTCCGATGTACCAGCTACCGGCTTCCACTCGAATTCCTCAATGGTCACTGGCATATTGATAGCTATTTCTTGTGGACTCTTTTGTGCGCCCGGATCAAAACTGATCGCAGAATAAATAAAGCGGATGGGCCGTTTGGCATCCATCCACTTGTTTATTAGCTCTATATACTCCGGTATGGGCCGCAACTCATCCGAATTTACAAATGGGTAGTCCTGACCAGGAAAGAAACTGTCGAACGATATTTCATCCAATTTACCCGATTGGATAGCATTAATTTCCCCACCGTCTACAATCTTGTATGTGTTGCCGTCTCCAGACCTTTTGACGCTCATTTCAGGTGGGTTAACCGGAATACGGAATGCTTCTTCTCCGTTGTTGTAGCTTAGTAGTATGGCGTGTTCCATTATTAGGTGTACACCCCCTGTGCCGTTGAAACAAACTGTTCTTCCAGATGATCACCAATCTTTTTGATGATCGTATCTACATCAGCCCCATTGTTTATATCGCCAGTCTTGACCTGCACTGTAGGCGTAAGAGTTACGAAGTTTTGGATTGACTTCATTTCTGCAATATCTCTCATAACCTTCAGATCCTCGCTTGAGATATCTACTTTGTCCTCTATCTTTCCGACTTTGCCTACCTTGCCGACTTTACCGACATCGCCAGCGCCGTTTTGCTTAGGCATGGTCGGTACTTTGAATGCACCACCGCCGCCAAGACCATTCGACAATTTTCCAATTGAGTTAGTGAAGTTCGTAGCGGCCTTGTAACCTTTATTGAAAGAATCAGAACGTCCCATCATACCCATTTTATACTTGTCAAAATTAACTACGTTTTTATCGGTTGTAGGTTTTGCTGGCCCCAAGTTTTCCATAGTAACATGCGCTACTGCTTTTATACCCGTATCCGCTACACTGTTTAATTTCTCAATTAACCAATTGAGGCTGTCAATTATGTCGTTAACGAGAGTAGTGAAATACTGTGATACCGTTTGAAACAAGTCATAAAACAGCTTTTTAATGGCATAGACCGGATCTATAAAGATATTGACCAGAAATTCCACGAAACTAAGGATCACGTTCCAGAGAACAGCTATCTGGTTGTTTATAAATGCAAACATCACGTAGAATGCCCCAACTACAAAACCAATTACTTGGCTTGTAGAAACTCCAAACTTATTAAGGATGGTTATTATTGCGATTACCGCAACCACAATAAGAGCCAACGGCCACACAGCGATAATCCAATCAACGGCAAATCCAATAGCCACTGCAGCCGCTACTACACCCAGTACCAAGAGAGTATTTTTCACTAAGTCCCAGTTGTTTATTAGGAATTGCACTACGCTTGATGTAACTTGAGCTATCATAGACATACCGGCCTGTATACTACCGAAAAATTGGTCAAACTTGCCTGAAGCAAAAGCTTTATTTAAAACGTCAAACAAAGGAGCAAACGCGTTTACTGCAGCATTACCAGCTTCAGCCAGTTTGAATTTAAATGTGTTCACAACTTTCTGCCATTTTGCAGCAGGAGAATCCAACATTTTTTCAAAGGCTTTTTCTGACAGGTTTTGCTGTATCAGAAGTTTGTCCATGCCTTTAATAAAGCCTTCAATATCCCCGGCTTTACCTGCTTTAAGCGCGTCACTATTTTTGATCATTCCACGCCCGATATTAAAACGTTCAACGATGGATGTATAATCCCCGGATAGCAACTCCTTCATTGAAAATGCTGCTCCCTCAAGCCCTTCCGTTGGATTGAGCTTCGCAAGACGCATAGACAGCTTATTTAACTGTGCTAGTTGCTTGGGATCAAGCGTAGAGGACATGAATGACATAGTTCCTGATAAAGCTTGCTGCACGTCTTGACCAGCAGCTAATGCCTGTTTAGTAATCGCATCGTAAATAGCATTACCCAATGCTTCTGATCCCGAACGGGCAACAAACGTACTGATCATCTGCTGTTGTTCCATTGCTCCGCCCATAACATTCTCGAACAGACTTTTGGCAGCTGCAATAGATACATAAGCAGCAGCGATGTTCCTAAGGTTGCTTAGCATCCCCTCAGAGTTCCGTCCACCTTCTCGCAATCTCCGGTTCAGTTGATCTTGTAATTGGTTTATCTTCTGTTCCAAAGCTTCTATCCGTGCTAAAGCGGCTTGTAACGATGCTGCGTTCGCGCCGCTGCTTGTTCTCAGTTGCCGAACAACACGAATAAGCCGCAGTACAAGCATTTGCAGATTACCAAACATAGCTTGCAGTGAAGCTGGCAATTGAATTTGTATACGAGCCTGTATATTCCGAAATTGATTATCAATTTGTTGCCGGATATGCCGAGCCTGCGCTAATGCATCAGCAGCGTTAATTGTTATATTTACTACTGAAGCAGTAAACATCCCGCGAATACGGTCACGAATAACTGTGATCTCACGCAAGATATCTGCTGAATTAACTACGATGTTCACTACAGAACCTGACCCCATCTGTCTTATGTGGTTCCGTACGACTTCCAACTCTCGAATTGCATTGGCTGCATCAAGGTTTATCCGCACATTTCCATCAGAAAGTGACTGTAAGCTTCGCTGGACCGCATTCAATTCGCTAACTGCATTTGATACATTTACATTGATTTGAATATTCGCACGTGCTGCCAATTGTAATCTTTCCATCTGTCGCGTTGTGCTTTGTATAGCCTGATTGACCGCATTAAGCTTATTTGAAAAGTTATCGTATAACTGGAGAGTCGATTGTACAGTAGCCATGCTCCCTCCTTCCCAAATAAAAAAGCACCCGAGTGGGTGCCTAGTTATTTCTTTCTCGCCGGTTCAAAGTTTGTTACCTTGTCACCAACAGTAATTTTTTTCTGTTTTGAAGAATACTCCGCTTGTGCATCCAAATCTAATGAAGGTTTTTTCCCTTCTACAAGTTTATGAGAACTATCGAATATCACAACGCTGCCTAAAGTGCCTCCATTTTCAGCCCACGCTTCTTTAGCATACAATTCCTTAATGATCTCGTCTGCTGACTGATTGGTCACAGCACCTTTTGTTTGCTGGATATAATAATAGCGAGAACCATCAACTCGGTATAAGACCTTGAAAGGTGTCTTACTCTTATATTTTTGCGCTAAGGGCGTGAAATCTTGTTTTCCCGCGTTCTGTTCTGTTTCCGAACTAGCATTCTGTGCTGACTGAGGTTTTATGGCCCCGGTGCCTAATCCGATTAATAGGAGTATAAACAAGGGAATCACTATTATTGCAAACCATTTCAGCGCCTTCAATTGCCCTCTTTGTCTTTCTTTCCTTTTCTCCTGCTTATATTCTTTTTTCGATTCTTGCCACTCGCCGTAATTAGACATAATGACCCTCCTGAGTGGGTATATTTTACCATTATTCTATCAACTCAGGAGGGAAGAGTAAATCATTTATTTAGTTTTGCAGCTTCTCTCTTTTCATTATCTATACGTTCTTTTATCATCGCATATATGACCCCACGCTCTGTAACAGACATTTTCATAAGATCTTGGGGCAATATACGCAACTTGTGGAGAGCGAAATATGCAAACGTTGCATCTGCATCGCCCTCCTTTATTCGTTTTTTGTTTCTTCCATTACCTCGTTGATGTCACGATCATAGCCATTAAGAGTTTGAACGTGATCCCAAAGGGTTGCGAATTCTCCGGCCAGCAACATTTTATTAAGTAGATTCTCTGCACCCATCACACCGTAGTTTTTTTGTAATTCTGCATCCTTGAGGTTAGGGTACACAACAGTTGCGATAACCAGTTTAGTTGTATATTCGTCCGGGTCAATTTCTGGTAACTTAGCGCCCCCCTTGGCTTTAACCATTTTAGTAGAAGATTTTCTAATAGCTTTGTTTTCAGCCTCAGAAATCCCTTGAATCTTCCAAGGAATAGGTTTGCCTTCGTCATCTTTAAAACGATCTGATACAACTACCTCTTCAGTCACATCTACAGCAGCATTCTCCACAAAAAATGCACTAAAATTACTCATTATTAATATCCCCTTTTAATTAAATTTAGGCTCCCAGTGTAGGAGCATTGAAACTGTCAGGTACATCCACGTCGTCAAAAGTAAAGTCGATATCCTCTTCCAATACTTCGGATTCGGTATCGACTTTAGCCATGATCACACTATCAAGATTTACGCTTTTCAGAACTACAGTTTGTTTCCCAATCGAAGAGGAAGGGTCTTCGTTTACGATCATGATATCAAAGTAGGTATCCTTGCCTGTCTTGATATAATCCAACATTAGTTGCCGGAAACGAGTTGTTGTATAGTAAATCGTCATATTCCCTGTACCAACCCAACCGTTGGCTTTGTGCTGTGTACCGCGTTTATTTAAGGTTTTGACCTCAGACTTTTGCTTTTCAGCCTTGGCTTCCAGTGTTTTTACGTAGAACATTTCTTCTACGTCGCCTTCAATGGTAGCAAAGGCTCGGCCCTCTTGCCCTGATATTGTATCCCCAGCTTTTAACCATGCCATATTATCTCACCCGCGCTTTCTGATAAATTTTTTCCGCGCTATCCACAGGTTTAACAAAATACTCGGCGTAAATCGCGTCTTTGTCAGTACCGGCAACTATAGTCACGTCTGTTTGTCCATTGAATTCCTCAATGGCGTTAATACTTTGGTTTAGTTCGAACAACGAGATTGCTTCTTTCTTGAAGAGGTTCCGACCATCTGCATTGTTATCAACCTTACCAATGTAGGAATTCTCATAGACTCTCTGTAAATCGGTTGCAATTCCATCCAATGTGCGAATAATGCGATTCTTACGGAAGTCTTTATTCTTTTTAGGTGTAAAGCTTCGGAATGTATTGATGTCCTGCTGTACCTTGGCTTTGCCGCCTTTATAGATAAAGAAGAATTGGCCGCTTTGCACACCTGCAATTGCTTCACGGTTTGTAAATCTAACGTCTACATCTACTGCGTCATCGTAGTCAGCGTAAGTGAGGGATTCGTTAACGTTGGCCGCTGCTGTCGCGGCTGCTACCCAAGCAACTGCCTTAACCTTGTCAATCACTGTGCCATCCGAAAGAATAACGCCGTTCGTGACGTTTATTACTCCTTCGCTGTCAGCCGCGCTGTAGTTTGGTAGAACCACCTGTACATTTTTGCCCTCGTCATTACGCAGGCGGTTAACGTAAGTGGTATACAATGGCTTAAGCGTTGCGTCATCATACGGCACTCCTACGGTGTTGAAATCTTGTGTCTCAATAGTCGCCATATAATCTGAATGGTCTGCGTTGGTTGTCGTACCGTTTGCCCCGCCAGTCAGCGGTGCCCCGGCTGTGGCTGCCAGTGTTTTGTCAGTAGCAGAAGCCTTGAAACTCACCCATTCATTAGCTACCAGGCCGTCAATATTAGTCACTTTCTGTAGATCCATTTCCCGGCCCTCAACCAAAGTTCGAACGTTGAAGCTAGATGGCGTGTCAATATCTGCCTGAATCACAATAGAAATATCGTTCCCTCTCACACCGCCATACTTCGCTGTAGCGACAAGGTTGCCACTTGTGGCTGTAGCCTTTGTCCCTTCGTTTAATCGGTACACCAGCAGCGTTTTGGCGCGCTTAAGAGCCTCCTTAACCAGCAGGAGGCTTGTGTCTGTAATGTCGTATCCCAACGCTTTTGCGATATCATCACCAGCATCAATGGTAATGATTTGTTTTGCTGGCCCCCAGCTTAATGTCAACGGCAGGGTGACGGTACCACGATCACTTAACGTGCCTAGTGGTTTAGGCTCAGAAACAACGTTGGTATATACGCCAGGTAGATCCTTGTTCTGTGTAACCCATGTCCCAGCCATTATTTAACCTCCTTCTTCAACCATTCGGTAAGAACTCGTTTAGCTTCACCGATGGTGTAATTCTGTTCGTCTTCAAGTAGGACGCTTAGTGTATCTTTTTCGATCTGTGTAAACTGCTGTGAATCTTGGAATTGCTCTTTGGCAAAACGGGGTTCTACCGAAGCTGACGACGCTGCCGTCTCTTTCTTCGTAGGCGCTGCCGCAGGCGTTGTCTCGGTTTCTGTTTCTTGGTTATCAGCCACGTATACCAGCCTCCTGTTTTAAAGTCCTCATTTTTGTTTCTGGCCCCTGCGGGCGCATTAAATGGACATTCACATCCAGGAAGAAATGCAGCACGTCATCAACGATTTGGTGTTTCATCCCCACCGCCCTGTACAGGCTGCCTTCCCATTGGATATATTCCATTTCCTCGTATAGCCGATCAGCCACGGCCTCGCATTCTCGTCGCTTCTCTGGGTTGTCCGGGTCTGGGAAATAGTGAATGTCATAGTTGTCTACCCTCATGTAGCGGCGACCAAATTCCCGGTCTTGCGAACCGTTTATAAGCAGCACAAAAAAGCACGGCTCGTCGAAACCCTGCTCTATGCGCTCGTCGTATACTTTCACGCCTGTTTGAAAGGATGAAAGATACTTTCGTATTCCGTTTTTAACATCTTCCATTGCATCACCTCAAATGGTCCTCCATGAAGCGTTTAAGCTTACGATCCATGAGTGCAGGCAATTCGCGTTCCAACTCTCGTTCTGAGATGGTGAGCATGAACCTACCTTCCACCCATCCGGTGTGCAGCCTTGTGCGGTGACCGTATTCCACATAAGGCGCATATTCGATAGGGTTAAACAATTCAATGCTGTAACCGCCCCCTACGCGCTCTACAGGGCCTAGCTGCCAGTTACGTCTGAGCATCCCGGTATCTACGGGAGTTCTTGCCACCGTTTTAGCTAGTAGCCTGCTGGCAAGCTCTCTTATGCTGTCCTCCACAAAGTGCGGGTAATCAGCCTGCATCTTCCGCAGGCTCTTGCCCAGCTGCTCGAACTCCGAAAAATCAAACTCAGCAAAGCTCATGCCTTACCAACCCGCTTCATTTTGACCTCTTGATGTGTTGGATATATGAAAGGTTCGCCTGACTGCTGAAACTCATAATTCATTCCATCCTGCGTAACAAAGATTCGGCTTCCGGACGGAATAACGATATCTGGAGCAATGAACAGCTTGCCATCGTATGCGACATCATTGTTCGTGTCCGTTTGGGCTGCGCTTGGCAATGACGCTTGAGACAATGCACAAGGCTGGTTATCTAATATAACGCCTTTGCGCGGTCTCTCAGTGCCTGTTACCGGGTCTTTGTAGGTTATCTGTCCCTCTACCCGACAAACGCCCGTATAGGTCATTTCAAGCAGTCTGCGTTCTGTTACCGGATTGCCCAGTTGCATGCTACCACCTCAATCTACGGAATGCGTTAAGCTGCGCACCATACGCCTTAATAAAGGCTGTGCCCTCAACGCCCTGCTTGGCATCCGCAAAGAATGTGAATTGCACGTCACCACGCTTGATGCTCTGGACGTTCTTCTCACCCTCACCAGCTGCGGCCGGAGCAACGAACTGATTGAGGTAATAGTCCTTGGCGATCAGCAGCAGTGTATTTTCAAGTTGCTCCGGTATGTCGGATATGTTGCAGTAGTTCTTGATGCCATCAATGGTGAAATCCAAGGAAAATCCAAGTTGTACATCCTTACTTGAATCAGTAACTGGGATGCCAAGTAGGATTTTAAGCTTGATCAGCAGCGCTTCCCTGCGGTTCGGTTCCATTTCCTTCACCCGCTTTCAGAATGGCTGCGAGCACGTCTTCCTTTTTGGTTGCGCCAGCTAGATCAATGGAGTTTTGTTCGGCGTGATCCTTCAGCTGAGCTAGATTCATTTTGTTGACATCCGTTTCAACGGGTTCTTCAGGCACTTCAGTATCAGGGCTAATAACTTTGTCGGCGATCAACCCTGGTACATGCCTTGGAGCTACCTCAATTTCCTGCCCCTTGATGTGGAATTCACCGCCGTACTTTGCACTATTTATAAGAGTCACTTTCACTCTACTCACTCCTCCCAAAATAAATAGGAGAGACGATTGTCTCCCCTTTAGTTAACTTTAGCGATAAAGATGTTATTCATTTGTTCAAACGAAGGCATTACGATTTCAGATACGATCGTATTGACGTTTACTGGATGCGGCTCTTTGTAGGTTGTTACCGCCACGCCTGTATTGACGATTTGTACCTGAGCGTCCGTACCGCCACTCATCAAATCCGCTTCTTCAGGTGTAGTACCATACCACGTATTGCCCAGTGTGTTAGCTGGGATAAGGGTAAAGTAATCATCAGGGTAGAAGAGTCCTGTTGTGCCATCTTGTAAAGCAAACTTCTTGTTGTATACAGCTACAGTAAGACCCAATTTGCTAAAAAGATATTGTTTCATCATGGAGTCGGTCATAATGATGTTCTGACCACCTACAGGATTCATGTCCAACCGAATAGTTTTATTATTTAGAATGTAATTCCACGTTTTCCGTGTGCAAATTGCATTCTCAGGACGAACACCAGTATCATCCTCAACTAGATCCTGCCACGTTTTGATGTCTTGAATGATTGGAGCATCAGGATTACTCCATTTAGCATCCGCTGTAAGCGTGGTTTTGTGTTCATCAGACATTTTGTAATCGTATTTGTATTGCTGGCGATTGGCAACGATGTCGATCCGCCCCAAAGAAAGTAATTGCATGATCATTCGTTCAGGCACCACTGTAGCACCATCAATCAGCGTTTTTCTATCATCGTAAATCTTTTGTATGAGTGTTTGATAGTATGCTGCATTAGGAGACGCTAAGAGTCTTAGCAATTCTTGACGTTCTGTTTCATCAATGTTCATACCTTCACGGAAAAACGGCATTTCAGTTTTGATTTCTTCAAAGCCAATTCGGTCTCTCAATGTGGCTTTGGCATCAAATGCGGATGGTTGAAGGGATACTGGCAAGCCTCCCGCCCCTTTAATCCATTTCAAGTCTAGCCCTTGTTGCTTTTTCGCCGGGAACAATGTTGCTCCCAAGTAAGGAATTGCGTTCGACGCTGTCTCCTGATAGTAGGTAGTAATATTCTCGGCTGTTACAAGATCAAAAATAGTTGGCATGTCTTCGCCCGTCCTCTCTTATTTCAAAAATGTGATTTGTTTGAGTGCTGTAATTTCTTCTGCTGTTGGTGCTGTTGGAATTTTGCCCAGATCTACGAACCCGTGAATCATCAATGCTCCCGGTGCAGGGCCATAAGTTACATCAACATCTTCAAATAGCACACCTTCCGCATTAGAAACCCCCGTGGTTGTGACTGCTTTTTTGCCCAGCTTTGTAATGTCATTCAAAATTCCGTTACCGATAATCGTTCCAGCAGGAACAATTTTCTTTCCATCCGCATTAGCGGTGATTCCTGTATCATCCACCGTAATAGCTAAGTTCACATAATGATCAGGGAATTTGGTGATTCCTTTTTTGTTACCGTATTTAGTGACCACAAATTTACTCATTTTCTCATCCTCCTGTTATTGAAAATACGACTCGCGTGCTTTAGACAGGTCGCCGTTATCTGCCGACTTATTCTGCGCAGCGATCTTCCCATAATTGGGTTCACCCTTACCTGGGTCTTGCTTTCCGCCTGCTCCATCTGCTGGTGTAGCTCCTTTTGGCTGGAATCCCGGTTTCGGGTCCTCTTTTTGCACAAATAAAAAACCATCGCTTTCGCGAAGGCCTGTGAGTTGGTCGTCCAAACCGCCTTTTATAGCGCCATTGTCGTCCAGTTCGATTTTTGTTTTGTCCAGTAGCTTCGCAACAATATCAGCGTTGTGAACCTGACCACTCAAAGCCATCTTAAGCGCAGTGTTCAAGCGCAGTTCCTTCATGTCAGTTTCGTACTTGTCGGTAGCTGCTTTATTGTCCTCTTGAAGCTTGGTAATCTGATCCTGTAGTGCTGGCACATCCCCTGCGGCCTTCTGCAAATCAGCCAACTGCTTATCCCGTTCCTTCAGATCCGTTTCGAGTCGTTTCTTGGTATTGTTCACTTCATCGAATTTATCTTTTGGGAACCAGTTGCCATCATTAACGACCGCCAGTTTCTTATCACCAGCCTTTTCAACAACTTGGTTATACAAATCTTCTCCAAGCAATTCTTTCAATTCCATTAATAGCACCCCTATTTTAGTTTTTATGACGTGTAACCCACCACGCATAGGATACGTTCAGTCAGCCCCGAACCTTTAAAGAGGGCAATACCCAGTTTATAGCCGTATGGCAGGGCAAATGGTCAGTTAGTAAGCCTTGCTTTTATTTCCACCCATCCAGTAGCGGATACAGGCAATGTAGTCGATTCAATTCGAGGCCATTCATGTTTTCCAACCGTCACTTTGAAATTAATAATCGGCTCCCAAGGGATATACAAGGCTAATGCCAAGTCAATGGTTATTTGCATAGCTCGTTCGTTGTCATAAAGAGTAACCCTATCATCAATAACCAGCTTTCCATTCTTGTTTAGTTCATACTGCCATTCAATGTTCGATGCAGATTCTCCGGCAAATCCTATTTTCTCTTTTAAGATGTCAATGACCTCAGCATTGGAAAGTGCGTCTGCCTTTACAACTCCACTCATGATCGCCCCTCCTTGTGTTTTTTCGCAAAATAAAAAGCCTGCTGCATCTAAATGTGCAATCAGGCTTTAATCCTTACTATTTTGTTTTTCAAATGGCTCTTTGACTTGCCTTAGCATGTCAGCAGCTATTTCTTCAGGTGTTTTGGTAAAATCCAGCTTCAGCGGCGTATCATCGATTAAACCGATAGTCCGCTTTGGCTGCTTGGAAGTCTTCGACATACGTCCACCCCAGTTCCTTGATTATTAACTGTAGCCATAGATAATCCATATATTCATTCTTGGCTGTTTCTGACATTGTAGCATAGTTCTCGCTGCTTTGTAACTGCTCAAGAGCGGTCAAAGCGGTAGATTCCAGTACGTTGTTAAATACAAGCAAATCAGAAGATTTACCATTAGATGATACTCCACTTACTCCGCCATCATGCCCAACTGCAAGCAGGCTAGCAATGGCCGGATAAATAGCCATGTTGCGTATATCCTTAACGTTAACCCTTGTCCCTCTCGGGTGGTTGTGAGTCAGGATCACGCTATTCGGCGGTGCTTTGATAAGCGAATCGTGTATCTCAGGCGTGAATGTAACCTTATTTATGATACCATCAGCTCTGCCGATTTTCTTACCTGCTGTCTGATCCATAATGACCATGATTTCTTTGCCTGCTTTGTGACCTTCCCGGGCAAGACTACGGTTAACCTCAGCCAACTTTTCCAATACCGGTTCTGATACGTTTGGCAGATCAACATGGTAAGAAGCTTTAGGATTGTACTTCCGATTAAAGCTGCCTCCAGGTTCTTCAACCTCTGGATCAGGCGTGTTGTTTTCCGTGGGTTCATTCGGCGCGCTCGGCTTAACATATTCCTTTTCCCATTCGGAATAAGTCATATCCCCGGGAACAGCCTGATTCTTGCCGTCTTCGTCCCTCGCAACTCGCTCTTGGACATTGTCCTCATAATGTGGAATCGTGGTAGAACGGCAATAAGCATGCAATGGCGGGTAGTTTACTCCTACCTCTGCCTCAGACACCGCAAATACCTCTCCGTCCATGTGTCGGCAGATAGATGATGTGCGTTTATCTAGCGTAGCCGTGTACTTGTACTGTTCAACGCCCAACTCTTTGTATGCATCCATACGAGACTGCCCGGCAAAGTAGGCTGATTCAGTTTGGATGATCCGCGCGGCAGCTGATCGGGATACTCCCATACGGTCAGATAAGGCGTTAATCATCTTGTCCGGTGTATCTCCGCGTATCATGCCCTGTGTAAGCACAGTTTGAAGCTCATGGACCAACTTGTCACGGTCTTTCCATATACGAGCGCTGAAGTTCGAGCCATCCGCCGCCCACGGTTTACTTAAGACCGCCTCTATCTGGCGTTTGTCCAGCTTGGAAAATGTAGCGCCTAACCCTGTGCCTTTGTGAAGCTCAAATACGGAATGATAGTACCCATCCTTGTATATGTCGCCCATTAGCTCTTTAGCACCTGCCTGACGCTTTCCGGTCAGTACCTCGACATGTTGCCGCATCTGCATTTGTAGAGCCTCTAAGCGAGTCATACGCACTCTTATGGATGCATTCTCAAGTTCCTTCATCCACCGCTGATCAACGGCGTTTTCTCGCCCTGCCTTGATGTAATCTTCAACAGTCCACTTAAACTCTTTGAGCTCACCAGCTTTGAGCACTTGCCGTGCTTCAGCTAATCCCATTTCATTATTCTTGGCAAAGCGCTGATGAAACGCGTCAATATCCTTTTGGATGGCTGCATTAGCCTTGGCATACTCCAGTTCCATCTTCTTGACGTAAGCATCACCCTTGCTTAGCTGCGCCTCGTTGAGGGCATCCATACGGCCTGACCAGTATTCCTCGGACTTCATGACGGATCATCCTGTTTTTGCTCTGTCTCAGGAGGGTTACCACCTGTACCGCCATAAGGCTGGTCTGCTGCAATAGTGATTGCTTCGGCTTGTTCTTTTTTAATCCTATCCAGCTCTTTTTGGACATCTGTCACAAAAGGATGATTAGCAACAAGGGTTTCATTTGATAATGTACCCACACTATTCTTTACGTTCTCGACAGCTTCGGTCTCGTTGATCATAACGTCACGGTTAAGGATGAATTCCACGTCATAGGTAGAATAGTCAACTTTTGTGGTGTTATATAAATGCTGATCTACGAACCAAAGAAGCTGTTCCAGCGAAGCTTGAAATTCTGCCTCAATCGTATTCGCATCCAAGTCTAAATCCTGATAGAGTGAGCGAAGGGCTATGCCAGATGGATTATTGCCAAACTTGTCCGTTTGCGTGTCGACACCGCGTCCAAACTCATAAATACTTTTGCGTAATTCGGCAATATGGTTGCTTAGTGCTGTAGTGTCGATGTCTATACCTAACGTATCAATTCCGCCGTCTGCCTCAACCCTAACCATACGTAATTGAGCTAAGTTACGCCGTGCATCTTCCAACTTTCCGCCACCGTAATTCTTCAACACAATAATACTGCTCGGCATATCCTCGATATTGTCCGCATTCTCCGACATCCGCAAATCATAATCATCAACTAAGGTTTTGATCATTTCTATAAGCGGTTGTTCTTCGTCATTATACTTAAACGCTACAAAAGGCGGGCGTTCCCAATTCAGAAGCATTTCCTTACCGTTTACTATGGCTGTAAAGTGAGATTCAACTTCTCCTAATGGGCTTAAATCCTTCGAGACTAGCCTGTCTTGAGAGAAGCGCATGACACCTTTTGAATCCCAAAATTCAACTATCGTAATGGTCTTCTTGGTTTTTGCCTCGTAGTAGATCACATCATAGAATCGAATAACTGCATCCAACTCTGTATGCGCTGAATCTTTCCAAAGCGGGACAATTTCCTCACTTGGAATGCTCTTAAAGGCAAGTTCTTCAGTCTCGGTGTAATAAACCTGTAGCCAGGCTATCCCCTTATTGATCGCATTCTTGCCAACGTTCTTAAGTGTACGCTGAAAGTCTTTGCCAAAGTATTCACTAAGACGTTTCTTATATTCATCTGGACCGTCAGTTTGTATGCTAAATGGTTTGGAAAGCAGATACCCTGTTTTCTGATCGACGAGTTTGCGAACAAATCCATGTATTAGCTTATTGTTAGCTAGATTATGAACTTCTTGCCTTATCCCACCTTCGCCAACAACAGTACGTTTCTTCTCAAGTATTTTGGCCTTGTTCTCATAATACATCTGCCCTAAGATCATAAGTTTACGCTTCATAGACCCTTTGAAATCTGTGACCTCTTGCATAGCTATTTCCTTATTGGTCATTGGGGAGTTTTCCTCAAGCATGCGGATGATATCTTGTGTTGTGCTCAATGTATGTCCTCCTTCCTATATTAATCAAATGAGATACCTGGTTGCCTCATATCGTCCTCAAAGGCGTACCGTGTAGCATCAATAGTATGATTGTCCTTATCGTCCAACCGAGTCCGTGGATTGCCGTCTGCGTCCGTCTGATAGTCGATGTTCTCAAACTCTCGGGCAATGTTTGGCGTTCGAACTGGATCAATGACTATTTCATCAAGATCATCAAGCCACTTTTCACCATACTCCACTGAACCTGGACCTTTCTTCGCACCCTTGAAACGGCAATGTAACTGCATTTTTAATTCATCCACCGACTTGGGTTCCGCACTGTCCGCAATGGTCAGCTGCTGGTCATACTTTTTCTTCTTGAGCTTCTCGCCCAACTCTCGGTTAGCTATCTTCACGCCGTATACTTCATCCAGCGCGTAGATTCTCCGCCGTGTTTTATCATAATGCCAGCGAACAAAGGCAAGCGGATCAACACCGTAACCCCAGTCATTGCCTTGCCGGATATTATCGAAGCTTTTAACCTCTTCATCCGTAATTGTGCGGAATGTAAGGTTGTCAAACGGCACCACTCCGGACCCAATAGCTTTCCCGAGATACTCCCATTCATAACGCCGTTGGTTCTTCTCCTTTGCACTCTCAGCCTCTTTTATGAAGGCTTTGGAGATAAACGGGTTGTCCAAATAAGTAGAGTGATGAACGTGTGTATGATCCGGTTGGAATACAGACTCATATTTCTTGTTGACCCATGACTGCTTACGCTTTGGCGGGTTGTAGCTATAGAAGAACTTATAAAAAAGACCATCTCCCAATTCTCCACGCAATAAGGAGTTGGTGATGGTTGTAACTTCTTCTTCCGTCTTAAATTCTGCTAATTCCTCAATCCACCCTATGGCAAATGGGAAGTTGGCATCTTTCAGGGATTTAAGCCTCTCAGGGTTCTGTGCACCTCTAAAGGCCATATAATTGCCTCGCGGCAGATATGTTATCCGCATGGGGGATTTATTAATCTTGAAAAACTGCGACACACCTTGTTCGGTTATGGCCCATTTCATTTGCTCGAAAATGGATAATTCAATGGTGTTGTCGATATAACGTATACCAATAGCATTAACGGGGTAACGCATAAGCAACTGCACAATGATGTGTGCTATATCTGACGATTTCCCTGAACCGCGGCCACCTTTTTCTATGATGTTGAGGATGTTTGGATCATTCGCAGCTCTCCATGTCGCATGAAACGCCTTCGGGATGAATTCGGATAGTTTTCTAGCCATCATCTTCACCCTGTATATCGTCAACAAAAACAGGCGCTACAACGGCGTTAACATCCAGTTTATCAACCCACAATCCATAACGTTTCCCAAGCAGTTCAGCAGCCTTTATGCGATCCTTGCCGTCCAGTTCCTTCTTAACGAGCGATTGCTCTCCCATACCCATGCCCAAAGGGAACTGTTCTTTCACCTTCCCACGCAGTACCGATGTAAGAAACTCAAGAATCTCGTCCTGCTTGGCTATTCGTTCTTCGTCCTTTATGGCCACCATAGAGTCGATGTATTCCCTAACCTTAGCATTTCCTAGCAATCTGGAAGCATTTACTTCAGCAGATTTACCTGTAGCCTTATATCCAGCTCTCTGATAGCTTTGAGTAGCGTTACCTGTCTCAATAAAGTAATCTGCAAATTTCTTTTGATTCTCTGATAGCTTCATGTCATATCACCCACCCTCTTTCTGTTTGATTGTCACCACATAGAAACTCTTTCATAGACAATGTAGCGCTATTGTGGAGAATCAGGAGGTTTGCCAATCTTTCTACCGATTAAGCGCGGCTGCCATTGTTCCATACGTTTACGATGCTCACTGATATTCTCAGAAGTTTGAATATACTCGCGTTCAAATCGTTCACTTTCCCGAAGCATCATACTCACACCATCTGATACCATCCGTTCAGCATCTTCATACTTCATCTTATCAGCCTCCCTTATCTGGTCATTCTCCATAGCCTAAAACGATCTATAAGGCGTTCATACCATCTTGATTCCCGTCCATCCGGTTCAATGTATCCATCCACCGATACAAATACAATATTTTCGTGATTTAATGATCGTATCTCTTTCAGGTGCGGTGTATGAATCGTAAACACCTTATCCCTCCCAGGTTTCTTGTACCAGGACAGAAATACTTCTACATTTTCTATTTCATCTGCAGGATAGTAATATTCGAATATCTCACGGTTCACTAAATGAACAGACACTGTTATCTCTTCCGCTTTCTCGATTGATAGGTCGTTCATATTTCCCTCCCCACGACAAATAGACCCGTTTATCCTACTTAGCTGTCACCTCTCAGCTATTTTCAGAGGTATATTACGGGTCTATTTCTCCTCATTAAACATTCGGTCATATGCCTGCTCATATTTGGTTACAACGGATTCTAGGCTTTCTACAGCCTTCTTCCTGCGCCGTTCATTCTTCCATTGCCGCGCGGTGAGTGAAATGACAGCAATAATCATTACAATTAACAATATCTGAATAATCGTTTCTGGCAGCACTACAATGACGTAGTTATGACCCATGCTGTAACCTCAACCTTTTTGATAACTCTGCTGCCATACCATCAATGATCTTCTTAGCGTCACATTTAATATCAGCAGTCTTTATGGTTATAGAACGTGTACTTAACCCTTTATACTCCGCTATTTCCTGTGGTGTTCCTTCTATGGTTCCGTCTGTATAGAGTTTCACAACCTCACCCCTTTCAGAATAATAAAAAAGCACCCGTTAAGGTGCCACATTTAAAAGTTTGACTTAATGTTGTTCTAAGAATTCGTTTCCTCTTTCTGTCAGCTTAGCTTGGTTATAGATGCTTGCCTTATCGTTTGTGTAGAGTATATTCGAAGCTAGTTGGTGATCTAAGATATACTTAATAGCCTCATTATAATCATCTGCGTTGTACCCAGCATTTTCATCGAATGTCGGCACATCCCCCTGTTTAATGTCTTTCAATATTGAAGACACAATCTTTTCAATCATGTTAACACCTCCTTCCCTTTTGTACATTTCGTCAAAGAGAAGGCATTTCCTTTAAGACACACAGCGGAATCGAACCGCTATAATCCTTTATGTGTCATATCCCCGGACTAAGCCGGGAAAAAGGTGTTAATTACGTGCTATTCCTGCATTGGCCCACATCATGACTTCTTCAAGCTTAGTCATAGCAAGAGACTTCTCACGACTATTAGGCAGCAGTTCGTCAAGCGTATAAGCTAACTCCTTGCACGCGCTACGCACTTTATCATGCTGTGCTCCCTTAGCTTCGTCGGCCTTGTGATATTTGAAGTTGTTCTCGACCTGCGGGTTAGCAACTCGTGTTTCTGGTACATATGTTGTGTCGAACACATCAAAAGGCACAGTCCAGCGGTCATCCGGATTTCCCACATTTTGAACGATCATACCAGACTCATCTTTGCCAACAACCTCAATTACTGACGTTTTGCGATATTTCGTATACTCTCCCAAGCTTGTCCATCCTCCCGATTACCAAAAAGTATGTTACTTAAGTTGATCTACAAGCTGCTTAATCTCAGCAGGCGTAGCCACTCGTTCACCATCTTTACGGTTACCACGAATGTATGCTGCGTCTTCTTGGCTGTAATAAACAACGCCTTCACCATTCACTACTGGATATCCGCTTTCGTCTGCTTGCAGCTCAGTAGCAACATGTTTGCCGTGCTGTTTGGCATGCTCTTCATCGTGTAGATGTAGGATGCCATACTGATCAAGATATGCGTAATTCTGTGCCATCGTTTGTTTCCTCCTGTACATAGCAAAAAGGACACCGTACACCGATGCCCTCATGCTTGCTTATTTAGTTGCGCCCTAACCCTCCGTCAGGCGCTGCGCTGTCTGCACCCATGCTCTACACAGTCCAGTTCCCTAACGAATCATAATTCCTTGCCTGATAACCCGAACGGCCGTGTCAAATTACCAGGGCTTACAGGATACATAGTCCGCATTACGTGCGGAACAGTCTGCCGCCCTTACTGATGGGGTATTATTACCCTCTTTACGGCTGTTTTAAATTTGGTGTAATTAGTTTCGATGTGGACAAGGGACTCCCACCCTTGCATCTGTATTTCGCCATGTAATAGGTCATCTAGAGTGTTCCTGCCCGAGCGAGGGAATGGAACGGTCTAGCCGAATACATAACCATCCTGCCTCGCATAATGCATGACTTCCAGCGTCTATCTTCCGCCACCACATCATTGGATAATCCTCTTTTAAACTATAAGACAACAATCGTTTATAGGTTATCCCTATATATAGGTGGCATTTGCCCCACAGAAAACAGGTGTTTTAGGTTAAAAATAGATTATTATTGCGGTTTTCTTGAATTTTTTCTTTTGCCCGCTTTAATAGTGTTGATATATTTCCTCTAGATAATCCCAGAACATCCGCAATATAGGAATGTGGCATACAGTGACCGTAAGAAAGAAGAAAGCAATCTCTTTCTAAATCCGTCAGGACTCTTAGGGCTTCCTCAATTACAAAGTAGTCACTATCGGTTAGATTGCTTGGGCTTCCAGCCTTTGAATTACTGACATATGCCTGCATGCGTAATGGATCTACTAACTTTTCTCGCTGGTATGCTGCCAACCGTTCAACACCACGTTTATTTCCTGGGCGCCGACCTGTCACCAACCATTCTTCAACGAACTCACAATCACTCACCATACCGGATATAACCTTCTTGTCGTCCGCGTCAGCCTTTTTATATATCCTTGCAGCTATGTTCCTTGCCTTGCGGTAGCTTAATGCTGTAGCCCCTCCCAAGTCTGTTACAACGGGTGTTTGTTCCGTATCCTCGTCCGGTATCATATTAGCACCTCCTAGATGAAATCAAAAAATGTAGTCAAAAATAGTTGTCTGCCCCTCACGCGGCGAATCTGCCGAGTCCTGTATTAATCCATCATCCAACATAAACTTAGGAGCCTCATAGAGATATCTTTCATGGACTGGATCTCCTTCACGTGAATGCGCTGGGTTCTTTATCTCTGCTTTCTTGGTCCAAACCCAAAAACTTTTCGCTTTCACTATTTCGTTGTTATCTGCCATATTTTATACCCACCTCGCTTGGATCTACCCTTTCTATGATCATATACCTATCTATACTGACTACACCTATAAACAACAGTACAGCAGCTAATATAGAGGTATAGGCTCTTATCATGGGGTGTCTCCTACATCTTGAAGGAGAGCTGTGAGTCTGGCTATCTCTTCATTCAGGCGTTCTTCCGTTTCGTCTCCATGCGTAGTAGCATCACTATATTGAGATTCCCAAAATTCAGCCAGACGTTTTAATTCGGCTATCTCTGCATCCTTTTGTTGTATAAGTGATTCAGCACGATCTGCGCGCGCTCTATGCTTTTCTAAGGCTGCACATGCTGCTTCGTAGGCATCTGGTGTTGGGTATTTGCGGAACGCCTCTATACGCCATTTCTCAGCTTCTTGGAGCCAGTAAGAAAGGGCTTCAAGTCCATCTAATATAATCTCAGCGTTGCTTATGCCTATATCTTCAGCAATAACCTGAGCAAATGTATAATTAGCGTCCTCAGCTACAATATTTCCTTCACCATTAAAAGTGATTTCATAGGTCCAACCCTTGGCTTGTTCTGACAGTTTCATATCCTCTTGCCAGTTACGTGGTTTATCTTTCATTGTTGTTCCTCCCAGACCTTTTGAGCTGCTTTAGCGCCACATTCCGGACTGCAATATTGCCCTTTGATAATAGTTGGGTTGTTGCATATTGGGCATTTATGTGGAGACATATTATCAACGTACCATTTTCTTTTTTTGACTTTATCCATTCTCATGTTCCTCCCTTAGTGGGTGTAGGTCCTACACCCTGTATTGATTTAATCCATTGATTTCAGATATTCTTTGTAACAAACAGCGCAAAATGCTTGGTTAAAAATATTAAGATATACTTGCTCTTTACGCTGAAATATTCCTTCACATATAGAGCATTCCTTTTTCGACACTTCCACTATTTTATGGGCATTTAATGACTCGTTGTTTTTACTCATTCTCGTTCACTCCCTTGTAATGGTTTAATCCCTACTGGATAATGTCATATAAGCAGCCTCTGCCCTCTGCCTTGCTGTAGCTCCGAGAAGACTTGCGGCTAGTTCGATGGCATCTGAATACCACTTGCCCGTTGGATTCGTAACCTTCCTCAGTTCTTCGCAGTATTTCACATAGGAAGCTTCCAGTGCCTTTGCCTGTACCTCCAGAGAGGCGGCAGGGTCGTTGCAGTAACGTGGCAATGAATTTGACCATCTATCATCAGATGGCGTACCCCATACGTTACCTTGTCCGTCCGTTTTGAAGTTGCTCCATCCCACCAATTCTGCCAGCGCTCTATTAAGCTGCTGGTCTGTCATATCCAACATATCTATCATCCTTCCAACGCTCCGTCAGAGTGCAGGAGCGTATTGTATTGGTTTAATCCTCTGATTTCTCCGCCTCAATCGCCAACACTCTAAAATAATGGGCTGGATTTTTGAATTTTACTCCATCAATCAATTCGTCTATTCTGTCCCACGTTTCTTGTGGCAGAGTTATGGACACCTTTCGAACAACTGGTTTTTCGCCTATAGGCTTACGTCCTGCTCCCTTGCGTTTACCGCCGCGACGACTTATCTCTTCTTTGATTTCTGGTTCATTTATCAAATGATTTTCTTTGGCTTTAGGTGTTGGAAATAGCGTGTATAACTCTCTGTCGGGCCAAGTAGATATTTCAACTTCGAATGCATTTACAATTGTTTCGCCATCTGAAATAGCTTTTTCGCATCTCTTGATATAGTTTAGATATTTCATGCGCCCTTGCCCTTCTTGCAGGCGCATAAGTTCATCCATTAATTTGTTCGCTCGTTGTTTTGTAAAATACAGTTTTGTCGCAGCGGAAACCCTAGACATATACGAGTATGTCTTTAATAATTTGGTGTGAAGTTCTTCCACAATCAATCGCCCCTTTGAATTATGCTCTATAATTCAATTATAACATTGGCAAATTGATTTATGCACCATTTTTCTATTGTATTGGTGGTTACTCCCCTAATGCCTCTAACTCCCGACCTATTGCAAACAAAGCTTCATCCGCTATTCGAGATGGATTTATACGGCGCGTAGTCCATACTTCCAGAAACTGATCATCTATGGTTTCGACCCATTCACCGTTTGTGATACCGTTCAAAGCATCTGTCGCCGTTTCCAGTGCCGCGCTTTGTCGGGCTATTGTCCGGTCCCTCTCTGCAAGCTGCTGCTGCTGGAGTGAGTCTATCAAACCAAGTGCATCATCCGGGTCAATCGCCAATCCGTTCCCATCCTTATCCTGAGCAACGAAAACCGTCTTTGCCGATCTCAACATATCAATCACATGTTTTTGCATATCCATCTTCATGACTGTTCTTCCTCCCCTATCCGTGTAAATCCAATGATATTCCCTTCTGGATTTTTGATCAGAACACCCACGTATTCGTCGTCAATGCGCTCTTTTTCAGCCGCCGTTTCACATTCGAAGACTTGCGCGTTAAGCAACGAATCAGTATAGCCATCGTCGCTCTGATCCACCTTTACAAAATTATGTTTTCCATTTGATAAATCACGGACAAGTATATATTGGCTCATATCTATTCACTCTCCTTATAGGGAAACTCCCCGATTAATATGGCTCAATCCATCTGTGGCGACCTACTGGACATTCACGTACAAGTTTCTCAGCAGTCCGCTTGCTGACGTTTTTACGAATGGTCCAACGCCAGCGAAAAAATTCTTCCCATACGGTGTACATGCTTATCGCTCCTTATATAGGGGTATAGGGTAAGAGGCCAGAAGACCCCTATTCAATCGAATTACTTTCTTTCGGCTCCGCAATCCGTCCAACATACCAGTTCTCAATCTGCACATTTGTATATTTCAGGAGGATAATCCTTTCAGCCTCTAACGTCTCATCTGTGTACAGACCAGTGCATACCTCAACATCTACAACATCGCACTCTTCGTCTGTCAGGTCCTCGTGCTCGGCCTTTACAGTAGCTATAAAGTCTTCCTTGTTGATGAACTCTGCCTTAATTCCGTATGCAAATTCCTGATTTTCGCTCCATAAAATTTCTTTTGCCATGTTCATTCTCTCCTTTTAATTTGATTGGGTAGGGTAATAGGCTGTTATGCCTCCATAATTGCAATTTCTTTTTCGTGATCTTTCCACAGGTCTTCATCAAAGCAATTTTTGTAGTCGGACAGATCATGCCCAAAACGTTCTATAACATCGTTGATTTCAATGCATACGGAAGTTGTGCAAATCTTGGCATCATATCCGCCTTCGCTCAAAAAGTCGTATCCTACCATCTCTACAAAATCCGCAACATCACTGTAGTCTAAATGGACATATGCAAATACTGTTTCGTTCTTTTCAAAGTTTTGCGTATACAGTCCAGTTTCACGCTCTCTCAAAAGTTCGTATAGATCAGGGTTTACTTGTCCTGTTGCCATCTGTATATCTCTCCTTTGGTATAGGGGATGCCCCTAAAATAACGTTAACTGCACCGAACGCCTCGGCTCGGCTGGTATCCATTGCTTGCCGTATTCCCGCATCCACTCCGCTACAGTCTTACGTCGATTCCATTCACTCCGGGGAATCCAGCTCGTGTTATCTCCCTGGACAGCAGCGTTGTACGGGGCAAACCATTTGGGCAACATCATACCCAACAGATGCACACGAGCACGGACCGGGCCGCATAAAAGGCCGTCCAGATATTGCATGCGTTCCTCTTCGTTCATTCGGACAGTGCCGCCTACAAAAACCAACCTCTCGGTTTGCAGCAGCCTCGTATCTCCACCAGGCTGTAAGATAGGAACCGGATTGTATCCACGCCGCCTCATATCCTGCAAATACCATGCTGTAGCTTCCGGATTTCCGATTTCGTCATACTGCATGTACATGTGCTTTGACTTCGCGTGACGGTCGATATAGGCCCGATAGCCTTGATACGATATGCAATCCTCGGTAAACGTCCCAGGGTCCCATATCACCGCCCGATTCCGCATGTATGGCTCAAGCCAACTGGGGTACTTTCGCAGCAGGGTCGCACTCAGGAGCCAGTACGGTACGCTGCTGGCCTGCTCTGCCAGATGCTTCCGGTTTACCCCGGCGACGTAGATAATCCGTTCCATGTTCATCGCCCTTTCTGCCGAGCTGCTTTCCATAGTCTTGTAATTGGCGACCTACAGGACAATTGATTTTGCAATGCTTATCCAACTTGGATGTGACACTGCCGTATTTCCGATTAAATTCGGCCCGTATTCGGCAACCTGAACACTTTTGATCCAACAGATCGCCAATTGCCAAAACTGCATCTATCCGGTTAATGTGTCTCTCCCCCTTATGGAGGGCTAAGCCTCCTTCTTGTCCCCTATGGGGCTACTATTTTGATTTGTCCCAAGAGCTTGATGCCACAATTTTCACAGTGCCCGCAACATTGTTCAGTGTGTATTTCCGTTCTTCCTTTCCGTTGTCCAGTTTGTTCCAGGGGTCTATATGAAAAGAAATTCCCTCCTGCTTATTTAAATAATTGGCTACCACGTTCCAAGCTCGCTGTACGTCCTTTGGTACATTTCCCATGTGTTTGTCCTCTCTGCCCTTGGGGGCTATATATTTAATCCTCTGGAAGCAGCTTGTTAAATGCTCTACGGTATAATTCAGCTACTTTTACTTTCTTTGCTCGCCCATCTTGACGGACATTTACCATCCGATTGCTCTCTTTTACCAAAACCGGAAAGCCTGTTTTCGCATGGGAAGCAAACACTTTTCCGTCTTCATTGATACGATATGGATAATAGCCAGGGATATATTTAAGAGTCTTGTTCTCCACTTATAACACTCCTTTATAAGTTGTTATATGAATTAATTAATCATTTACCTGCCGTTTTGATGGTTGCTACTTTGAAGATAACTCTTGGTATAATTTCATTTTATTTCGTATTTTTTTGATGACATTGTCAGACATGTTTTGCCTGCTCATACCAGTTATTTTAGCCATTGTCTGCTGTGTTTTTCCTTGCATCAGACCTTCGACAATTACCCGTTGTTTCGGTGTTAACATATCCAAGAATTCCCCAACATATATCCTTGTTTTGTCGTCATCTCCTTGACATAAAACGCTTCCCATCGTTCTTCCAGAATCTCCGTCATTCCGGTTTATTTTCCGGTTGAATGATACATACTTGAATTTTTGTGCCATGTTACCGCGTGTTTTTTGGTTTCTTGGCACCCTTATTAATTCGCTTTTGTCGTTTATATATATCAGCATATACCCATGAATATATCGTGTAGCATACGTCGAAAATGCATGTCCTTTGCTTTCGTCAAACCTTCTTGCGGCAAGCAATAAACCTATATTCCCTTCGCTGACCATATCTTCATAGTCAATTCGTTTGGTTTTGCATACTTCCAAATATTTTTGAGCTGCCTTGTGTACTAGCCCTTGATTTTCTTCAATCATTCTGATCACCTTCGCGTCATCCATTTTCCCCACCCTTATCCTGTAATTTTTTCAAACTCAATTTCGATGCGCGGGTTTTTACGATCAATCTCAAAATCTATTATTTGTGGCAAAGCCATCTTATCGTCTTCGTACATTCCAGCATCTTCTAAGGCGTCCAGTAGGGCTTTTAAGGCGTTGTGCGTGTCGCGCCTCCGTTTGTCCGGGAAGAAGAACCAGAGCCTTACGACGACCTTTCCTGTGGCTGTAGACCACTTGTTTCCACGTTGCCACATCTTAGCTCGTAGAATCGTATCTGCGAACCACTGTTCAGCCACTTCGGTTTTAATTCGCATCCGCCGCCCTCTCACCATCGCATTCCGGTACATATGGTTAACGCTTGGGGCCAGTCCTGGTAGTATTAACCGACTCATCCATTGCACCTGCCCTCCGGTAGATTTCTTTAGCCAGTTCTTGACGGTAATCCGTACAAAGTGTGTTGTCATAAAAGTTTATGATTAAATCCGCATCGTCCAATTGTTTGGGGTCTATTGGATTCATGGGGTATCCTCTCCTTTTAGTGCTGTACGTGCCTTTTTACCTGCATCCTGTTGGACTCTTGATTCCCATTCATCTAGCTCTCCGTTTTGATCAACCGTGAAATTGCCGATCTCGTAATTTTCAATTGCGGCATACCATTTCAGTGCCTTATCCTTAATCTCTATCTGTTGTAGGAGGTAGCCAATATACTCATGAGCCTTCCGCGTGCTGCTCGTTGGATATTTCAATAAAAAATTTTCTTCCTTGGCATGTGATTCTCGTATCTCTTGTATCTTCTTATCCATGGTTTAGACCTCCCCAATGCTTACGCCCAATATTTCGCACGCTGCCTTCATGCCTGCCTGAAAGTCCTTTTCTCTACCTTGATAACTATTAGTTACATGAACGGAAAAGTTTTCATAAGCGATTTTCAATCTTTTTTCCGTAGTCATTTCCTCGCCTAAATATTCATAGATTGTTTCAAGGGGTATATCATGCAATCTATCATCATCCCACAAATAAGGATTTCTTTCGTGACACTCTATAAAACCGTTTTTCCCATAATAAGGATCATCAACAATTTCATCGATAAGATCTTTTTGTTCTTGCGTCAGCGCGTATTTGCTCATCTATTTATCCTCTCCTTGCCCTTTAGGGGCTATTATTCATCCGACCATTTATCAAAAATAACCAGTTTGCCACCCGTTTTCTTACCAACATCCCTTAAAACTGCAAGGTGTCCTATTGAGTCGTAATCAACAACACCGTCTCTAAGAGTGCCCACATTGACATTTATATCCCCGTATGTTTCCTGGAACTTTTGTAATTTTTCGATTAGTTCAGATATTGTCATTCCTCTATCTGTCATTCCTCTATCCCCTCTCCTTGGGTAGCTATTAGAGCTGCTAAACAGATAGCTTCAGGCATGGTTTCTCTAAACACATGGATGAATATGTTCTTAGTTACGATATGAAAATTACACATTTGGTCTCCTAAATTTGCTTCATTTAGAATGACTGATCCACTTTTCTCGGATGCTTCACCGATAGTAAAAGAGAACCCTTTCCCCTTCATCTTCTGAATCACTTCCCATGCTGCAGACATGTCCGTCGAATAATCTTTTGGATAATGGTCGAAGCCTTCCGAACTTATCCATCCATAATTTATAATGCTTTCCTTTTTGCCCATCACTTCCACAGCAATCCATACATTCCGACCACGTGAACCCATACTATTCCATTTAGCTATTACTTCATCTCTGGTCATAACCGATCACCCTTCTTTCCTTCCTGCTCAGTGAGCCAGTCGCAGTACGCTTGACATTCTTCTTCGGTTTTAAAGTAAACGTTATGGTAAAGCTCTTTGATGTCCTCGAATTTCTCGCCGTTATAGATAAGTCGTGGTGCATCAGAATAACTCAATTCTTCGAGCCTCATTCCGTCCGCATCTTTATGCTCTTTGTACCATGCGATTAATTTTCCGCTTCTATTTTCAAAACTGGAGCACACATGCGCGGTTGGTTTGTATACGGTCCGTCCCACTGCACAATTGCATCTTTCCGTCACGTCATTACCTTGCGGAGACTTGAAGTTTATATATCTGTTTTCGTTACATTCATTACATTTTTCACCTAATTCACGAGTTGAGGAAGCTTTGAATAATTCAACTCGAAAGTCACTCATCAATTCAGCCAATCTTTCTTTCCTGACCTCGTATACAAGCTCACGTTTCCGCATATCAAGCTCAACGACTTTTTGATTGTACTCACGTTTGATGGACTCAAGATTCTTCTTCACTTCCTGTAATTCAGCGTTCTCCTTGCGAAGACGGTCAACCTCCTGCTTGTGCTCCTCCTTCATAGCGTTCATGAGGGATTCTTTCCATTCGTCTACCTGTTGTTCAAATTCACTTGGTTCATCATAAAAGTCACGATCATAGTAATTCATCTATCTTCTTCCCTTCTTATTGGAGTCAGCCTTGCTGCATGCGTTTTATAGCGTCTTCGCGTCGTTTTGATGTCCCGCTATTGTGATAGATATCCAAACTTTTCAAGATGCGGTCAAATAGTCGGCCTTTCTTATCAATGACGTTCCCCCACTTATCTTTAAATAGCCATTGCTCCAATTCGTCTAAGTCAAGATTGGATGTAATATTAGTCTTTTTACCTTGTCTGCCGTTAAGAATAGGGAACAGTACGTCCTTATATTCATCCGCCAGCAAATCCCCAGCTCCTAATTCATCCAGCGTCAACAAATCGCACGATACAGCACCATTGATTACGTCAGTTAAGTTTATTTTTGAATCGAATCTAGTAGCTGTTTTTGCTAGTTTCATGAGCTGCGGCACGTCCAAAAACAAGCAGACATACCCTTGCCGATTCAACTCATGGTGTATAGCAGCCATCAAATGGCTTTTTCCGTTCCCAGGGTCCCCGTAGAACAACAATCCGGTCTCTCTGGTCTCGTAGGTATCTATAAAGTCTAGCGCCGCTCTATGCACCTGTTCTGTGCCTGTACGTGGCTGGAAACTTTCAAAGGACGCTCGTTTAAGTTCCTCGTTCATGATGCTTCTTGCAAACACACGCTCCATTTGCCCTCTGCGGTGCCTTCGGTCACTTTCTAGCTGTGCCTTTTCGCTTTCTTCCTGCACGCACTTACAAGCCCGATTAAGACCCCATTGTTTCTTGGGTGGGAAATAGCTCCGCTTGATCTGCTGGCGGCACTTGATGCAGCAGTACACGCCCTCAAACTCGCTATCTGCGAACAAACATGTCGTACTTCGAACCGGTGCCCGTGGATCTTTCGGAATCTCCCGGTAGTCTTCGCCGTTCTCCTTCTTGCCGATCTTGTTTATCGCTTCCCCTATTGGCGACCGTCCCACTGTTCGGGTTGGCTTGTGCTTGGCCGTTTGCATTGTGTTTTTGAGAAGCCGCTTGTCCTCCGGCGAAAGGTTTAGCTTGTCTATTTCCACCCTTCTGCTCCTCCTCTTCTACTCTTTCGACAACCCAGTTTAAAATGGCTCGATAATCACTAGCGTATTTTTTGCCTTTCGAGCCTTTATAGTTGTCCAAGATTTCTATCATTCGTTTTGTTCTATCTTCTCCATGAGCAAGAACAAGTTTGTCGTATTCGACTTGAGTCAGTTTTACGAATTCAGCAAATTTGATTTTGGGTATACCGTCTTTTTTCTTATCATTCTTTTGTTCTTTATCATTCTTTACATTCTTGTTTGTGTTCACTGGTTGTTCATCCGTTGTTCGCTCGTTGTTCACTAGGTGTTCATTTTGGTGTTCACTCGTTTGGTAATCAGACCACGAAAGTATTGATACCAAACGGTTTTGGTTGTTTGTTCGTTGTTCAATCTGGTGTTCGTTTTCGAACATTTTTAAGACACGTTGCACCTTGCTTTCGTGAATGTTAAATCTCTCCGCTATCTTCTTTCGACCAGTGATTAACTGCCCCGGTTGAAGGGTGATTTTCTCTCCAGCAAATACAACCGGTTGCTCTTTGTGTGTTGCATTCATAAGGAGGTACATCCACACAGCGAGAAAATCACTATCCTTACAAACAACCGGATTATCCAAAGTTTTACGGTGGAGTTTGATCCATCCGTCCATGTCACCACCTACTTAGTTGTTTGGTGTTCCAACACCGTATTGATTGCTCTTGCAATAAAATTCCGCGACCTGATCCCTTCAGGCGTTTCGTCGAGCCAGTCATGACAGGGAGTGCATAAATGTATTAGGTCAGTTACCTTCGTTTTCTCATCCAAATGAGGGCGACCAGTCAAATGCGACCTTTCTGTTGCTCTGGCGGCGTTACACAACTCACAGAGGCCGTGTGAACGCTCTTTGAGTTGTCTGTCTACCGCTGTGCTAATATCTCCCTTTTGACGCTGAGTGAGCTTCACACGTTTGCTCTTGGCTGGTTTAGGAGCTGGATTAAATCCGAACTGTATCATGCTGCATGCCTCCAATCTCTAAAAAGGAAGATCTTCGTCTGCTATATCAATCGGTTTGCCATCGTCCGAAAAAGGATCATTGTTGTTTCTGGTTGAAGGCTGCTGTCTGCTTCCACTATCATTCTTGCTTGATTCAAGGAACCGGACGTTATCAGCCACAATTTCAGTGACGTAAACACGTTTTCCCTCGTTGTTTTCATAGTTCCTTACTTGAACCCGCCCTTCTACAGCAGTTAGACGCCCTTTTTTCAGATAATTAGCACACGTCTCGGCAAGCTGCCGCCATGTAACAATGTTTAGAAAGTCAGTTTCACGCTCTCCACCTTGATTAGTGAAAGGTCTGTCCACTGCTAGGGTGTATGTGCAATTTGCCACACCAGACGGCGTATAGCGCAATTCTGGTTCTTTGGTCAAACGGCCGATCAAAATCACTCGGTTTAACAATGTAGTTCCTCTTTTCTTAATAAAGGTTCAATTCTGAAAAATGCTTAATCCGGTCGATTTTCTTGGTCTTACGGCAGTATTCGCACCGCTCACATCGTACAGGCTGCGCCTGGCCCGATTTGACTTCCTTCACGCGCTCAATGTTGTTTTTCACTATAGAAAGACTCTGTTCAATAATGTCGTAGTCAAAATAGATGATTTCATGGTCTGGTGGGTTCTGTTTGGTCACCACAACCATGTGCGGTAGAAGCCAATCCTTTCGGCCTGTAAACCGCTTTTCAATCTCGGCATATACAGACATTTGAATGGTATAACCGTAGTGTTGTAGGAAGTTCTCATATACCCCTGCGTCCTTGTTCCACCACTTGCCGTCGATATCTGCCAAAACTTTTAAATCGGCGAATATTCCGGTCACAGGCTGATAGCTGTCCAACATTACTTTCCACGGTATGCCGAACAATTCAGATGTCATAATGACCTCTTTTCGGCCAGCTAGCGCCTTCATGACCAGTGGATCATTCTCGAGAACTTCTATTAATTTGTTGCAATGTTCAAAGTTAGATTTCAGTTTGCCTTTTGTCGGGCCGCGGCTGCTAACCATTTCAGGGTTATCCTCTTTGAATTGTTCAAGAGCCCCCTCATTCCAAGCATGCACATAATGTCCTTCCATAAAGGCGACTAATGGCGTGGGAACATACTCCCCACTGATCTTAGCCATGGCCGCCGCCTCACACCCTCCATAAGCTGGTAGAAAGCTTTTGAACTGGCTGACAGACATATAATGCCGATCCGCTTCTGGGCTGAAATAATTACTCTTGTTCAGGTCCATCGGCTGGTACCTCTTTGATTTCCTCATACTCCGCATCAATAATAGTTGCGTTAGGATTCAATGGACTTTGTTGCTGCGGCTTTGGTTCCTTGTTCATATCAAAATCGCTTGAATCCTCAAAAGCCTGCGCCTGTTCGATGGTGTCAAAATCAAGTTCGATATTCTTGCAAAGTCTGCGTAAAACAGTCTTTTTGTACATTTCCCCTGGGCTTTTTGTCCAAGCCTTGCCAGTCGACTGTTTAGAGTAATCGTCCCTTGTTTTCTCGATTTCTTTTAGAGACATGGTTTCATAAATCATTCCACCATCTTCAAAAAGCGCAACAGCAAACGCACCTCTAATAACTCCATCGTTAAATGGCAGTGGTTTAAAATTAATCGTTGGTTGTCCGCCTTCGATTTCCTCGCTGAAAGCATCACCTTCACGCACCAACTTTGCGTAAATATCCTTGACTTTGCGTGTGCTGTATTTCTTAGCAAGCTTCTTTTCGCCTTTATAATCCGTTTGGAATTGTAGACTTTTAATCCATCTAGGCTTGTCTTTAGTACCTAAATTCTCGTTATAAGGGATCGCATAGCATTCCTTGTTGAAGAAATCTAATCCCAAGAACGCACCCTTGAGCATCGTTCTAGCTACACTTTTAGCGTCACATTGTTCGATATCTTTGGTATCTTGTAAAACAGCCATGCAGTTTTGCAAAAACCTTGTCTTGTTAAAGCTAGTAGGCATTGCTTCGCTTTTTTCATCCAACATTTTGTTTAGGTTGTCGTGAATGACTAATAATTTGTCTGACATCTTTACAGCCTCCTAAAATTTTGATATAGTGACCACAAATGTTTATTTAAATGTTTCTGATTCGACTCTGGTTGCCGCCAGGGTCGTTTCACTTTCTATGGCATTACGCACGTCATACAGTGCTTCTAAGACAAATTGCAACTTCCCATCCCGAAAAATTAACAATGGTTCTACGATGTTATTGAGCGATTTACCACGTATTTCAGTTTCGGCTTGAAGCTCCTCCAGAACCCGGATAGCTTGTTTTAACGGCGTTTTCACGTTTCATTCCCTCCTTGTGCTCACGTCTAATCCGACGATACTCCCGATAAGCAACATCACTGTTGAACCTGAATTGAATGCTCCCGTTTTCTTGCTCAATGGCTTGTCCACCAACTTGTAACAAGGCCTGTAGATCGGAGTAGCTATTGCTTCCTTTGCAACGAGTTTGCATATGCATCGTCTATCACCCTCACAAGCACCTGATTTTTACACTCAACAGCATCCAACATGCATTCTTTACAGTGTGGTTCCTCATGTTTGTATACCAGATACTTTGCCTCAGCTCCGCATCCGCATCTGATCACCATATCAAACCTCCCACTGAATCTTTTGCGCCAATTCAACATAACGACCAAATGAGATACGGTTTTTGATAAGACCATATTCAGACTCCTGCTCGTACAGTCGGCCCAGGTACTCCAGATGTTCATCCGTCAGTACACTCAGTCCGCTTAGATCCTTGGTGATTATCGCAGGACGTTTACGCCACCATCGCCACATACCATCAACTCCCTTTGATAGAGTCAGCCTGCAACCTTGCCATAGTCTTAAGCTGGAACCAGGTACCGTCACGTTTGACCAGCAATACCCCATTTACTCTCTTCCCGGCATCGAACCCGCTAAAGAATGGATTCATACCCTCACTCCTTCAACCAAGCCTTCTACAACAGCCAGCATTTCCGCATTACCATTCCAGTATCGCCGCGCCCGATCTACAAACCCTAGTAATTGTTCCTTGCTAACATTGCGTCTCAGGCAATCGTCAAAAGCTTCTATAAGTACGAGTTTGTGTTTCATATAATCATCCTTTCAAATAATTTCCTTTCTGGTATGATGTAAGTTGTCTAGGCTTACCACCATACTTGGAAGGAGGTGGGAACATGTTGGATTTTGATAAAATCATGAATTTCACTGTTAAGGAAGCTACTTACAAAGCTGCACATAGAATTAAGGATCAGGAGAAAGATTTTTTAACTGAAATGCTCGATCCAGAAATGAAGCAGATTGTAGAACAAAACCATCTTACATTTATTATCATTGAAGAAATGGTCAAAGCTGGTTTGAAGCAATATCATGAAGCTTTGCAATTAGATAATGCCAGCAAGTCCTGATCTAAGAATGGTTAAGTTGTTCCAATGACAACAAGAACGCTTTTTTTACTTTCGATTCTTGTCGATCCTGCCCATCAGGATTAACGCCCCATGGATTTTCAGGTATTCTTGACTGGGTAAGCTTTTCAATGTGTTTTTCTAATGCCGCCGCACTGGCGGCTTTAGCTTTTTCAATCTCTTCCCTGAAAATTTCTCTTACACGTTCCTCAGTTAATTGTTCCATTTTTCATTCTCCTTCTTCTAACCCAGTATGGATTTCCTTACGGTATTCTTCGTTCGCGTCTCCAAGCAGTTGTTCCAGCTTGTCCATGTTTTCAGCTTGGCTTTTAAATCCTTGTGCAGCACAATTGTTACCTTTAGATGCATGTACCACAGATTTAGTAGAAAGGTCTTCCGCTACAGCTTTAATACCGTCCAGCACGTTCAGCATGTCATCAAAGTCCAGCGTACGAATAAATTGAATAAGTTCAGTTTCCTGTTTGAATAAATTCAAGTTAATCACTCCTTTTTATTAGTCCACCTTAACGCTGTACTTGATTGCCATTTCCTTAACAATAGCTAGATAGATTTCCGTTAATCGCGAATCCTCCGCAATTGCTTCCAACTTACTAATTGCATTGATCTTCGATTTAGCGGCACCTTCCAGAGCCATGCGCTTCTTGATGTTTTCCTGCCGGATGCCCAGTTTGCAGTTCCCGCGTTGTTCAAGCAGTTCGTAGCTCTCGCTGTTTACTTCTGAGTAAGCATCATGACCGCCGCGTTTCTGAGCTATTTTATTCAGTAGGGAGCGGACTTTCTTGCGCCATTCTGTGGGGTTCAGGGCAAGGATTTCAGCTGTATCATCCAGCCTCTTTTCAACTGTTTCAAGGCGCTTTTTATGTTCGGCCTCCGCTTTTTCACGTTCAACATTTTGCTGAGCAAGATAAGCAATTAATTCTGATTGAGTCATTGGAGGCTTGTCCTTCGGGAGAAACGCCTCTGCCAGAACATCCTTAGCTTTCATTTGATACTGAACTAGCTTGTCAGCAACTTCCGGCTGGTTTACCTGCATGTTTGGTGTAATGGAGATTTTGGCAAGCCACAGCGGTAGGTAATCAAGTTCAATAGTTAAAACCTCGTGCGTACTTCCGTGTCCAAATTCCATTTTTTGTAACACGAAATTTCGTGCCCCTTGTTTTAACACAATATCAGTTTGAACTTTGGATACTTCATTGTTGGCTTGTCCACGTGAAAGACCAATCCCTTCACAAACCCAACGGACACCCACATAAACCTTTTCGTTATTCGCCTTTACTCCAAGTAACTCGGCTCCGTTGAATGGAACCATTTTCTGTTCGACCGGATTCAATTGAGTCATACTTTTTCCCCTCCCCGAGCAGAAGATTCTATAAGTGAATCTTCGTACTCTTTCAGCCATTCCAACTTTATTCGTCTCTGACCGCCCAATTTATAACTTTTTAACTTCCGTGCCTTAATTGCTCTAGCCACTGTCGGTCTGCTTACTCTGAAATACGCCATGACATCTTCTACAGTAAGAATCGAAGGCAGATGTTCCATTGTCTTCCCCTCCTTTTGTTAGGATCCAACCGATATTTCTAACATAATGTTAGGATTCTCTTCAAAAAAAATGATTTCCCCAACGACACATCCAAACACTTTAGCTAGTTCCATTGACTCAAACATCGTTATAGTCTCAGGACGATCTTCCATACGCGTATAAGTACTTGTATGGATGTCTAATTTTTCAGCTACAGCAGTTTTAGATAGCTTTCTATAAGCTCTCCACTCCCTCAGTGTTCTGCGACGGTACGGCATATGCTCACCCCCCTTGCGTGTTTTCACTATATCTAACTTAAAGTTAAATGTCAACGGAAAAACCGTTTTTTTTAAGTATAAGTTAGAAAAAATGTGGAAATAGTGTTTTATTAGTGGTACTATTAAGTCAAATTAATTATGAGGAGAGTTATTGTGAACAAACTAAATTTTGCGGAAAATCTAAAAAAGTATAGAGAGAATAAAGGGTTATCCAAGGAAGAACTCGGCGCACGCATTGGAGTATCAGGCGTAACTGTTGGTTACTGGGAAAGCGGACGTAATGAACCGAGGATGGGTAAAGTAGATCACATCGCACAGATATTAGACGTAACTATCGATGATCTCCTATTTGAGAATACATACAAAGAAATCGAAAATAAACTAAACATTGACACCGAGGAATTGAGCGAGGACAAGCGTAAAGCAATTGAATTGATACTTTCACTTCCAGATGAAGAAGTGAAAATGTTCAACTTGCTTATGGAACGTTCTATAAAAAAAGACTAGTGGGGAGTTGAAGAAGCATGGCTAAAAAGTACAAAAACGTTCGAGAGAAAAACGGTAAATATCACTACCGCTATAGTATTAAAGATGCAAACGGTAACAGGGTTCAAAAAGAGACTCCTGGATTTGCCAGCGCTAAAGAAGCTGCGGACGCTGGTAAAATAATTGAAGCAGAAATATTAAACGGCACATATATAGCAAATAAAAAAATATTAATTAGTGAATTTGCGGATCAATGGCTTGAATTGTATAAGACGACCAACGTCAAAGAAAGAACTGTGGATCTTAGAAAAAGCGTTGTTAAAAAGATTAAGAAAAAATTCGGAGGATTGAAATTACAAGAGTTAACCACTGCGAGATATCAAAAAGAACTAAACGATTTGAAAAATAATGAAAACAAATCACAGAGCACTATCATGAATTTCCACGTAGTAATGAAGATGATTTTCTATAAGGCTTTAGAATTAGAACTTATAAAGAAAGACATAACCCAGTATGTAACTCTTCCTTCTTTCTCTAAGACTGTTGAAGAACTGGAAATAAACGACGATCTACCAGAATATTTAGAAAAAGAAGAACTAGCAATTTTACTACAAAAGTCCAAAGAACTTGATAGCCCTCAGGCATTTAGAGTGCTTTTCGTGCTTGCTTACACAGGGATGCGTATAGGTGAATTATGCGCACTAAAACTAAAAGATGTAGACGAAGTTAATAAAAAAATTTCAATCACAAAAACGCTATACGTTCCAGGTAAATTGAAACATTACAAGTTAAATACTCCAAAAAACAAATCTTCCATACGAAAAATTGATGTAAGCTCACGAGTTATATCAATTATAAAAGAACAAATCGCTTGGAAAAATAAATTCAGACTGGAATACAGAAGATGGTTTAATGACGAATCTGATTTTATTTTTTTTACCGAAGGTAGTTTAATGGGTTATCCGCTGCGTTTATATGAAGCTGAAAATTACATGTCAGATGCTCTTAAAGCAACTGGCATAGGATATCCACTAACCCCTCATTCCCTCAGACACACATATACATCCTTAATGGCTGAAGCTGGTGTGGAATTAGAAGCCATTCAAAAGCTTTTGGGCCACAGTAGTGATCATACAACTAAAGCCGTTTATTTACACGTTACCAAAGCAAGGCGGCGTGCAGCAGTCGAAAAGCTCGATAGTTTAATGGATGGCGTAATTCAAACGTGGGATTTTTGTGGGAAGGATGAATGAAAAACCCTTATACTACGGCATTAAAACCTTTTATTTATTTATCGCTTCCATAAA
>RCUE01000074.1_pt1 | contig 44451 bp, 45 predicted proteins | sample 2166111 | NCBI WGS metagenome assembly RCUE01 (sample SAMN09930795, study PRJNA488358) | compost metagenome | feature: garden; material: soil; isolation source: compost soil in phenylacetonitrile-enriched culture | place: Germany: Experimental Botanical Garden Goettingen | collected 2016-01-27 | reverse complement strand
TGAACAGTGACGTGACTACGCGTCAGTTAGCACGTTGCTATCTGTACGCCGCACACAAAGGACTTAAATCGTTATACTACACACGCACTAAAAAGCTGTCTGTGGAAGAGTGTCTCACCTGCTCCATCTAAAGCATAAATGGTAACAAGCTGTAGTATAAAAATTAGATTTTAAATAGATATGGATGCTTTGCATTAGAAGCTGTATCCAGCGTGTGGTTTAGACCTTTACGGGACTGGACAAGACCCTCGCGGATACAGCTTCCGTATGTCAAGCATACGATGATTCGCCTGCACTATTTCAATGTGTGTTTCCAGGGAATCTCGCAAGCTGAAGGGAGAATGCTAACAATGACAGGTATACAAGCCGTAAACTGGAATCGCTCGGACGATGATTTTACACTGATGTTCTGGAACCAGAACATCATGCAATTTTGGACGGATGATGAAATCCCGTTGTCTGACGATAAAATGTCCTGGGTAACCCTCAGTGATATCGAAAAAGAAGCCTACATGAAGGTGCTAGGCGGACTAACGCTACTGGATACCATTCAAGGCGGCGTGGGTATGCCGCAAATTATGGAGCATGTGGACGGACTACAACGCAAAGCCGTACTAAGCTTTATGGCGATGATGGAACAAATCCATGCCAAGTCGTACAGTAGCATCTTTACAACGCTAGCTTCCACGGAAGAAATTGACGGTGTATTCCGCTGGGTGGAAGAAAATCCACATCTCCAAACCAAAGCAGAAACCATTCGTCAATATTATATGAATATCCACACACCGAAAGACCTCTATCTCGCGATGGCTGCGTCGGTGCTGTTAGAAAGCTATTTGTTTTATAGCGGCTTCTTCTATCCTCTTTATCTGGCGGGCCAGGGCAAGCTGACATGTAGTGGAGAAATTATCGATTTGATCTTACGGGACGAAAGTATTCACGGTGTGTACGTAGGTGTACTGGCACAGGAGATTTATGCAGAATTGGACGAGGAAGAACAACGTGATCTTTACCAGACGCTGGTAGGCTTGCTGCGCTACTTGCATAATAACGAGGAACAATACACCGAGCAAATTTACACCCCTATTGGACTCGTAGACGATGTGAAAGTCTTTTTGCGCTATAATGCCAACAAGGCCATGATGAACTTGGGCTTTGATCCACTGTTTGAAGAAGAAGAAGTTAATCCCATTGTATTCAACGGCATCAGCACCCATACTAAGCAGCATGATTTCTTTTCTAAAAAAGGAAACGGCTATGTGCGGGCGATGAATGTAGAGCCGCTGACAGATGATGATTTTAATTTTGGCGTATAAGTACAATTACGTAAAACTGTAAACAAATAGGGTTTCAGAACTTGTCCCTGAGTTCTGAAACCCTATTGCCTAAAGAAAGTAGATAGTTTACATATTTCAGGATTTTGCAAAATCCTCATTTACATGCGTTCGCTTATATAAAACTGGTATTGCCGCTGTTATAAGGATTATACCCATAAAAGCGGGTGCGGCATGACCAAGTGATACATAGATTTGACCCCCAATAATAGGCCCAATCATTCTTGCTAAAGCCTGAATAGATTGACTACCTCCTTGAATCCTTCCTTGTTCACTAGAATCGACAGACTTGGAGAGCATCCCGTTGAATGAAGGTCCAAAGATCGAATCACCAAAACCAAATATAAACATTCCAGCGATAAAAAGAGGATAGAATGAGAACAAAGTAGATAGCGCAATAAGACTGTAACCTATAATCTCCGAAACCATTCCAAGAATGGCTATCTGTTTATCATTAAGTTTTATCAAAAGCTTGGGCATGATGAAACCTTGTGAAATGATGTCTTGGAAACCCATAATTGAAAACATAAGTCCGATTAGTGCAGGCCTCCAACTGAAAGTATCCATTGTAAATTGTGAAAAAACGGCCTGTAAAGATCCGTTGGGTATCCAAAGTAAGAACGCAGAGACAAGTAACCTATTTAAGTTTTTCATGGAAAGCAGATTTGCAAGCTGTGTAAATGGATTCAGTCTTACAAAGGTAATCTCTTTCAGTCTATGTTTCTTGTCAAGGCTCTCAGGCATAAAAAAGAATCCATAAACAACGTTCAATAAAGTTATGATTGCTCCAAAATACATGGGTACAGAATAACCAAACTTGGCAAGTAATCCGCCTAGAGTTGGCCCAATGACAGTGCCTACACCTACAACCGCACTCACCCATCCAAAGTATTTGGTTCTCTCTTCTGGAGGAATGATGTCTGCAAAATAGGCGAAGATCGTGCTTATGCTCCCGCCTGTTAACCCTTCTATGATGCGCCCAGCAAATAGTACCCATAGAGCTCCTCCTATGCCAAAAACCAAGTACCCAATTGCGGAACCCAAAAGGCATACTAAGAGCAATGGACGACGGCCATATTTGTCGCTCAAAGCTCCAAGTACGGGAGCCGCAAAAAACACGCAGAATGCATAAACAGAGGTCAGCAGCGTAACAACTATAGCTTGTTCTCCCGGACTGCTTGTATAAGGCTGCACTAAGAATGGGACGACAGGTATTATGATACTGAAGCCTATTCCGCAAAGAAATACAGAGATAAGGCCGAATATTAAAGCGTGTTTATCTACGGTTTGTTCTGTGTTCTGTTCATTGTGTGATCTACATTTGAACACTTCATTTCTCCCCTTAAAGGTTAATTTTTACTTCCTCGGAAGCAAAAATATCGTATCACAATTTTGCTTCCTCGGCAACAAAATAATAACAAAAAAATGCAGCCCGTTCTCAATAGAGCCCGGCTGCCTATGGTTTGATTTTCATTATTCAAATTTATTCCGTCTTAATATCTATACCCTGTTTTTTTATTTCTGCATCCAAATGCCTACTATACTTTTCCAAGAAGCTAATCATACTGTTAAATTGTTCTTCGGTTACCTGCTCAAATACGGCTTTATCCCGCTCTTGAAACTCTTTGTGCAGTTCCTCATGGATGTTATAGATTACTTTCCCTTCCTCAGTAAGCCTAAAATAGACTTCTTTCTTGTTATCCAGCTTCTGGTAGCTTTCGATAATGCCTTTTTTTATAAGCTTCTTAGTTATTTTACTTATGGCACCGGTAGTCATATAAAGGGACTCCGCAAGTTTTGTCACGTTGGAATCTGCATTTCTTTCAATGTATTCGATGCAATGTACTTCAGAAGGCTTATAACCCTTAAGGCTGTCTTCCATCTTATCTTTATTAAGCCAAACCATCTTGTTAAATAAGTCCCTGAAACCCACTATGACCTGTTCTTCTTTGTTCATGGCCTGTCCTCCCACCCGTTGGTGCATTAACAATACAATATAGTATATTTTTGTTTCTATTTCAACAATATTAAAATAATTATTGAATTGAGCACGAGGGCATACACGAAAAAAAAACGGCCAGATCGCTAAAGTAGCGGAATCGAGCCGTTTTACATTTCTTAAGACCCAGCCTCAGTGAACATTTGAAAAGTGACACCAAACTTGTCTGTTACATTCCCATAAGCTGGACTAAAATGGGTTTCCTGCAAAGGCATTCCCACCTGTCCTCCCTGCTGTAGAGCATTAAACATTTTTTGAGCTTGCTCCACACTATCGGTTGTAATACAGATGCTCACCTGATTCCCGCGGCTAAACGGTGACCCGGGAAAGGTATCAGAAAACATGAGCTCTGTCTCACCCACTTTAAGGGTAGCATGTCCCACACGTTCCTTGACCTCTGCGGGAATGGGAAAATCGGGGTTTTCCGGCATTTCCCCAAAGGTTTGAATAAAAAGCAGTTGAGCATCCAATGCCTCTTTATAAAATTCGATTGCTTCTTTTGCATTTCCATCCATCGTGATGTAAGGAATCAAACGTTTGGACATCTTCAACACAGCTCCTTTAATTCGAGGTGGTTAACCCAGCATTTCTCCTGTATTATATACAAAACTTGTCAAGAAAAACAAATCTGTATTCTTAGCTTTCATGCACTTGAACGCCAAGCTGCTTTAGCTCCTTTATCGCTTCCGTAACGTTACGCTGTGGATGAAGCGCAGAGATCATCTGTGCAGTGATCGGAACGCCGTTGAAAATCTGGCTTACCACCCCTAGAGAAATCGGCAACTCATAGTAACTCTCAGCCCAATCCTGATATTCCTCCGGTGTAACTATAATTTTCCCCAACAAAAAGGATGAGCCATCGTCATATCCCTCAGGAAAGTTCGCGTTGCCCATACGCCACTCTTTATCTCCCGCTTCCCTCCACATACAAAAGGTAACGTCCTCTTTCTCCAGTGCTTCATCTTCCAAAAGCTCCATCATATCATTAGGCACACCGTCATATATGCCCGGCCAGACTTCATAATCGTCTCTCGCATGAGAACTTACAGGGGATTCATGGTCAAACCCCTTCAGCAGCACACCTTCACCCGTCCATAGCATATGAATCGTATCTCCAGCGCCATTGTTTACCTCACCCAGGCACACATCACCAGACCATTCAGACTGCATACGATACGTGCGTAACCAATCTTCTGGAGACAATATAATGTCCAGCGCTGACAGCAGCAGCATTCTGTCTTTTAAGCCATTCGGCGTTACCTGTGCATCAAGCATCATATTCTTCATCATTCCTCCACCTTGTGTCCATACGTACTAAGAATTCATCTGTCCTTGCCTATATCTTTCAAGCTTCGCCCGCTCAACCACCTGCCGAATGAATGGTCCTTTGGCTTCGGTATACGCTGCACGGTCATATTTGAATGCATAGCTTTCTAAAAAATGCCTTCTAATCGTGCTTGGCACAAATCAGAAGGCATTCTCTTGTTCAATTTAAAAATCATTCAGCAACTCCAACCCTATTATTCGGCTTCTCAATCACGATCAGACAGGTGCTGTCTGGAAAAGAAACCTGCTGGTCCTGCTCATCCATGAACTCAACACGTCTGGACAGCGCCTCGGCATAGCCCTCCTGTAAATAATGACGGCTCACGCGGATAATCGCTTGTGATCCAAGTGTGCTACGAATACACTCTTCATACTGTGACGGGGTAAAATAACCAAACTGCTCCTGCACTTCATGCACATAGGCTTCCGCTCCCCATGTATAGGTATAGAGAAATTCCATCGCATCGTTCACTGGTAAAACAGCCTCATGCTCCCCCACACGCTCTATTTCAATGTGGCGACCTGCAAAATCTTGCGCATACCGTATCAGCCATTCCATTCCATCCGGCTCCAAGAATCGAATTCGTCTGCGCTGCTCTACTGGTTCGGTCATAATACCGTCACGAATGATGATACGCCCGCCGGGTGCAAGCACACGATAGGCGCTCTGCAGAGCTGCCTCCACTGTTTGTGGATTGAACCGAATCCCATCTCGTTCAATGTAGGAATAGAGCTCGTGAAGAATCGATGAGAAAATGACCGTGTCCATACTCCCCGTTTCCACATATTCCTCTAACTGAAGCGCATCCCCTTTGATGACATCCCAACGATGGCGCTCCAATTGCTTTTTACGTTTAAGTGCCTCAATGACATTTACAGAAATATCAAGACCTAATGGCTTCGCATCTGGTCTTTCCTGTTCGATCAGATCCAGCAGTACACCCCCGCCGGGTCCAATATCCAGTATGCGGGTTCCAGTCACATAATCTAAAATGACCCTTTTGTAATCTACGGTCTGGTTCATATCTGTAAGGTACGTTTCCTCATTGTGAAAGCGATCATACGCATCGCGCCGTAATCCGAACAGATCGAACAGCAGCAGGACTGCTTTGTCATACAGAGGCGTTTTTTCTGCCTCAATACAAAAGTCAATCAGTTTCTCAGCCGCAGATGAAAATACAAAATTAAAAAATACAGTACTCGGCAGCTCCTCTTTATGCTCCACGATCACACTCAAATGAGGATTATGCTTCCGTTTTCCTTTTGAAATGTCCTGCCAAGACAGTGCACTTAAATATTTTTCTATCATTCGTTTTTTATATACGTTAATTTTCTTGACACCACGATAGTCATAATACATCGTATTCATGAGCGATTCGAAACTGATATGGCGAACGGTCGCAGGCTGTTCCTGCCCTGTGCCATCCCTTAATGTGAGTAAAAATACCTTTACCAGTTCTTGAAGTGAAAAATCCTGCAAAGCTGATTCTACATACCAAAGTGTCCGATTCTCCAACGGAGCCAGCGCCTTCTCTACATTCAACTCCCGCTCTAGTTCTGTGTAAGCCTGCTCGAACGGCTCCCCTTCATGAATGGAAACCGACCGTAATCTTTCCAGTCGCTCCTTTACACTCCAGACTACAGGTGCGTTATCCCATGCAATCCAGCCGATCAGCTGCTCCACTTCACTTCGTACTTGGTCCCATAATGCAGGTTCCACCCCGGCGATAATACACTCGTTCAGGGCCCGTAAAACAAGCTCCAGTTCCTCAGGGCTTAGCCAGCCCTTACGAGTAATTTCAAGCAGCAGTCGATTTTCAGCAAAAGGAATTTCCCCCCGTATATATTGCCCGATCAATCCATGCGTCTCAATCAGAATTCGGGTCATGCTATTGCGCGGGTAAGCAGGGGACTCCGCTTGGGCCTGTCTGACATACAGTTGGGAGGATCCGATATTATGTACAAATAAATTAATACCCTCATGCTGCCAGCGTAGCCGTTCGCGGACTGTGCCTCCTTTGGCTGTCTCAGACCATACCAATACATCCTCCAGTAGCTCTTTAACCCAGAATGACAATGGAAGTCCGTCCAAAATAAGCAACGTACGCTCCACGTAATCCAGTACAGGATTGGCATCCTTTAACTCACCTATAGATCGAATGCGTTCCAAATTTACAATACGCTCCTCAGCCGAAACAAGCAGCTTTAACCAAGTCGGTGTATCCCAGGCCAGATCATTTTCTTTCCTGTAATTAGCAATGGCTTTTAACGATTGCAACATTTTTCTCACCTCGTGTGATTCGGATTCGGTATGCACAGGAGACTTTGAATAAGACATTTGGATTAAAACCTTGTATATACTACACTTTACCATACATTTGTAACTTCCACCTCGTGGAAAATATTAAACATTTGTATCAATCAACCGCTTGACATACTTTCCAAACGCATACATAACCCTCAAGTGCACTAGACAGTGCCACATCAGACAAAACAAATGACCGTAACTTCCATATAAGGAATTACGGTCAGCCTGTTTATTTCCATATACAGTTTAACGACACGACTCCCACTACCTCCATCTTCCGAACTTATCATTCTGGACTTCGTTAACCTGTCCAAAAAATACCTGCATGATCTATTTCTACCTGTTCGAGCTGTTCTTCAAAGCACGGATTAGGTGCAATCTCTTTTACACACTGCCAGCTTTCAGCTTCTTGCCGGGCATATACATGCCAATGATTTTCTTCCCAGCGAAATTGGACAATGTCCGTGCGATCCCACAACTCAGTTTCATTAGAAGGCCTTTCCTCCATCAAGATCAAACAGTTATCCTCTATTTGATAAATGAGCCGCACGTCAGAACGCACGTAGCCTGGCACCTTTAGCGCAATATAGCCATTCAGCAGGTATTCAACCTTTTTAACGGTAAACGGATCAATCCGTTCGTTCACGAGATTTCCACCCCTTGATCAATTCGTAAATATTACGATTTAAATATAGCAGAAATCGAAGTTTTTGAAAAGAGTCCTTCATGCCGTCCCAAAATCAAAAAGATATCCTCCAGCCTGAAGGCTCAGAAGATATCTCATTACTCTTGTTATACGCAGCCGAATCATAATCCCCTATGATTTCTAGAAAGTTAAAGTGCCACTGTGCAACACGTCAACCATCTATAATAAATTTCGCTTATTTATCAACAGAAACGCCATCTGGTACTGGAATACCAAAATCAGGTGTTCCATCTTCTTTCCAGTAGAACGGCTGCACACGTGTATGACGATTCGGATCATACAGCGGGTCGCCTGTAATTTCCTTGTAATTCCGGGCGTGATATACGATTACATCGCTACCATCAGCAGCAACCGTAAAACTGTTATGACCTGGCCCGAATTGTCCTGTTTCCTCATGGGTGCAGAATACCGGCTGAGGTGATTTCGTCCATGATTTCGGATCAAGTAAATCCGCATTCTCATCTGCCGTCAACAGACCCATGCAATAATTGTGGTCTGTGGCGCTAGCTGAATAACTGATAAAGATCCGCCCGTTCCGTTTCAGAACCGCTGCTCCTTCATTCACCTTAAAACCGATGATTTCCCAATCATATTCAGGAGTGGAGATCATCACCTGCTCACCGCGCAACGTCCATGGATTGCTCATTTCGGAAATATACAGATTGGAATTACCGACGATGTCAGGGTCCTTCTGAGCCCACACATAATACAAAACTCCATTATGCTGGAAGGTTGTCGCATCGAGAGCGAACGTCTCCCAACGGGTTTTGATCTGTCCTTTTTCCACCCATTCCCCTTCCAGAGGATTAGCTGAATCATTTTCAAGCACGAACATCCGGTGGTCGAACAGGCCTTCCTTCGTTTCCGTTGTACGAGCTGCTGCAAAATAAATGTACCATTTGTCGTTAATATAATGAATTTCCGGTGCCCAAATGTTCGCACTTAACGGGCCCGTTTCATATTTGTGCCACACTGCGACAGGCTCTGCTGTACTCAAGCCTTGAATAGTACTTGCTCGTCGAACCTCAATGCGGTCATACTCTGGTACAGATCCGGTGAAATAATAGTATCCGTCACTATGCTTGTAAATCCAAGGGTCTGCCCGTTGCTCAATGACCGGATTATTAAAGGGTACAGTTTGATTCATGGTTATTCTCTCCTCTATGTGTAGTATGTAGTTCATACAATTAATCGCTGATACGCTTTCCCCAAATGGAAATTCCCTTTTCATTCATACCCGTGAAAATTAAAGTATGGCGACCAAGCTCCCAGTCCCATGAAGGAAGCAATAACAATTCTTCCTTAGTTCCTTCGGATGTATTGCTCCAATCCATTGTTAGAGTACGCCTGCCATCAAAGCTCCAGTGACCTTCAAGAGAACCGCTGGTTGCCCGCCCTCCATCTTCTAGACGGAGCTGTTCAGCTTCCACCTGGCCGTCTACTTCCTGCTTTATCACGATGCGCTCCCAGTTGCCGGATAATAGCCTTTTGGGTATATCCTGCTCCTTTTCGCCGGCATAGCGCTCTGGAGAGACGACCGGCCAGCCCTCTGCCGTCCACAATATTCTGCGTACATGCAGGTACGGCCAGCTCTTGTCCGTTTCTCCTCGCGCATGATGTACAATATAATAATCCGCACCGTCCTTCAGGACAGAATTGTGACCTGGCGCAACCCAGCCTTCTCCTTCGCTGAACCGATAACCGCCCAATACCTTGTTTCCAATCTCGTATTGAGGCAAATAGTTGGTATCTGCCATATCATGTCCATTCATGTCCACATAAGGGCCTGTGATAGAATCTGAACGGGCAACGCGAACATTGTAGTCCTCAAACAAAGAATCATACGAGACGAACAAGTAGTATTTACGGAACATTGGATTGTACACAATGTAAGGTCCTTCTACAGCACCGTCCTCAGTTGCCCGATCTCTGGCAGCGATATTTTTACCATAGCCAGATTCTTTGAGCTTTCCAGTCTGGGGATCAAGCGGTGTAATATAAATACCGCCGAAAAAAGAGCCGTATACCATCCATGGATTACCCTCTGCATCCAGCACCGGATTGGCATCAATCGCATTCAGCTTGTCATGCTCTCTCGTTTTAACGACCAGCCCCTCATCCTTCCAAGGGCCTTCCGGGGAGCTGGATGTCTGCAATCCGATCGCAGACCGTGTGCTGCCAAAGGTAGAAGCGGAGTAATACATGCGATAGGTATCACCCATCTTGATAATGTCCGGTGCCCACAGATTGGTTGCCGATGACCACGCCTCTGCTACCTTTGGAATGCCGGGGAGTGCATACTGAACCCAGTTCCAATGAATCAGATCAGTCGATTTGCGTACCATGACACCAGGTCTCAATTCTCCACCTGTCTTTACATCCGTTGAGTAGACATAATAGCCTTGATCTGTTTTGATAATCGCCGGGTCATGTGCATTGTTAATGGTCCAGCGCTGTTCATCGTTAATCGTACTTTGATCATACAAGTGATCGGGAGGCGGAGCCTGCGGATACACAGGGTCCGGAGTGTTATCCCCACAGCCGGATAGACCCAGCATGAGCAGCATAACCATAACTGTTATTCTCCTCCTTCCTTTACCCATTACATATTGTGACTGCCTTACATCGTTCATCCGTACCCTCCAAGTGTCAATTAACCTTTGACACCCGAAATGGCAACCGATTCAATAATTTGTTTCTGGAAGATCAAGAATATAATCAGTACAGGTAACAAGGCTATAATCGATGCTGCCATAATAAGCGGATAGTCCGTCTGAATGGCGTAAGTCGCATTAAAATTCGCGATAACCAGCTGCAGTGTTTGCGTTTCTGGTGAGTTCAAGTAAATAATCGGTGCCAAATAATCGTTCCAAATTCCCATGAACCATAAAATAAGCTGTGCCGCAACCGCCGGCTTAATGAGCGGGAACGTAATCGACGAATAGAGTCGGAAATAAGAACTTCCGTCAATTTTCGCAGCTTCGATAATGGCATCTGGTACGCTAAGCAAGTACTGCCGCAGGAAAAAGATCATAACTACATTTCCGAATAAGCCTGGAACGATCAGAGGTAAAAGTGTATCGACCCAGCCAAGTTTGGAAAACATCATAAACTGTGGAATCATAACCGTTGGGTATGGAATCATCATAGATGCGATGAGTGCCAAAAACAGTTTGTTTTTATGAGGGAATCTCAGCTTTGCAAATGCAAAAGCGGCCACACTGGATGTAAAGGTACCCACAACGGTAACACTTACAGCCACAATCACGCTGTTCTTGATCCCGCTTAACAAAGGTCCTGCTTCCCAAATTTCCTTATACTTGCCAAACTGGAACACCTCTGGTATCCATACTGGTGGAAGAGCAAAGACATCCTGCTTTTCTTTCACTGAAGTGGACAGCATCCAAAGCAGCGGCGCGATCATCACAATCGCTCCAATCGCTAGTACAATAAAGATAATGATATTGGTAACTTTCGTTTTTTGACTATGGGACATAATCAGACTCACTCCTTTCCGCGAAAATCAATCCCCATCAAAGGACGATTTTTCATTCATTTTGAATTGAATCAAAGTTACGATAAAAATGAAGATGCCGAGAATCATAGCCATCGCGGAGGCATATCCCATTTGCAGGTTTTTAAATGCCTTATCCCAAATATAAAAGACGATTGAGGCGGATGAGTATTCCGGACCCCCTGTAGGTGTCATAATGTTCATTTCAGTAAAGATTTGTGAACCACCAATGATATTAGTTACGACCAGGAAGAAGGTTACTGGTTTCACCATTGGCCATGTAATATTGCGGAACATTTGGAATCCGCTAGCTCCATCTAGCTCTGCTGCTTCATAATAAGAGCGAGATACGCTTTGCAGGGCTGCCAAATATAGCAGCATCGTATATCCGAGACCCTTCCAGACGGTCATGAGGATCAAGGCCGGTTTGACCGTATCCTTATCCATTAGCCAGTTAGGACCCTTAATACCGAATATTTCGAGGAATTGGTTCACCAAACCATAGTCCCCGTTGTATGCCCAGTTCCACATAATAGAAACGGCAGCCAACGAAGAAATAACCGGGATATAGTAAATCACACGAAATGTTGTCGTACCTGGAATCTTGCGATTCAAACCTAGTGCCAGCAGTAAAGCTAGTACAAGACCGATTGGAATACCTAGCATTAAGAAAAGAGTATTGTACATCGATTTATAAAAGAGCTCATCGCTAAATAAATCTTTAAAATTGTCGAGACCAATAAAGTTCATTTGTCCTAATCCGTCCCAGTCTGTAAAAGAGCCGTATAACGAATAGACAAACGGGAATAACGTAAAGATTAGCAGACCGAGAATAGGTGGAAGAATAAATAAGTATCCATATACCTTCTCTTTGCGGTAGAGATTAGATTTGGTTATCACAGGGCTCACCTCTGTTTCTAATTTGGAATGAAGATGATGTTAGCAGCATGATATTCAGCCACTAACATCATCCTTTTTTCCTCTATTTACGCATTATTTCTGTGATTTTTTCTCTTGCTCCACCGCTTTATCCAGCAGTTTCTGCATCTTCGGTTGTTCTTGTTTCACATAATCTGCCGCCGTAATTTTACCATCCAGCACAGGTTGAATATCTGTGAAGAAAATATCGTACCATTCTGCATTATACGTATAGTTGCCTGGTAATGAGCGTCCATAGTCATTTACGATATCAATAAATTCTTGTTTATTGTTAGGCTTGGTTTTCGTATCTTTGGACCATTCATCAGCCATGTCCAGCAGATTCGGAATTTGTACCTTGGCATCTACGAGCTGCTTCATTCCTTCTTTAGAAGTCGTCAGATAGTTAACCAGTTCAACAGCTTCATCCGGGTATTTTGTTTTAGAGGAAACGCCGATACCCAGAGAACCGATCCATGTTGCTGATTTGCCAGTCGATCCGGCTGGGAACGGCAGTAAATCATATTCGAATGGCAGTTTTTCAAATGTACTCATATCCCAAGGACCAACCGGGAAGAATGCCATTTCGCCCTTCATCCAACGTTGGTATGTGTCCAATGTTTGTGATTGTTCAATACCAGGTGTGATTTTATATTTGTTTTGCATGTCAGCAAAGTACTGAAGAGCTTCCGCAAATTTCGGATCATCAATCGTTACTTTCGTTTTGCTCTCATCCAGCCAATCAGCCCCATTACTCCATACAAAGGCTTGCAATGCCCACTGAACGTTAAAACCTGTACCGTATTGATCTGGCTTGCCGTCACCATTGGTATCTTTGGTCAACTCTTGGCTAACCTTGATAAATTCATCCCATGTATACGGTTTGTCTTTGTCAGGCAATGGAACGCCCGCTTTTTCGAACATCGTTTTGTTGTAGCCAAGTGCGAATGGACCTAAGTCCTTCGGCATACCGTAAATATCTCCTTGACCGGCCATTTTACCGTCATAGCGATACAAATCCACACCGTATTTCCAGATGTTATCCAGTTTAATATCCTTGTTCTTCTCAATGTAAGGCGTTAGATTCTTCAACACCCCACTGTTTACATAAGCTTTCACATCTCCAGGGGCAAAGTAAAAGATATCTGGAAGATTATTTCCTGTGATCGCAGCTCTTAGCTTTGTAGCATATTGATCCGCTGCCGTCACGACCATTTTAACTTTTACGCCAGGATGTTCCTCTTCAAATTTCTTGATTACTTCCTTATAAGCCTTTTGTTCATCTGTGCCACCACGGAACATGAATGTCAGTTCCTTACTTCCATCACTACTGGAACTTCCCCCACTACAACCAGCCAGTGCAGCCACCATTAACAACAGAACAACCATTGTTATTGCAAAACCTTTTTTCTTTATCAACGCGACCCCTCCTAAATTTAAATGAAACCGCATACATTTAGTGTTAAAATAACTTTATACCACTCGGCCTAATCTTTAACTGTGCGGTACACAACCCGTTGTTGATTGCCGCTGTGATTATCATCCCTCTCATGTACCATATAATTAACATTTTACTTTATCAATAATGAATTCGTTTACAAACAAAATATAGCATGCCTTTCCTCGGTTCGTCAATGTATTTTTCAATCTTTTTAAATAATTATAAAACATAGATTAGAGTAACATGGAAAGCAAAATTAAATCGTATTTAAGTTAACTTTTATCGAAATAATCAGTGATAAAGCTTAAATACGATTTATTTTTGAAGTAATTCTTAATTCGGAGTTTAATTTGCTCCCCTCTTTATTTAGTAAAAAAAATTTACAAAAAAGCAGTTTACTTCTTTTTGATTTTATTTTAACATAAATCAAAGTAAATATATAAGCGCTTACATCACAATTTTTATAGATAAGGATGGTCTATAGCTATGATTTATATTAAGGACTTAATGTCAGGATTAGATATTTTTAAAGCACTGGGTTCAGAAATCCGCATTCAAATTCTCGAGTTACTTGCCTACCAGGGACAAAGTATGAATGACATTGCTAACAAACTTAATTTGAGCAACGGTACCATTACAATGCATATTCGAAAATTGGAAGAATGCGGCCTTGTGGAGATCAATACCGTGAGCGGCAAGCACGGCACCCGAAAAATGTGCTATTTGAACAAGGATAAACTGATGGTAGATTTGCGCAGTAGAGAACAAAAAAATGTGTATGAGGTTGAGATTCGCGTAGGTCATTATAGTAACTATCAAGCGTCCCCCACTTGTGGATTGGTGACCCGAGACAGCATTATCGGCGATTTTGATGATCCACGCTATTTTGCAGATCCCGGGCGGCTGGAGTCGGAAATGATCTGGATGGCTGAGGGCTTTTTGGAATACCGTATCCCCAACTATCTGAAAGCGAATCAATCCTTTAAAGAAATTCAATTCTCCGCAGAACTGGGCTCAGAAGCACCCTGCTATTGTGAGGAATATCCCTCCGATATTTGTTTTCACATTAACGGTATCCCTATTGGGCACTGGACCAGCGCCGGAGATTTTGGAGAAGTGCCGGGGGTTCTCAATCCAGATTGGTGGCCACCGCATCTGAATCAATATGGTATGCTCAAATTAATTCGCATCAATCAACAAGGCAGCTTCATTGACGGGTGCCGCATTTCCGAGGTCACAATAGATGATATTAACCTTAACTATAAAAGCGACATTACACTCCGTTTATCTGTAACCGATGAATCAGAAAACAAAGGAGGACTCACTATTTTTGGCAAAAGATTCGGGAATTTCAGTCAGGATCTGCTTGTGCGCGTGCTTTACGATGTGCATGGGGAGGACAACGCCAACTCCTGACTCGCCACATGTAAAAATAGGCCGAAGCCTGTATTCATGGAATACATGTCCTCGGCCTAAACATCCTGATCCTCACTTAAAGAGATATAGATCAATAAATAAAAAATGACTGCTATCCCAAACACCAGCCAGCAAAAGGACAGCAAATGAAGCCTAGGTCCAGCATATACTCCCCAGCTCCAAATATCCGTAAGGAGCACCAGTGGCTGCAACAACACATCCCAGCTATTCCAGCGAGCAAATCTGCCTATATATACGCCTATGCTGTCCAGCCACAACAACACCAAAACTACAGCCCATGCGAGCCCCTTTGAACAAATCCTCCTCAGCATATGATGGATCACCAACACACAAAGGGATGTAAGAAAAAGGCCAAGCCCTGCTGCTGAAAAAGACGTAAATAAGATTAACCAAAATTGGGTGTTCAACCAAAAACGTGTATCAGGATTCACATCGTAAAAACGAAACGCATGAAGTAACTCAGTCACCAAATAGAGAGCATTCGGCAGAAAAAACAACCATACAATTAAAGAGAAAAATAAAAGAATACTCCTCACTTTTGTACTTCGCAGTCTGGATAAAGCCATCATGCCGAGAGTGATAAAGACCGGAACCCAGGCCAGGAATATATCCCAGTACAGAAATTGATACATCCTCGTTCCGCTTGTGGACTGTAAATACATAATGAGCCCGAAACAGCCCAACGTAGCTACAAGCAGCACTCCCAACAAACTGGGCAGCTTGTAACCCTTCCTTCTTAACAGCAAGTTTCCATCTACCTCCTGCCTGATCATGCGTATATACGTCTTTTTAAGCCCTACTTTATAGCGCTTTCATATTTAGAGAGGGCCTTTGTCTATTTACTCCACGTTTCGTATGTCCTCGGATACATGGGTTGTTATCGTCAAGGCATCAAAGGTAACAGCACAGCCCTCTCCCACCGGAGATTGAGCAACAACTCCGACTTTGAGCTGGTTAGGAACATTCATACCAAAATATCTCGCCAGCCTCCAATGCTGACCGTCTGATGAATAATGAAATGCAAAGCAATTTCCAGCTCGTGCCACTCGTAAATACGGATTGGACACGTCCATCGCCCCAGAGACACAATCATCGGATGTATCCCGAGTGACCACACTAAGAATAGATGGAGTGCTTTCAAAATATTCAAAACACAGCTTAGCCCAGTGGGTATCATCCGCCATCATCATCAAGCATCCTGAATCATAAGGCTGCTTCATATCAACACGAACCCTCGTCCATATTGTAAAATCACCTTGAAGCGTTGTATGCAAAAAGGGTGCGGACGATTTTACCGCTGCGCCAGACGGATCTCTAAAGAAATCTGCCTGTGAAGGTGCAGAAATTTGCAAAGACTTGGAATCATCGAATCTCCATTCAGCCGGCTCATTGATCCAACTCCAATCCGCCGGCATTACTTTACCGCTAAAGCGTTCAAATACGTTCATATGGACACCATTCCTCTCTGGCAATATAGTCATATAACACATTGAAATCTGGGCACAATCCCCTTGATACCACTATATACGTTATTTTCCAGTCGTCAATAATGATGATCTGTCTTTAATGTTTATAAAAAAAAGACTTGCCATCCTGAAATGTTGTGCTTATAATTACACCTAACTTGATACGGTAACAAATTTCAATGACGAGAACGAGTAAGCTATACAGCGGATTTGCAGAGAGTTGGGGCAGGTGAAAGCCAACATTCCGAGGGTAGCCGAACGCCATCTCTGAGAAGCGGGCTGAACCTGAAGTAAGCTCTGCCGCCTTTCCAGCGTTAACCGGAACACGTATTGATGGATACGTGAACAGAGTGTCATTTCCTATGGAATGAAACTAGGGTGGTAACACGGGTATAAACTCGTCCCTTTTACAGGGGCGGGTTTTTTTGTTTTTCAAAAAGGAGGAAATCATCATGACAAATGTATCGACAGCAGTATCTATAACCGATTTTTTGACTCCAGCTGTACGGGAAATGCCACCTTCAGGCATCCGTAAGTTTTTTGAATATAGTACAGGCAGAAAAGATATTGTATCGCTTGGTGTCGGTGAACCTGACTTTGTAACCCCTCAACATGTCAGAAAGGCCTGTATCACAGCACTGGAAAATGGTAAAACATCATACACACCGAATGCTGGACTTCCCGAGCTTCGTGAGGAGATTGCCGGGTATCTGGAGAGCAGCTTCAGCACATCCTACAACCCGACAGATGAAATCATGGTTACCATTGGAAGCAGTGAAGCACTGGATTTGGCACTACGCGCCCTGATCACCACACACGATGAAATACTTATTCCGGCTCCATGTTATATTTCGTATTCGCCCATCACGTTTCTGAACGGAGGACATACCGTAACGGTTGAAACCTCTGCGAATCAGCAGTTCAAGCTGACAGCTGAAGCACTTCAAGCCAAGCTGACTCCACGTTCCAAAGTGCTTATTCTCTGTTATCCGAATAATCCGACGGGTGGGGTGATGACCTATGAGGATTGGTTGCCGATTGCCCGCCTGGTTGAGGAGCATAATCTTGTCGTTATATCAGACGAAATATATGCTGAACTGACCTATGGACAGAAGCATGTAAGCTTCGCTTCTCTGCCGGGAATGAAAGAGCGTACCCTGCTCATCAGCGGCTTTTCCAAAGCATTTGCGATGACAGGCTGGAGGGTCGGCTATGTGTGCGGCCCAAGAGAGTTGATTTCAGCTATGCTGAAGATTCATCAATATACCGCCATGTGCGCTCCTATTATCGGGCAAATTGCCGCTATTGAATCCCTGCGTAACGGGCTAGAGGAAAAAGATCGTATGATGGAATCTTACAATCTGCGTAGAAAATGGTTCGTTGAAGGCCTATGTCAGACAGGACTGCCATGTCACGAACCAAATGGTGCCTTCTATGCTTTTCCCTCCATTATGCACACAGGGTTAAGCTCAGAGCAGTTTGCCAAGCGGTTGCTGGAAGAAGAAGGAGTCATTACTGTACCCGGTTCCGCATTTGGCCCAGGCGGCGAGGGCTTTATCCGCTGCTCGTATGCATCATCGCGAGATCAGTTGGAAATGGCTTTGGAGCGCATTAGCGCATTTTTGAAGCGCCTGTAAATGCGATTTTTCCTATCTTGAAATGAACATGAGTACTGGATGAACCCTACTGTAACAGCTTCTGAATAAGCTTTTTCTGGTGTGCTGGCAAGCCTTCCGGCCATTCCCCTACACGGCAATAACAAATGTCGGAGATTTCGGCGCTTGGTCGGAAAGTACCCGGGATAACCCGGCCTGTGAAAATGAGATCCACACGGTTCGGCGTCTGACCAAACTGGGCTTGTGCTAATGAGGTGATCTCTACCTCCAGCCCGGTTTCTTCTCGGACTTCGCGCTGTAGTGCGATTTCCGGCTGCTCTAGCTCCATCCAGCCACCGGGAATTCCCCACGGTTGCTTCCGGTATACGTGCTTTAATAGCAGCACTTCCCCGGCATCATTCGTAAAAATGCCCAACACAGCAATCAAAAATTTGTGCTGCGCCCGATACACCAATGCATTTTTCAATCGAGTGAACGGCGTGTGCTTATACATGAATACAAGCCAATCCCGTGGAATTTTATTTACCAGCTTAGCCAGCATCGTGCACCTCCTGTTGAGCATTACGGCTGTATAACTGAGCATTTTCCGCATCAAAACAAACAAAAATAATCTCATTCAAAGCCGAATGTTCACGTACAAAACGTGTCACTTCCTGTATAGCAATATCCGCCGCCTTTTCTTTCGGGAAACGGTAGATGCCTGTGCTGATATTCGGAAAGGCAATGCTTCGTGCATTCAGTTTTAAAGCTAATTGGAGTGCATTATGGTAGCATTTCGCCAATAGCTCCTCTTCCCGATGGTCGCCACCATTCCACACAGGGCCGACGGTATGAATAACATATTGGGCATCCAGCTTGCCAGCTGTGGTATAAACTGCCTCTCCTACGGGACATCCACCCTGCTTGTTTCTGATACTTACACAATCTTCTAAGATAGCCGGACCGCCAGCCCTATGAATCGCGCCGTCTACGCCACCGCCACCCAGCAAGCTTGTATTGGCTGCATTGACAATAATATCCGCCTTACAACGGGTAATATCCCCTTGCAACACACGTATTGTCACGTTCAATAGTTCAATTTGGGTATCCATTGATCCTCTCCCTCTTCTAAAAATCAACTCGTTTATATAGTCATCTTATAGTCTCTACAGGCAATTTCTACTATATCGTCATAGGTTTTTCAACATATAGTGCTTTAGATTTTTCCCCCGTGCGCTTGCTACTGTAGCTAATAACGGCGTATCTATAAGCTCATCAAAGCTGCTGCCCTGCGTATATTCCCGTTCAGACATGTGCAAAGCGACGTCCAATTCAATCATGTTGAAGTAGTAGACTTCTGTAAATATCAGTTCATAAGGCACAAAATCATCTGCTGCTTCCGTTGCCAGCCCCCCATTAATCTCTCCCTTTAAAATCAGCTCCTTCTTCGAATAATTCATATGCACATGGTCCAAATAGATCGCATCTCGTCCATACAATACTCCAATCGGGGTTTGAACGGCCTTTATCTGTGGCATCCACGCTCCCCTCCCTTCATCTCTATTTCCCATCCAGCAACATAAGTGCGGTCGCAACCGCATGATCCACAAAAGAACGCTCTGGGCGTGATTTCATCATCACGGTAATCCCGATTAACAAAGAGACCAACATATGCGCCAAAGCCCGTGCATCCATAGTCGCCTCAAGCTCCCCAGATTGAATACCACGTTCGAGGGTCTCCTGAAAGACAGCAGAAAGATACATTTGATGTTCTCTAGTTAAAATTTCGAATTTTTCATCATGAGGGGCTAATTCTACCATCGTGTTGATGCAAAAGCATCCCTTATTGGGTCCCTCCTCGTACTCTTCTGCCACCACTCCTCCAAAAAAATTGTAAAATGCTTCTTTTACAGATGAACTATTTTGCAGTTTAGCCCTTACACAAGCTGCATGAGATTGCGTATATTTGCGCAGCGCGGCTTCGAATAATTGCTTCTTGTCTCCAAAAGCAGCGTAAATGCTAGGACGCTGAATTCCCATTTTTAAGGTTAAATCGCTTAAAGAGGTAGCCTCGAATCCTTTTTCCCAAAAAATTTGCATCGCTGCATCCAACGCTTGATCTTCATCAAATTCCCGTGGTCGAACCATAAGCAACTCCTTCTTTTTGTATCGTTCAGTATATTAAGATTGTATGATTACGAAAAGGAACTGTCAAATATGTACAGGATAAACTCTTGACATAACATATATGCACGAGTTATATTGACCTAAATTAATTACATACCAATCGGTATATTATACTTAACGGTATGTAACTTACAGAAAGCGATGTGGTATGTGAAAATGAAGACGTCAGAAGAAAAAGCGGTACTCTTCCCTCATCAAACGGTAGCAGGTGCTACCGAAACAGCCCCCCTTCCCTCCCTGTCCCGATCTGTGGCACTCCTATTTGCCATAGCCTGCGGGCTGGCTGTCGCTAACATTTACTATGCACAGCCACTGTTGGATGCGCTGGCAAATGAATTTGGCATTACGCACTCATCGGTAGGCATGGTCATTACCATCACGCAAATTTGTTATGCATTGGGTTTATTGCTGCTCGTCCCGCTTGGCGATCTTTTGAATCGACGGCGGCTGATTGCTGGGCAAATGCTACTGTCCGTGCTGGCATTAATCGTGGTTAGCTTTGCTCCTACTCGTACAATACTACTTATGGGAATGGCAATGGTTGGACTGCTGGCTGTAGTTACTCAAACACTCGTGGCTTTCGCCTCTACCTTGGCTAATCCGACTGAACGGGGTAAGGTCGTAGGTCTGGTGACCAGTGGAGTCGTTATCGGCATTCTGCTTGCACGAACCGTGGCCGGTGTATTAACTGATCTGGCAGGCTGGCGTTCAGTTTACCTTGTTTCTGCTATACTTACGCTGTTTATGGCTGTAGCTCTGTTGCGGGTGTTGCCAAAGAACGAACCCACGAGTGCGACACTTTCCTATCCGCAGCTGCTCCGATCGGTTATCTTGTTGTTCGTGCAAGAACGAATTCTACGCATTCGCGCTGTCCTTGCGTTGCTCATTTTTATGGCATTCAGCATATTGTGGACTTCGCTTGTGTTACCTCTCAGTGCCCCGCCTCTATCTCTTTCACATACAGCCATCGGAGCCTTTGGCCTGGCTGGAGTCGCCGGAGCATTAGCAGCAGCACGAGCAGGGCGTCTTGCTGATCAAGGCTTGGGACAACGGACGACAGGTATCGCACTCGTTGTATTGCTGCTGTCCTGGTTACCTATCCGCTACACCGAGCATTCTTTGTTCGCTTTAGTTCTTGGCGTAATACTTTTGGATTTGGCCGTACAGGCTGTACATGTCACCAACCAAAGCTTGATTTTCAATGTTCGCCCTGAGGCACGGAGCCGACTTACCGCAGGCTACATGATATTTTATTCCATCGGTAGCGCCACCGGGGCTATTGCTTCCACTCATATGTACATCTATGCCGGATGGAACGGGGTGTGTCTATTAGGAGCTGGTGTCAGTGCTCTGGCTCTCATCTTTTGGGCTGTGACCCGACGTTCAACTTGATGGGGAGAATGCTATGGATTGAATCAGAAAAAACCGCCGGGTCCACGACAATGACCGGGTGGTTCTCTTCTGTCACGACAAAATCATCACTTGATTGCGATATAAATCAAAACAGGTTCATCAGGACTGCCATACACTTCAAAATCACCTGTGTATGTCCGCTCCCCTTGTCCCGTGGCAGCCCACTCCCAGATCGTCTGCCATACTCGGAAGATAGAAGAGGGTTCCTGAGTTGTCTGAAAAATGGCGTAGCGTGCAGCCGGAATAACAAGTTCTTCAAGATCGTCAGGAGTTTGGAAATCAACAGCCGCTTCCTTCCCGATAAAGAATGTATACTCGCCCAAAGCTCCATTTTCATAGTCAGTATAGCAACCATAGACGGAAGCAGATCCTTCATGCCCCCTGATCCGACCTGGCACACCCTCGCTCCAAAAACGTTCCCACATATTTGGAATGATCCCGTGAGATGTTTGTTCCTTCTGATTATTTGTACGTGCTTTTAGTCCAATTAAATGGATTTCACCTCGGTATTCCTCCCGAATGGGTCCATCAAGTTGAAGCTCTGTATCCTCTAAAGACCTCCACCTTTTCAAATGCGGTAGGTAATTACGCAGCATCGAAGTCGCTTCTTCTGCCTGCATCCCCTCTTCTACCAGGATAGGCACACACTGCTGAATCATCCCCTCCATAGTCAATTCAGGCTGTACAAATTCGCCTTCCTTGTAACAATACTTGCAATACTCATCCGTTTTATGATGTTGTGCATCCGTTCCATATTGGTCCTCATGCTCCAGCGGCATCCCACAACTTTGACAAGCTTTATCCATCCTCGTAAATCCCCTTTCGCTATCTGATATCAGGTATGCCACCAGTATAACGAAACAAACCTGACAACTATGGGTCAGGTTTGTTTTACTTTAATCTAAGAATTCCTTTATGATTCCCGAACTTCTTCGTAATTAGACGCAATACGCAGCGCCATCTTATGAATCTTATCCCGCAAATGGGCTGGTTCTTTGACAACCACATCCGGTCCCAGGCTTAAAATAAATCCGTACGCCCATGCATCCTCAGGAAACGGGACCGAGACCGTATAGATCCCTTCCTCCTGCTCGGTCAATGCTTCTACGCCAAACCAGTCCTCCGCCAGATGCCTTGAGTTACGGTTAAATTGTAGCGTAAATGGTTGTACGGCCCTGGATACCTCCATCCGCCCCTCATTCCACGGCAACACTTCATAAGAAAGATCCCTGCGAGCAAAAACGGTCTCTGTAACCACAGGGTCACTCATGCGGGAAAGCTTGAATAGACGAAACTGCTCCCTATCGGGACAATATGCATATACAAACCATTGTTGTCCTTTCAGAACGAGCGTATGCGGTTCAACATTCCGTTCTGTAATGGCTCCCCCCGCATTTCGATAGGTAAAGGCGACAGTGCGCGCTTGGCTCATTGCTTCTTTTACCTTTATCAATTTGCCTTCCTGCGCAGCCCGATTTCCCCATCCCGAATGATCGACGATAAACTGTGTGGTATGGACACTAAATTGCTCTTTCCCAGACTCTGGTATAATACTTTCAAATTTATGAAGTAACCGCGACACATTCGGGCCGCCCAACGACGAGGACAAACTCTGCAGCCCCATTACAATGTCCTTGACATCATGATCCGTCAACATACTGCGATCCAGGCGGTATCCTTCCATCAAGCCGATCCCCCCATTGGCTCCCTGATAAGTCACCACCGGAATACCTGCCATACTAATCGCTTCAATATCTCTATAGATCGTCCGGATCGAAACCTCATATAAATCAGCCAGTTCCTTCGCTTGTATTCTATTTTTCTTTAGCAGCAAAATGACGATAGAAAGCAATCGGTCAATTTTCATTTTTTCAAAACCTTTCACCATTAATAAAAATAAGCGATGAACTCCTCATCGTATTCCTTCATCTTACTCTATCTCTTATCTTGGGATTTAGCAAAAATCCAATGAGCGACTTTCAATGAACAAGATATAGATCGAAATGGTTTAGTTCGTCTATATCTTGCACTTCGGAGCGACTAGTATCGAATTTTGCAAAATCCGGATCTAAAATGAATCTGTTATTCTTCAATTAAAATAACCTCAGGTACTCTATCCAGCCGAATAGAATGCCTGAGGTTTCAATAACTCCTTACAAATTATGATTCGTAGCGCTTCAGCACAATGACCGCATTATGACCACCGAAGCCGAAAGAATTAGATAGCCCAATATTTAGTAGAGCCTTGCGCGCTTCGTGAGGCACATAATCCAGATCGCAAGCCGGGTCCGGATTGTCCAGGTGCATCGTTGGTGGAATGATGCCCTCCCGTAGGCTTTGCACAAGCGCAATCGCTTCGACCCCGCCCGCAGCTCCCAGCATATGACCCAGCATGGACTTATTCGCAGTAACCGGAATCTGATAGGCATAGTCGCCAAACAGTTTGTGGATTGCCAAAGTTTCAGCGGTATCCCCTACAGCTGTACTCGTTGCGTGGGCACTGATCACGTCCACTTCTTCCGGGGAGATGTGAGCCGAACGAAGGGCCGCTTTCATCGCCAAGTAAGCTCCGGTTCCTTCGGGATGCGGTGCAACCATGTGATAAGCATCCGAACTCGCTCCATAACCGATGACCTCACCATAGATTTCCGCACCACGTCGGATAGCGTGCTCCAGTGACTCCAGTACCAGAATACCTGCACCTTCGCTCATGACAAAGCCGTCCCGATTCTGATCAAAAGGTCGACTTGCTATGGAAGGCTCCTCGTTACGTGTGGACAAGGCAGTCGCATTAGCGAAACTTGCCAAGGCCAATCGGGACACCGCTGCTTCAGCTCCACCGGCAAAAATGACATCCGCATCTCCTGTACGAATCGTCCGAAACGCCTCTCCAATTGCTGTATTCCCAATAGAGCAAGCCGTCACGGGGGAAAGCGTAGGTCCCATCGCTCCAAACGCGATACTAATTTGAGCAGCAGCCATATTTGAGATCATCATGGGTACCAGCGTCGGGCTAACTCTGCCCGGTCCACGCTGTAGCAGTACATCTACATTGTCCACCAACGTATCCAAACCGCCGACTCCCGATCCCACATAAACACCGACACGCTCCAAATCGGTGTGATCCAGTTCCAGACCGGAATCCTTGAGCGCTTGCTCTGCCGCATATAGTGCAAACTGAGTAAACCGATCCATTCGTCTAGCATCTTTACGTCCCCATTGCTTTTCTGCATCAAAATCCTGTACCAGTCCAGCAATTTGTGCTTTCAAATCGGACACATCGAATGTATCAATTTTACGTATACCTGAATTGCCTTCCAGCAAATTCTTCCACAACGTGTCCACTTCATTACCCAGTGGGGAAACGACACCCATACCTGTTATCACTACTCTTTGCATAAGCTATTCATTCCTCCTGCTCGGTGACTTACTTATAATCCTCATTTTACCCTCGCCTTATCCTATTACAAGTGTTTGTTTATCCTGGTATAATGAACACTACTATAGTACACGCCTTATTGGCTCACTTCGGATATACCCATTGAATGGAGAGAAAATACCTATGAAAACGGAAGCACGTCTGGAAGCACTATCTGTTTTTCTAAAAACAAAAAGAGCCCGCCTACACCCACATATGGTCGGTCTCCCCCAAGGATCACGTCGCAGAACACCAGGCTTGCGCAGAGAAGAAGTCGCTCAGCTGGCTGGTGTCAGTACGACTTGGTATACCTGGCTGGAGCAAGGACGAGATATTAAGGTGTCCGCCTCTGTGTTGGATGCTATTGCTGCCGCATTGCAGTTGAACACAGACGAGCGCAAATATTTGTATGATTTGGCGATCGAGGCTGGGTCTCACAGCCTTCCTGCTCCTGCAGAGCAAGCCGTCATTTCCCCCTCTCTGCAAAAGATCGTACAAGAGCTGCACTACTGCCCTGCTATTATTTCAGATCGGCGCTGTCATATTGTCGGCTGGAACGCCGCTGCTGCTCATGTTTTTATGGATTTTGCCGAGCTACCACATGAGCAACGCAATATGATTGAACTGCTATTCACCAAAAAGGAGTTTAAAAGTCTAGCTGTGAATTGGGAACACTTTGTAAAGGGGTTCCTTGCTATTTTCCGCGCTTATTATGGGCAATACGTGACAGATCCCTGGTATGCACAATTTATACAAAATATGAGCCAGGCCTACCCGGAGTTTAACGAGCTTTGGAATCAGAGTGAAGTAAGCTCCGCGCCGGAGGTACTCATTGAATTTCGTCATGCGAAGGCTGGCAAAATGCTATTTGACCTAACTTCTCTTCAGGTACAAGGCAGTGTTGATCTCCGTTGCAGCATCTACACCCCCAATGCGCAAACCTCAACGGAAAGTAAACTCCAAAAGTTAATGGAAGGCAGCTAAAGGATTTCATCCCTCCTGTTATGAAGATATCATTTTCCGTCCATACTACATCTACGATCTGTGCAAAAATAGATGCCACGTATGTGACAGAACCAAGAGCTTCAACTGTGCTACTACCAGGAGGGAGGGAATCATCATGAAAGCCAAATCGACAAGTTCCCCGCACATACACAATCAAGCGCCACTGCCTGTTCCGGTGCAATTTGATCGAAGCTGGCAGGATGAGCTGGACCAACGCCTACGCAAAGGTGGCCCTTGGGGAGATTGGAATCTGTATCAGCTGGCCATTGAGGCAGAAAAAGTCAAACTGGTGCCGAACTTCGATGAGCTTCAATGTCTACAGCATTTGCAAGACCTCACTCCACTACCCCATCAGCTGGATACCGCTCGGAAGGTACTGTTTCAAATGTCCGGACGTGCCATTCTTGCCGATGAAGTCGGCCTGGGCAAAACGATCGAAGCTGGAATGATCCTAAAGGAATATCTGGTTCGCGGGCTGGCTTCCAAAGTGCTTATTCTTGTACCCGCATCCCTGGTCCTACAATGGGTGCGTGAGCTGAACAGCAAATTCGGTATTCCCGCTGTCGCCCAGAAAAAAGCGTATTCTTGGTCTTCCGAGGTTGTCGTGGCCTCTATGGATACTGCCAAGCGAGAGCCCCATAGTAACATCCTGCTAGATACCGATTATGACCTGCTCATTATAGACGAGGCCCATAAGCTGAAAAATAAAAAGACATCCAACTACCAGTTCATTATGAAGCTGCGTAAAAAATATTGTTTGCTCCTGACAGCGACACCTGTACAAAACGATCTGTCTGAGCTGTTTAACCTGATTACACTGCTCAAGCCCGGTCAATTGGGAAGACATGGCGATTTTTCAGCCAACTTTGTTGTAGATAAACGTCTGCCCAAAAATGAAGATCAGCTCAAGGATGAGCTGTCTAAAGTCATGATCCGCAATCGTCGCGGAGAAGGCCCAGTTCAATTCACCAAACGAAATGTTTCCAATATTCACTTGGAACTTTCGCCGGAAGAGCAAGCGCTGTACGATGGGGTAACCTCTTTTGTCAAAGAGCAATACCAGGCGAATGGCGGAAATTTAAGTAGCATGCTGTCTCTCGTTACCCTTCAACGGGAAGTGTGCAGCAGCCGGGACGCTGTGTTCGTGACGCTGGTCAATTTGTCTAAAAAAATGGCTCCAGACTCTCCCCTACGCGATCGTGTCTGGGATTTGGTTGCACACATTAAAGCGATCAAGGCCAATTCCAAAGCAGAAAAGGCGCTCGAGCTTATCCGTCAGATGAACGAAAAGGTGATCATTTTTACAGAATACAGAGCCACACAGGAGTATTTGCTGAACTATTTCCGTGACCGTGGCCTATCTGCTGTTCCTTACCGAGGCGGTATGAACCGTGGACGCAAGGATTGGATGATGGATCTGTTCCGTGGGCGCATTCAGGTCATGATTGCCACCGAAGCGGGTGGTGAAGGCATTAACCTGCAATTTTGTCACCATATGATTAACTTCGATTTACCGTGGAACCCCATGCGCGTGGAGCAGCGGATCGGACGGGTGCATCGACTTGGACAGACGCATGATGTTAATATTTTCAACTTGTCCACAACCGGAACGATTGAGGAGCATATCCTACATCTGCTGCATGAAAAAATAAATATGTTTGAGATGGTCATTGGCGGATTGGACGTTATTCTGGAGAAGTTTGAGAAGAAAGAATCCATTGAAAAAAGTTTGTATAAAATCATGCTTGAATCCAGTAGCGATGATGAAATTCGCAAAAAAATGCAAAAACTGGGCCACTCGCTGGATTCCATCAAACAGGAAATGGAACAACTGCGCACAGACCAGCCAAACACCGAGAACTTATTAGGCTTAGCAGGCAATACGGTTCCTCCGGGTAAAGCTCGACGCAGTGTGAAGGGAGGTCGCTAGTTTGACCATGGATGCACAGCAAGTCCAGCGTTTTGTCCACACCTATCTGGAAGCTACCGGATGCAGTGTCATTGAGAGGTCACCCCACCATGTAACCGTCAAGCTTTCTCCAGAAGCGGATAAAGCCTTAACAAACCGGCCCTACTATTGGGGATACGTGGAGCGTACTGGCGTTCCAGCGCAGACGATGTCCTTCACCTTCATCTTTGATGGGGAAGCCTATCGCACAGAACAGGAACGTTTAGCGGACCATACACCCCCAACTCCAGCATCAGGCAACGCAGCACAAGATCAGGTCATGGGGCGTTACTTCGGTCATGTACCGACGTTACCACAATTGGGACCTGGACGTATTTTGCAGGAGGAGCTTCGATATGGAAGCCGTCGGCTGCACCAAATTTTTGAAGCCGCACGGGATGGAGGAAAATATGTTTATTTGTTTGAGCAGCCTGATGCCCGTCAGTTGTCTGCCCGCTCTCCCGTAGTCTATGAAGCTTGGCTCAGCATCTGCTATAAAATTGAATTCGCTTGCGATTTGAAGCGTGAGGAACTTCATTGGCTAGGTATTTCGCTCAAAAGCGGCACCATTGTAACCGATTTTGGCGCCATGCTCGAAACCCGGCAGCTCAGCCCGCTGCTGGCGGGCAATATGCATGTACAGCCTGCCAAGCTATCTGTCCCGGAAGCTTCCACCTCGCTTGAAAGCTACCTCACTGAACAACTCCGTCAGCAAGACTATGGTTGGGCTGAGCAGGCGAAGGAACGATTGCGCGAGGAATTGGAGGTCATTGACCACTACTACGAAGATCTAATCAAGGAGCAGAAAGAGGAAGAGGAAAAAAAAGAAGCCATATCCGAGCAGCATCAAGCCCGCCGTAAAGAAATGGTATGGCAATATGAGCCAAAGGTACTCGTATCCGCCATTAACTGCGGGATATTTCATCTGCGGTAACCGATATCTCTCGCTCCTTCGCAGGAAAGTTGCAGAGATATCGTCAGCTTGTAACATCTTGCTTCAGCCTACATCAGTTTCCGCTGCTGTAACCACAAGTTTGGTTAAACATGTCTCCTATGTATCGACAGCAAAAAGCGAACCTGGATATGACATTTACGCCGACAAGGTGCAGCAGTCTTTTTATGGGACAGGCTGTATGCTGGATAAAAAAGAATGCCTCCGTCGGGCAATCAAGCCGACAGAAAGGTGGATACCATTGAAGAAGAGTCATTCCGGGCACTATAGCATAGGTATGATCGCAGCTGTTCTGATCGGCCTGTCCGCAGTCTGTCCGTTCACTTCCATTCATGCGGCTCCCTCAGTCGCTCAAGACAACAATTTAAACTCGGAGTCTCTTTACAACGATAGCTCGCGGGTTCCTCCATTGGAATCCGCGAGTCCTGCTACTCCTTCCCCTTCCCAGGATGACGTTTCAGCAAGTTTTCCTACACAGGAGCAAGGCGTACCTACGGGCGTAAAACAAGCTGCGGACAACAAGATACAATCCTTATCGTTCCAACCCCCTTTTTCCTTGTGGAAAGATGCTGAGCTGAGCTATCATCCGCTCGGACCTGGAACCCATAGTTGGCTTGTTCAAGTAAACCGCGCAGGAGAATACATCGGCTACCTGATTATCGGATCAGACTCAAATGGCGCATATCAACTCAACGAATATGGGAATGGTCCAGGTGGACCTTATAGTATGGATGTACTTCGCCAATCTCTGGTGTCGCTCACAGAAACCGATCTTTCATCTATCGACAAGCTGCAAATCACACCTATGTATGAGGAACCGCTACTAGCCTACTGGCTGGTGCGTTCCTCTACAGGCAGCCAAATATGTATTGATGCTGTAACTGGCGATCCGTTACCTGTAGAAGTGGCAGATGGGAGTTGGAAACATAAGCTTCAGAACAACGTATTCTCTTCATCTGTTCCCTTTTTGAAAACACAGGCGCAGGCGGTTACGGTCTTGTCTGCTCCTTTCGATCCCTATGACGACCTGGGGTGGCTTCAACCCAAACAAAAGCTTTCCGTCCGTAACACAGGCCAATTTATGGATACACTGAGTATTTCGCCGCGTATTATATTTTCTGCCACAGGTATCAATTTTGCCTTTGGGGGTCCCTTATCTATTAGTGGGTATCAGTCCTGGATATCCCCAGGTCATCCGTCCCAATCCAATTTATATGCGTTAACCTACCATCATGGACTTTCCCGATTTGTACCATTAAAAAAGTTATTATCAGCTGGCGAATTCTATCGTTTGGACTCCTAGTTATAAAGAAACATGATAATGATTCGGAATGATCTCTACAACATAAAAAGAGACCTCAAAATGGCATACCCTATGCCTCTTGTGGTCTCTTTGGCGAGTTTAATGTCGCTCCCTTCGCCCTCTGCGTGTGGATTTCATCCACATTTTCAGAGCGAGAGGCAACATGCCAAACCATTTGCTCCCCCACGGCTCTCTGGCTTGTTTTTGACTGCGCCGAACATCACGCGGCGTTTCCATATAGCGAACAATCCGCTGCGTAATATACGTCACCAGTTCGTCACTCTTCGCCATCCTCCATGACCTCCTTCAATCTGCGCCCATCCTTTCCATTTACGTTGCTTGGAAATATCGGATTTACACGTTAGGTGCAGATAAAACTAGCTTGCTCATTTTCCAAAAGGTCTAACCCCTGTGGAAATAACTATGCATGGTTTCCCTTAAATGGAACATACTATCTTCAACATAACAGTTACCCCAAGGCTAATTGTCATATTGAAGGCAGCTACGCTGCTTTAGGTTTGATACCTGTTATGCATGGTTTTTCAGTAAATAATCAATTCGTCCACTGGAGGAATAGAATGTGAGAAAAAAAAAGTTAAACAAAATATGGCTGACATGCTTGGGGTTCAGTCTATGCATCCTTTGCAGTGCTGTATTCGCCCCATTTACCTATATAGCTGCTCAGCCCGACGAGAAAAGTAACGAACCGAACAAGTATATAGATAGTCCATCCAACGTACATTCGTCCTATCACGCTTTTGCCAAGCCCGTTGTCCTGATTGATGTAGGCCATGGCGGTGTGGATGGTGGAACAAGTCACAAAGGAATTTTGGAAAAAGATATCAATCTTGCCATTGCTCAAAAGCTGTACTTGATTTTACGCTCCCAGGGATATCCTGCTGTCCTGAATCGGGACAAGGACTACGCACTGAGTGACGACAACCGTTGGCTGCAGTCCAAATCCCGGCACCTTAAAGACCTCGCCCAACGTAAAAGCCTAACAGAACAACTGCCCACCGCTTTGGTTGTAAGCCTGCATGTCAATTGGAACAAACGTGCCGAAAAACGGGGACCCATTGTACTGTATCAGGATGAAGGCAGCAGCTATCTGTTAGCTGAACGGATTCAGCATTCATTAAACCGCTTATTTTGCATGAATAGAAAAACAGTGTACGGAAAGCCCTTTTATCTTTTGAATAAAATTCAGCATCCTGCTGTAATTGTAGAAACTGGATTTATCAGTAACGAACAGGACAGAGCTATGCTTTCCGAGGATCGTGGTCAAAAAAGCATTGCCGAAGCTATTGCCGCAGGCATTATTGCGCATCTGACGGCATGGTAGTGTTGGTGGCTGAGTCTCCCGTCCATCCCCATACAGCTCGTACCAAATCGCTAATACCCACAAATTTGGCGTGCTCCTTTAGCTTGGGAACCGACGAATGAAGAGCGGAGGATGTGTACATACCAGACACGCCGACGTGCCCAATCGTTACGCAGGTGTTGTGCTTATCCAGCCATTCAACCACTTTTGTAAGTTGCCGATTCACATGGGCGAGGTTATGGACATCATCCAGAAAAACATCATTTCGTACTGGTGGCATCCCCTTTTTAGCGGCAAGCTCAGGGACCACTGACCAATAATTAGTACGGCTATCGACAAAAAATAGTCCATGCTCCTTACAAACATCAAGAACAATGGACATAATGCGCTTATCCGAAGTGACCTTTGAACCCATGTGGTTGTTCATCCCTATCGCATAAGGAACATCCTTAATGGCTGCTGTCACCTTCGCACGTACTTCTTCATCCGTCATATTAGCCTTAATTGCTCCAGGCCCAAGCCATTCGGGCTTCCCCTGCTTTGGCTCCATTGGAAGATGGACGATGACATCATGACCGCGCTTATGCGCTTCCATAGCGTCCTGCTTGGTTGTAGGCAGGAAAGGCATCACAGCAACGGTAATCTTAACGGGTAAATTTAAAATTTGCTCAGTTCCTTTCATATTGTTTCCCAGATCGTCAATAATGACAGCAACCATCTTTTGCGGCTCGTCCTGTTTGTCTATTGCTTCTGCAACACCAGTACTACAGACCATGAATAACATGCATACCGAAATACAGAGTACTACGGTTCTTCGCATTTTGGAGCTTGAATGGAATACAGGTACATAAGCTGGCTCTTTCCGACCGCGAGATGCCTTTAAAGCCTTTTTTATTATATTTCTCATGTGCAGCTTCCGTCGTGTACTCATTGCGGGTCAGCCTCCTTCTCTGTCCCTTCATTGTGTGAGTAACGTCGTCTAAATATGTATAAGGCAGATCCATGGAATACTCCCTGATCTGCCTTATCGTGCGTAGAAACGTATGTTAAAGCCGCTTACCAGTTCTTATCAATAAATTCATCACGACCTGATTGGGCCCGATCTTCCTTATAGTGCTTCACGTTTTTCTTGTGGTAATCCTGATGATAATCCTCTGCAGGATAAAAAATCGAAGCAGGAAGAATCTCCGTTACAATTGGCTTATCAAAGCGTCCACTTTGTGCCAACTGCTCCTTGGACTGTTGTGCAAGCTCACGTTGCTGCTCTGTATGATAAAAAATTGCGGGTTTATACTGTGTACCCCGGTCCTGAAATTGACCTTCCCCGTCGGTAGGATCTGTTTGCGGCCAATATAATTCGAGCAGCTTTTCATAAGGAAACAGCTCAGGTTCAAAAGTAATCTGCACCACCTCGTAGTGACCTGTAGTTCCTGTTTTAACCTGCTCGTAGGTCGGATCGGGAATCGTTCCTCCAGTGTATCCTGACACAATGCCATGAATGCCCGGCTGTTCTTCAAATGGAGTCACCATACACCAGAAGCATCCACCTGCAAAAGTCGCTTTCTCCATCTTACATCCAACCTTTCAATAACTTCATCTTAAAATTTTCTATCATATCTGGAAATCCATAGTTTGCGGGAAGACAAGAAACGTGTTCAGCTTAAACTATGAGCAAATCCCCGGAAATATAAGAAAAAGGTCTCTAAAACTGCTACGAGAGCAATTCTATAGACCTTTTCTAATGGATGCGGTCGAGAGGACTCGAACCTCCACGGGGGGTTAGCCCACACGGACCTGAACCGTGCGCGTCTGCCAATTCCGCCACGACCGCATATAAGTTGTCGTTTATCCTCGAAAGATCAATCTTTCTTAGCGACAAGATAGATCATACCATGCTCATATCGAGATGTCAAACCTTTTATGTTTGTTAATTTCCTCTTGATAAAAAAGGAATAATAAACTAAAATAAGAACATAAGTTCCTGGGAACGAAGGTTCCTTTTCTTCATTCGGTTATGAATTATCATCACATTTTCCTAAGGCGGTGAATGGTTATGATCTCTTCAGATACTACTCAGCATGAATGGTCTCTTGTGAAAAGTTATCTGCTCCTTACCTTTATTCAAAAAGTATTTGAGCGGGACAGCCTAATTCTTGAAGAAAGCGGTATGCTGAAAACCCCTGATCTTTATGTCGAAATGGTTAACGCAGGTGTAGATCGTACCGGGATCCTGCTGTCTGAAATAAAACATGAATTTAATAAATATCACATTCAAGTTCTGGACATACAACAAAACCACTCCGGCGTTCACGCCACCTATATAAGTAAAGGCAATAAAGAGCAGTTCAGTATGGCAATGCCAGCATTCCGCAAAGAAATGTATGAGCGGATGCGAGCATATCTCGGGCTCTCAACCTCTATGCCCCATACAGCTGCCCTTCCTTTACTAGAGAAACATCGCCCCGAATTACCAAACAATTCAACATCCAAACCTCTACGCATCGTTGAACGAAGTTTGGTTACATCCTCTTTAGCTTATAAGCGTAAAACGTCTCGCCCTGCTGCTTTTGCCGCAAGCAGAAGAGCATAATCCCCGCACAACCAACACGCAAAAGAAAAAAGCTTCCGCAGACACCAACTGTGCGCGGAAGCTCCTTTCCATATTCATCATATATCCAAATCGATCTATAACCGCTATGACGAAGTATAAGCTCATCAATTAATGATTCGCCTTATTGCAACGCCTTCTGTACACGCGTTACCCCTTGGCTTAGAGCATGTCCTCCACCTACTGCTGCGGCTACAGCAATGGTCTCCATAATTTCCTGATCACTGGCTCCTTTGGACCGCGCCTCGTCCACGTGATAAAACGTGCATACTTCATTGTTGGCAAATAAGCCAATGCCTAGCGCAATCAGTTGCTTGGTTTTCTCATCTAAGCTGCCGGCTTGAAAGCACTCTCCGGTAAAACGATGATATGCATGAACTACCTCGGGCAACTGATCTTCCAAATGGCTGATTTGATCCTTGTATGCATGTACTTTTTCGTCCATAACCGTCATTGACACAGCACGTCCTCTCTGTTGGATTTTCCTTCATTACTGTGTCCGATTTAGAGTTTCTGTATGCCTAATGAATCACCCAGTTATTTTTATCCAACACCCATTTGAGAACCCATTCCTAATCCAGATCTATCGGATTGTGACGCGGCTCGCTGAACGACTGGTATGTATAGCTGCGATCCAATTTGACCACACGTCGATTCTGGCGACGAATAAGCACCTGTTCCTCATCCCATGCCAGTACAATGCCCACAACATCGTTGGACTCCAATCCATCGCGTACGACACGCACCTTTTCACCGGAGAGTCGATAAGCATCCAATTCTTCGTCCATAATCATCCTTGTCCCCTCCTTATTCACTTTTTTAACATAACGATCATGGTTCTATATACATGAAAAAAGTTTAAAAAGAGACCTAAACGAATCATTTAGGTCTCTTCTCTCTTACTACTTATATGGATTGCCAACAGAGCGACAAATTATCCCGACTGATTCACACTGTGATCATGTTCTTTTGTATCGTTCTTCTCATACCAGAAGTCCAGCACTTGTGCAGACAACACTCGCTGATCTACATACTCCACTTGGTGAGCAGTAAATTCTTCTTTCCAAGAGAAGGACAATTCTTCGCATAGGTTAACCAACGTCAACAACTCAGACCAGGCCACATAGCGTTTATACCAAAAAAACTGAGGATGTTCAATCATATAGGGATACAAATCGTCGAATTCCGTATGCTTACAATCCAAGGCACGCTCAAAGTGTACTTTAGCCGCTGCCAGTTTTTCCAGAAAAAACTGTTCGGTCAATTGTTCTTTCCCCATGTTGCTGCCTCCTCTCCAAAACCTTATCTATATTATAAGCGAAATTGAAGCTCATGCAAAGGTTATTATTAGAAATAAGGATCAGGAGTTTTGAATTGTTACTATTCAGCAAACTCAATCTTGCCGTCAGCTAACGACAAAATTTTGACCAATGACTCTACACGAATACCCTGCTCACGGATGGTTCTCGCTCCGGCCTGAAAGCTTTTTTCCACCGCGACACCAAATCCAACCAACTCCGCTCCGGAGCGTTGAATGATTTTAACCATACCTCGCGCCGCATCACCATTAGCAATAATATCATCAATGAACAGAACACGGTCATCTTCGTGAATAAATTGACGAGACAGCATAATATCCGTAACAATACCTTTAGTAAACGAAGGTACGCGTTCACACAGCGCGTCTGGATCAGCTAATAGGGTCTTTTTACGACGAGCAAATACCAACGGTACACCCAATTCCAATGCTGTCGCAAACCCGATGGCAATGCCTGAGGACTCCACGGTCACTACTCTGGTAATCTTCTCTTCTCGGAAACGTGCTGCGAACTCTCGTCCCATTGCCATTGTCAGTTCTGGATCAACCTGGTGATTAAGCAAACCATCCAGCTTCAGCACATGATCTGATGCAATCACGCCTTCATTTAAAATTCGTTTCTTTAATACTTCCATTACATGACCTCCCACGGCAATCCTATGCGGTAAAAGTACCATACTTCACCCGCCGCTTTCAAGCTATAGCTGCTTTCCATGCGGTCATGTGACATTTTTTTTACGCTTGTTCCAGAACCATGCGGTGATTCCTCCCACAACGATTAAAAGAATAACGACCAGCCCTACCTGATGCGTCACCTTCTCCATTAGCTTCGCCACCTGCTCCCAATGCATGCCCACCGCATGTCCAATCCCCAAAAATGTACCGCACCACAGCAAAGCTCCTGCTGATGCATAACTGATATAGCGGAAAACGCCTAAACGGGTTGTACCTGCCAGATATGAGGATACATGTCTCAAGCCGGGGACAAAATATCCGAACAGGATTCCCCAGGTACCATAGCGCCCAAACCAATTTTCAGAAGAGGCAATCCTAGAAGGCGTAAGCCTCACCCATTTTCCGTATCGATGCAAAAGTGGTTTGCCCAGCAGACGCCCCAATGTGTAGCTAAGCATCATACCCGTCATACTACCGAAAAATGTGACTGCCAGTGCAGCAATGAAGTTGTAGTGCCCTTGAGACACGAGCCCGCCGAAGGCGATCATTAGCACTTCGTCGGGTATCGGCATACCCGCTACTCCAAGTGCAAGCAAGCCGAACATTGCCAAATATCCGTATTCAAGTATCCATGCAAGGATTTGACCCATAAATTACGCTCCCGTCAAGCTATTCATTAATTCACTTTAATTATTTTCAGTCTCATCCAGTCATGTCCTATTTCAGTTGAACATAGTTTGTATTATATGCTCGCTGCAGCGTTATTCAAGCAAGCAAGGAGGGACTGGGGATGAAACGTAATATTCATGTTTTTCAAATTGCTTTTACATACATCGGTACAATCGTCGGTGCCGGATTTGCTACCGGACAAGAAATTCTGCAATTTTTTACGCAGTATGGTCGTTGGGCTACACTCACTATTATGCTATCCACAATCATATTTGTATGGTTGGGTACGAAAATGATGCTGATCGCACATGATATTTCAGCCAAATCCTACGAGGACCTGAACAAACATCTTTTTGGTGCCAATGCCGGGAAATGGATTAGCTGGTTCACACTCATCGTGTTGATTGGCGTAAACAGCGTCATGCTGGCAGGAGCCGGCTCTGTTTTTGTAGAGCACCTTCACCTGCATTACCAAACCGGACTGCTTATTACACTGATTGGTACTTATTTGCTGCTAAGTAAAGGCATTAAGGCCATCTTGCACATGAACACCGTGGTTGTCCCTCTGATGATCATCATGTCTCTTCTGCTCGTTCACAGCACGCTCTCCATGCCCAATCCTCAGAGTTTTATTACGAACACGACAGATCACAGTACATTTCGAACCTTGCTCTCTCCACTGCTGTACACGTCCTTTAACCTAACTATGGCCCAAGCCGTGCTTGTACCACTTGGTAGCCAAACCTTTTCCCGAAGAACCATCCGCTGGGGAGGAGTTTTGGGCGGAGTTGGTGTCGGGTTTATGCTAATGGCTGCACACTTTGCCATGTCAGCACATATGCCAGGTATTCAGCAATTTGAAATCCCTATGGGAAGCATTGCTTACCGTCTGGGTGCCTTTGTCGAAATCATATACATTCTACTCATTTTCATGGAAATCTTCAGTACCTTTGTAGCCGACATTTATGGAGTCAGTCTGCAAATTCGTCAGCATGTCCAAATTTCGCCCAAGCTCATCACACTATTCATTATGCTCACCTGTTTTTTAATCAGTCAGTTCGGCTTCAGTTCACTGTTATCTGTCCTTTATCCTATTTTCGGAATGCTCAGTCTGATGTGGGTTAGCAAACTGATCATAGCAGGACGCAGGAGACCTTTCCGTTCCTCACGTCCTCGCTCCAGCTTTCGGCATTCCGATTCCAAACCAGGTGGTACTCGTCATGGTTAATGTGGAAATTTCAAATACATTTTCTTCAACTCGTTAACCGCCCGACTTAAAGAATAGCTTGATTTAGCTTTATCGCAGGCAGATCTAGCCAGCTCATAACGATAGGCAGGGTCAGCAATGACCTTTTCTAATGCGTCTGCCAGTGCCCTCGGATTGTCGGGTGGCACGAGCAGACCATTTACCCCATCTTCAATCTGCTCCGGTATTCCTCCCACTTCTGTACCTACCAATGCCAGGCAACTTAACGCTGCTTCCGCAAATACCGAACCAAAGGCCTCCGCCCGAGAAGGCAAGACAAATACATCAAAGAAAGGCATAAACTCTTCTGGATGAAGGGTATATCCATAAAAAATCGTCTCATGGTATATATCGAGCTGTCGCGCCATCTCTTCCAGCTCAGGGCGAACCGGGCCGTCTCCAATAATATGAAGCACAAAATCCAGATTTCTTTTTTTAAGTTCAGCACAGGCTCCCAATAAAATATCCAGTCCTTTCGCCGGAACAAGGCGACAAACGGTTATGAGCTGTGTCACTTCATTTTCGTGTGGAATGGGTTTGAAGCGCTTCTCATCATATCCATTCGGAATGACTGCAATGTCTTGCGGATTCTGAACGTAAGGAGTTAAGTAATGCTGAAAAGAATGAGATACCGCTATCAGACGATCCGCCTTCTGCTCCATTTCCCCATACAGTGACACCAAGAATTGGTGTTCAGGCCCGTTCTCCTCTATTTTCCCGTTTAGAATTAACTCCTTCTCATAGGAAGAGTGAATCGTCTGTACGAGCGGAATGTCAGGAAAAACAGTTTTCATGGCGATTCCCGCAATCGGATGATGAGCATGAATGAGGTCATAGGGCTTCTGAATACGAAGCCGTGTCCACCATAAATAGTCACGATACGTCTGAATATATTTTTGAACGATTGGATATTGTTCATATCTCGTCCAGTCAAAGGTGTCAAAAGTTACTTCGTCCCTACCCTTGTTACGAATCCGTTTAGGGATTGAAAATAGCTCCATTTCCCAACGGGGGGATGTAAATCGCTCTTGCAGATATGGAATCATGGATGAAACGCCTCCCGGTTGCTCGGGTGGGAAAAAGAGAGCCTGTAGCAATTTCATGACGTGCTTCCCCTTTCAAGCATTAAACTGCCCGGATCACAGATTGTATGTATAGGTTTCCGGATTTTCTGAAAGATGATATATTGAGAATAAATGTTAGTCACAAAAGAAAATTATAACATTTTAAATAGGATAAATCCTGTCTATTGTATCGGAACGATATCAACCGTTCAATAGATTGACTATTTTTGCAAATGGAGTCGGTGATGTTGACGTTGTTGTCCTTATCGGGAACCTTGGGTTTCCCATCTCTGGCCGGGGCCGTAAGTGCAGCCTGCGGTTTGTATATTATACTCATGATGGCACTGATGTGCGTGATCATATATAGCAGACAACGAAAAAAAGCCTATATCCTTTTTTCGGTTGCCGCTATTATTATTATGACATATGAAGCCATGAATCTCTATTCAGCAGGTGGAGGCAAGATGCAACTCCAAGGAATCGTGTGGAAAAATGTGCTGGAGGCGTCTGCCTTCGTGCTCATCAATGCCGCCGTATTTCAACTCTACCGGAAGCTGAAACGTGCGCAGACATGGACCTTGCTGCTGCTGGGTGCGTTATTGATATTGCCGGTTATTGCCTGGACTGCAGGTTTGTTGCCCGCTTGGATCAGCGCAGCGAAACTAGTTGGGTTCACTCTGTTTTATCGAGTACTGGTACTTATACTGAGCCTTGTGTTCATCACCCCACGAATCGGACAGCCAAAGAAGTATGTAGCGGGCTTATCCATGTATTTGCTCTGGCTCGGCTATTTGTGGCTGCGAAATGACATCCCTGAAGAAGCTGGAAGATCAAACACAGTCCTATATATGTCATTTTTACCATTGCTGTACTACACTACGTTATTCCTCATCCTGTTTGAACGGATTGTGGAGCTGCTCCAAAGGATTTACCGTTCTTCCATCACCGATGGCCTGACAGGGCTATATAACCGTAAATATTTTTCGGGGCGACTACGACGATATATGGACCAGGGAATCCGCGTGTCGGTCATTTTTTGCGATATTGACAATTTCAAAAAGCTGAATGATACGCAAGGCCATGCTCGTGCGGATGAAGTACTCAAACAGGTGGCACAGATTATGGAGGATGAACTGGATGAAATCGGACTGACCGGACGATACGGTGGCGAGGAACTGGTCGCAATGGTTGTGGATCGACGTGCCAAGGTTGGACATGTCGCAGAACGTATCCGCGAGCGGGTCGCGGAAGAAAGCATTGTCACCATCAGTGTCGGACACAGTACAGTGAAGAAGGAAATGAACCCGGATGAACTGGTCAAGCAGGCCGATCAAGCGATGTACATATCCAAAACGACAGGTAAAAACAAGGTTACAGCTTATACAGCAGCCGAAGTGAAAAAGAGTCGGGCAGCACGCGCACAATAATTCGTAAACTGCGATTCAGTGTTGAACGTTGAGTTTGAATAATTCTCTGTCTGGTTGTCTATATCCTAAAATGACGCACAGGAATTTCACAAGAGCCTGTGCGTCATTTATATTTAATCTGCCCATCAAACTTCTGACGTTGCAGATGCTATATCCCGGCCGATCCATGCCAGTTCTTCACTAGTCAGCTCTCGATAGCTGCCCAGTGGAAGCTGTTCATCCAGCTTTAATGGCCCCATAGCTATTCTTTTTAAATAGGTCACCTTTTTACCAACCGCTTCGAACATACGCTTCACTTGATGAAACTTTCCCTCATGGATTACAAGCGAAATATAGGAAATGACTTCTCCATCTGCCTGGTGCGGATGTTCGTGGCGAAGAATGGTCAACTGCGCGGGAAGTGTAACATACCCATCATCCAGTTCCACTCCTGCTGTAAATTGATGAATGTCCTCCTCCGTGACATGCCCCGATACGGTAGCCTCATATGTTTTAGGGACATGCCGCCGTGGAGAAAGTAGTTCGTGCGCTAGCTTACCATCGTTGGTCAACAACAATAGCCCTTCTGTATCTTTGTCTAAGCGTCCTACTGGAAAAGGCTCAAAGTGTCGTTCCTCCGCGCTCAGCAAATCCAGCACCGTCCGCTCCCTCGTATCTTCAGTTGCAGATATAACGCCCGGTGGCTTGTGCAGCATGATGTAAATATACTCCCGAAAAACAACACGTTCCCCGTTCACTTCAATCTGATCCTGGTATGGATGAACCTGTAAGCCGTTATCCTTGGTGATCCTCCCGTTTACTGTGATCATCCCTTGCTTCACCTGTCGCTTGATATCACTACGGGAACCATATCCCATATGGGTTAAAACTTTATCCAAACGTTGCGTTTGTCTCCCTTTTCCACTCATACCGATGTCCACCTCCAACCTGTAGGGTATTCATTTTTGAGCATGCCGTCCTGCCATTTGCCCCACCCAGCCGAATAACCATCAATGCACACGAGAGTATAGCCTTTGGGCTGGACTTCGTTCCGCAGTGCCATTCTCTCAACGGGGATGGACAAGGTCTCCCCTTTTAAATACCGGATGGCCTCAGCATCTGAACTGGAGAGATTGATGCTTCTAGCCGTTTCTGAAGGGCGTAATGCCACCGCCAACGGGTGTGAAGGCACAAAGCGACCATTCTTGTCGGTACCCATAAACCAGCCTGGTCGCACCACCTTAAGGCCGTCCAAACGATGGGATGCCAATGGCGACTGATAAATACGATCTCCATAGACCACCGTATAGCCTGTAAAGGACACCTCCAGCTGATCCTTCACAAATTGGTGATAGGACTCCAGTACATCTTGTGGGGAGCGTGCAGCGGATTTTACATTCTCTTTGCCAGAACGAGACTTATTGCCACCCAAGCCGCGCGCGGACTTTCCTTTACCGGACTTCCCGTCCATTCCTTTTCCACTTCGTTTAGGCTCACCAGTCGCATGTCTTCCTTGACCGCTTGGCGTCAGTGCTTCCTTGACGGACAAAAACTGCTTTTTCCGTGGATACGTTGCATCTATGTTCAATGCCCTGTCATTCTTGCCCTCAAATGGAGTCAAATCCCCGGATTCAGTGTGATCTTCAGTTCCAGTGACACGACCACCTTGGTGTTGCAACACAGCGATAAAATGGCCTTCTCCCTCTACGAGATGCGGCCAAAGGCGTGCTGTTCCCCGCAGTTCGGGATGTGATGCCGCGACCTCTTCACTCATCCATTCCGGGTGGCCTGGTGCAAAACCTGCCTCCGACGGAACAGGGACTACGTCAAAATCGGGATGAGCCTCCAGAAATTCTGCGATCATTCCTTCATTTTCTTCTGGCGCAAAGGTGCAGGTCGAATAGACAATTCTCCCTCCTGTGCTCAGCATCGAGGCCGCTACACGCAAAATGTCCCGTTGCATGACTACACATTTATCCACCGAATGCGTTTCCCATTGTTTTGCCATATCCTCATCTTTGCGGAACATACCTTCTCCCGAGCAAGGTGCGTCAATTAGTATCTTGTCAAAAAAATGAGGAAAGGCATCGGCGATTCGATCCGGGCTTTCATTCAGTACCACGGCATTACGCACACCGTACAATTCCACATTTTTAGCCAACACTTTGGTTCGGTCCGCGCTAATATCATTAGTCACCAATACGCCGCTTCCTTGTAGTTTGGCCGCTATTTGGGTCGATTTCCCGCCCGGTGCAGCGCACAAGTCCAATACAGCTTCATCTTGAGCTACATTGAGCAGTTCAACCGGAGACATTGCACTCGGTTCCTGTATATAGTACAGTCCCGCATGGTAGTAAGGATGTAACCCCGGCTTCGTACCGTGCGGAATGTAAAAACCCGTGGCACACCATGGAATTGGCCGCAGTTCGAACGGAGAACGTTCCTTAAAGTCCTCCACCGAAATTTTTAACGTATTGACGCGAATCCCGGCATGGGGCGTGTGGTCGTAGGCGGTCATAAATGCTTCAAATTCGTCGCCGAGCAGTTGCTCCATGCGCTTTACAAATGCTGTGGGGAGCTGTACACCCATAATCGTAATCATCCTGTCCTTTTAAAATAAATTTTATTGTACCATATTCAACCTGTTATCCTGCAATATCGGTGTGATTTACGAACTTTCACTACAAGATGTAATGTTGTATAATAATAAGATTCATAGCTACATATTTTGAATTTTGATAGGAGAGATTGCATTGAACGCACAAAAATCCAACAAAAAAAAGCTTATACCTGTCATCGGCTTTTTTGTTGTGCTGGTCATTTTGCTTGGAGTGCTGCTCGCTTTAAATTCAGGCACTAAAAACAAGCTGTATGGCGTTTCCACAGCCTCGTTAAATCCTGCTACTCAAGAGCTGTTAAATGACCCGAACTATCAGCAAATTATTAAGCCGGAAGATCTACAGAGTAAAATTGACAAAAAGGAAAACTTCTTCGTCTATCATTTCGCGTCCGACTGTGTGCATTGCCGCGCCACTACTCCTAAGCTCTTGCCTTTGAGCAAGCAGGAGAACATTACGATGCACGAATTTAACCTGCGTGAGTATGAGGATGGCTGGGACAAGTATAAGATTGAGTATACCCCTACGCTCATTTATTACGAAAAAGGCGTGGAAAAGGAACGTATGGTAGGCGGGTTGAAGGAAAGTCCTTCGGACAATGGGTACACACTCGACGATTTCAAAGCCTTCTTTGAGAAATATAAAAAGAACGTAACCTCCTAGTCAAACGTTCACACACCTGAAACGATAAAGCAGCCCGATCCTTATGAAACGGATCGGGCTGCTTGCTTATCATGCGCTTCAAACTCAAGGCGTATCCTTCGTTTCCGCCGAGACAGAGCCTGAGCCGCCAGCTGCCTGTCTTCGCCTAATTGAAGCTGCCAGCGCCTGCTGACGCTGCTCATGCTTTTCCCCACGCCGAGGACCTCTCTGCTGCGGGATGTTGACTGGAATGGACGACGATGCCTTCTCCACGGCCCGGCGTAGCCCAGGCTCGACGATTTCAATCGTCATATCCCGATAAACCGGCGGTTGGTGCGAAAGCTCTTCCGTACCAGTCATAACAACGTCAGCAAGCTGACGGGCGCAAACGCGCGCCTCGTCCACCAGCTTCGCCATATTAATGCCCAGCGCCTGCGAAGGAGCATGCTCCAACCTGTGGACCGCACTATTCAGCATCATATGTCCACCACGATAGTTACCATTCCGGAAATGATACAGTCCTACAGCAACTTGCAGCAAACCTTTATATACAGGGTCACGGTCCAGCTTAAGCCACAGCTCTTCCAGTACCTCATGACATTCAAAGTAATCCC
>RCUE01000072.1_pt1 | contig 46623 bp, 42 predicted proteins | sample 2166111 | NCBI WGS metagenome assembly RCUE01 (sample SAMN09930795, study PRJNA488358) | compost metagenome | feature: garden; material: soil; isolation source: compost soil in phenylacetonitrile-enriched culture | place: Germany: Experimental Botanical Garden Goettingen | collected 2016-01-27 | reverse complement strand
GTATCAGATAGGTTTGTACTTCTGCTCTAATCGTAGGTGTGATCTCCATAGATAAACCACCCTTTCAACATAAACTCGACATATAATACATAATTAAACTATGTAATGAGAAACAGTTAGTAAAAATTACTTTATCCCATCATTGTCTTTTGGAACAAAGTCATATACCCTTCGTTGTTTACAACAGCACACATTACATTTTTGCACTTTTTACATATATTCCTCAAAAGAGGATTTCCTCATTTTGCTTATATACAGCAAAACACGCAATAAAAAGGCTAGACGGATCATTCCATCTAACCACTTAATAATAGTATATTTTTAGGTTATACTGTATCCTATACTGGAGACCTTTTTATTCTCACAATCCTCCGTGTTGTCCAGTGGGCTCATAAATAGACCCCTTATCTTGATACTGAAGAGGGAGAACTACTACTACTAGTATAAAACTAGTAACTAAAAAAGATAGAATTACTTCACGTTTCATTATTATCCACCTCATTAATTAAATTTCTGTATGCTATCTTCGTCTCAGATGCTGCACACTCCTGATAGGACTCATACATCTTTACACACTTAATTATATACGACTTATTTTTGATTAATGTAGATTTTTCCAAACAATTTAACAAAAAAGTAAATCCATCTGCAAAATTATTTTTGTTAAAGTAGTAAACCGCTAATTCATTTGCAAAATGAACATAACGTTCTATAACTAATTGTTGATTGTACGTACCTACACACTCAGGTTTATCCAGCAAAGCTAAAATTTCCGTTTGAAATTGATTTAGAATATGATCAACATTTAGATGATATCGATTAGCAGCTTCAAGTATGTTATCTAATCCGGAAAGCAACTCTTCTTTCCTTGAAGAAAAAAATGTTACATAATCAGCCAAAACAGCAATTTCACCAGCATGAAGTTTATTTACATAAGTATTAGCTTTAGACCATTCTTTATATCTCATTTTCCACTTCAAAGTAGTTTCATCAGTTTCTTTCACCCAACTTAAGTCACCATATGTGTACGTATGCTGAAGTGCCTTCTCATAATCTTTATGGGCCTCACAAACTTCTGCACGAAGTAAATGAGAAAAAGCCCAATAAGCAAACAGAGGAAAGCTTGGTTTCTTTGCATTTTCTTTTTTGGAAGGATGCCGTTGTTGCTCCATGTTATATTGAATTTTTGCCTTGTCTCCCAAAGCTTTAGCGAATAATTCTACTTTGTCCCATTTTCGTAACGAACGGTATGTATTCGCCAGATCTTTTAATGCATCTAACTGTTCTATCTCATCTAGTCGATCAACGTATATTTCAAATTGAACGGCTGCTTCATAGTTTTTCTCTTGATTATCTCCTTGTCTCGTTTGGAACAAACGGTACTGACACATAGCCAGACGTTCTGAATATTGCTTTTTCTCACTTAGAGCCACATTCTCATATAGAATAGTTGCCGCTTCGTAAAGCCCTTCTCTAAAAAGTTCTTCGGCAAGCTCAAATAAAGATTCTGAATAGCCTAGTTTATCCATCAATAAATTAACCACATCATGAATGCAGTCCAATTTATTTAATTTCGCACAATTATGTATAAAAGGACTCATTCGACGCCAATTCGGATTAGCCTCTGTTAAATACTCAGACACATACCGTTCGTAGTAATAGCCAACGGGAAGCCCCATTGCTTTTGTAATTCGATCTAACTGATCGACTGAAAGTGTGCGGTTCCCATTAATAATACTGCTCATGGTGCCCGGATTCATTTCTGCTTCTCTAGCTAAATCACTTAGGATTAAATCATGATCTTTCATATGTTTTGTTATCTCTGTGAGTATCGTGGTTGTTGTGTTGTACAAAGTAACCACCCCTTGTCAGGAACTTAGTAGGATATCAACTCATTAAAAAAGGACTATTGCAATCCAATGATTGTATAGCCTTTCCGCAATTCATTGTACCATCTTTTGGCACAATATCATATACCTTTCAGAACCTTACTTAAGATACCTTTGAAGGGTTTGTAAAGAAGATTAAGCTCTATAAATCCTGAGACATACGAATCATATCTCTACACTGTATGCCATTCTCATAAATTTCTTCTAGATAGTTATGTCTGACAAAGAAATCTAGATCTACACCCACAATTCTGAAACCACATTTTTGGTAGAGAGCTAACTGTCCAATGCTAGAGTTTCCTGTACCAATTTCTAACGTTTTATAGCCTTGTGACCGGGCTGTTTCAATGGCATGAGTTACTAATTGTCTCCCAATCCCTTTACCATGCATGACTTCCGCTACTGCAATATTCACCACCTCAATTGTTTCGGGTCTTGTAGGTAAAAGAACATAGACTCCCACAATTTGATGCTCAATTTCTGCTACATAACACTGCCCTCTTTTCAAATATTCCTCAACAAGTTGGCGCGAAGGATCAGCTAGTAGCAAGAGCTCTAACGGACAATTTTCATTTGGTTTAAGCAATCTAATATTCATCTATTCTCTCCTGTATGTATTGTTATCCCCGAATTTTCCCACTTCTTGATTTATTCAGAAATCCGGGAGTGGTGGCGATGAGATAAAGCCTTAACTTAGATTGATCTCAATTCATACAACCCCTTTTGAAGCGAAAGACGGGCAGAACATGTACCTTCAAACAAGACACTGATGCCGAACACGGCCGGAAGCCTATCATCAGGAAACCAGGGGCGTTGCTTGTCTGTGACAATAAAGGAACCTTCCACATCCCCTAGCGGTGCGAATTTCTGTCCAGCCCCTCCCCATGAATTAAATTGGAACGTTTCGGTGATTATTTTGGATACCTCTGGAACATCATCAACTGGAAGACCAATCTCGCTTATACGAAGTAGGGAGTGGGGACCGAAAGCTTCAGTAACTGCATTATCGAGTGTATGGTGAGCAATGAATTCAATGAGGTTATGATCCGGATCATAGAAGTAAAACGCCGTGGCATTCCAGTTTTCGAAAAAAAACTCGTCTTCTTGGGATCTTGCAATCAATGTAATCCCCCGGTCGATGGCCCACTGTTTTGCTTCTATGAATTTATTTGTTGGGATCGTAAAGGCAATATGATAAAATTCATTTTCCATGTGGGAGGATTCCTGAAAAGCAAGCACCGATTCCCCTACTTGAAACGACAACCGCGAAGGGCCCTCCTCTACAACCTGCAAATCCAGGAGAGAGCCGTAAAAAGCTTTCATCGCTTCGAAGCTGCGTGTGTCCAAGAGCACTGCTTTTAATTTCATACGATCGTCCTCCCTCATAGATAAAAGATAACCTGTACATATCCAAATTAGCATATCGATTTAGGGCTGTATTGGATCATTATATTGGTTATTGACTATCTTTTAATTCGCTCAAAAGTTTGGCATTTACATCCAACGCCTTAAAACGAAGTAATATAGCCTGTTCATCCAGAACTTTACTTTTTGCCATTTCGAGAAAAAGCTTGGGTTGATCCCGAAATGCCCTTGCACTCCCAATCGAGTATGCTTTCTTGAGATATTCATGAGCTAATACAGGCTTGCTCTGCAGAAGAAGCGTTTCCGCCATTTGAATATAAGGCCCTGCATGTATAATCCGATACCCCGCACTTTCCAAATCTAAAATTTCCTCATTTAAAAGCTCTACTGATCGCTGCATATGGCTGTTATAATTGAGAATTTGAACATACTGATGCAAAGTTACACTTGTAATGCCCCATGTATGCTTAGGTTCGGGGATGAGGTCCCAAGCCTTCTGTGCCTTTTCCTCGGCCAAGTTGCTATCTAACGGGAGTGTAAGAGCTGCTTCCTCTCCAAGAGCCCAAACCGTTTCTTCCAATTGAGCTTCCAGATCATCATACATTCGAATATCCATCAGATTCCTCCCCATAGATAATATAAATTCTAACACTTAGAGATGTCTACTCCTTCATTACGATTAACGAAAGCGCTTAATCAAGGATATCACTCCCCAGATGAGCAACGCCAAGATCCCACTGACGATTACAAAGGTCATTAAGATCGAAGTCCATACGAAATGCAATCAACATCACCCCATGCATCATTTTATGGTCATCTTGTAAAGTATCTTCTAATGTCTCTCCATATTTTAACGCACGTTCACTTCCGCTGCATTCGAATTGAACAATTTTATTTTTATAATCATAGATAAGAATGCCAGCAGCGCAAACATCATTCCGCTCCAGATGAGCTGGTGTATTCCCAGATGAGAGATAAACCATCCGCCTATAGCAGATCCTATCGTAATACCCAGATTAGAAAATGAGACAAACAGGCTGTTACCGAACTCCGGAGCTTCATTCGCTTCAGTGGTTAACCATGTTTGGCTAATAATAAGCCCTCCAGAATGCACGGTTCCCCAAATGAGCACAACTACAATCATCGCTAGGAAAGATGTACCCAGAGCATAAGTGAATACGTAAACGACCATATATAGCAACGGGAACATGATGACGGTCTTGATCAGATTTTTATGTAATAACCCTCCAAATAAAAAGTTCCCAAAAATCATAACGATTCCAAAGACCATCAGCATCATGCTGATCCATGATCCGTTCATAAGAGTTATTTCTCCAAGATATTCAGCAAAGTAGCTATACACTGAAAACATAGCCGCAAAGATAAAAATAACAGACACAATATTGAACCATAATTGAGGCTTGCGTAATATACCAAGCTGTTTGCCATAAGACATCTTTTGCTGGACAGGTAGAGAAGGAAGCCATATGAGAATTCCTACAAATGCAATCATGCTTACGACAGCTCCAAACCAGAAAGCAGCTTCTAACGCTATCTTCTCAGCAAGATAAGAAGTCAAGGGCACACCAAAAGCAAATCCTACTGTAATCCCGGCGAAAACCTTGGTGACGGCTTTACTGCTCTTTTCAGGGGGGACAAGATGAGATGCGGTCACGAGGGCAACTGAAAAAAAGACAGGGTGAAATATAGCAGGGAGAACACGAAAAATGAGCATGACCTCAAAATGAGTAGTATAGGCATAGACAATATTTGAAATAACAAAACTAAATACAGCTATTAATAGAATAACTTTACGATTCATGCCAGAAACGAGTAAGGTCAAAAACGGACCTGAGATAGCAACAACTAAAGAAAATATACTGACGAGCCAACCAGCCTGGGAAGCTGATACATTGAATTTTTGAGTGACTTGGGGAAGAACACCTATAATCCCCATTTCCGTTGTAATAATGCCGAACACGCCCAAAGCTAGAATGATAATAAGTAACGGGTTAACCTTTTTCATATTAAGTATAAGCCTCCAATTAATTATATATATAGATTCGTAGATATGTTATGTGAAAAAAAACTCCTTTCTGTTTATAGTTCTTTTTGGATGTACTCGGCAAATTCCTGTATTGTTTTTTCATTCCGACGATAGTACGTCCACTTTCCTACTCGCTCAGACTCTAACAAACCGGATTTTTGCATCGTTAATAAATAACTTGAAATTACAGACTGTGCCAATCCCGATTTGGCCTGAATATCTCCCACGCATACACCAATTTGGAAATTAAGCCCTTGCTTTAAATAAGCCTGTTCATCAAAATAATCTTCCGGTTTTTTTAACCACTGCATAATTAGACGACGAGTCTCGTTGGACAAAGCTTTATAAATCAATGACGGTTCCATACATCACATTATATCTACTTTATTAGATTTGTAAATATTTAATTCAGATGATTACATAATAAAATATAATAAAGGCTGCTTCCTCACGGAGAATCCGCTTGGAAACAGCCTGTTCGTGTCATCTCAACTACACAGATTTACTCTTATTCGAGCGGTACATCAAGTACAGAAAATACGGTGCACCGATCAATGCAATCAGCAATCCAGAAGGAATTTCGGTCGGTGCAAGCACGGTCCGTCCAATCGTATCCGCCAGCACCAGCATGACCGCTCCCAAGATGCTCGACAGAACAATGGAACGGCGTACATGGTGCCCGATCAACGTACGCACAATATGCGGAGCAATCAGCCCGATGAAGCCAATTGTACCCACACAGGCTACTGCTCCACCTGCCAGCAGCACACCCACTACCATCGCCAGCAGCCGGGTGCGGCGCACCGGAAGTCCCAGACCCATGGCACTGCTATCGTCAAATACCAAAAGATCGAAACGGCGAGCCAGCCACCACGCTACTGGCAACAACACGAGCAGAAAGGCCAGAATGGTCGCCACCTGCCCCCAGTTTCGAGCGTAGGTACTACCAGTCAGCCAGATATAGCCTGTGCTACCCCAAAGTGAACCTTGGATGATCAACACCTGAATACCCGCTGATCCAATGGCAGATACGGCAATACCAAGCAGGATGACCACAGACGGATTGAGTTGCTTGTTCCACGATAAAAAGAAGATTACCGCTGCCGATACCGTCGCTCCGGCAATTGCCGCAATGGGCAACATATAAATAGGCAGCCCAGGCCACACGATAATCACTGCAAGCGCGCCGAAACCAGCCCCCGAAGAAACCCCGATGATTGAGGCATCCGCCAAAGGATTACGAACCGCTAGTTGGATCAAGACGCCGCTGACCGCAAGCGCGATACCAGCCCCGGCCGCCACCAATGTGCGTGGTATTCTAAATTGTAGCAAAGCCGAATTCGCGTTCTCCCCGCCAAACAGGCCAGACAGCAGATCCCCCACCGGAATGCGCATGCCTCCAAACATTAGACTGAATACCGTTAATATCACGGCACAGCAAGCAAATATTGTAACCAGTCTGCCAAACGGTAATTTCCGAGAGCGCACACCTATGTTCATTGAAGACTGTCCACCGATACCGGAAGGCAGCTTCATCTTCCACAAAATCAGCCAAATCAACCAAGGTGCCCCGATCAAGGCCATGACCGCTCCGGTTGGCAAATCCATACTTGATTTGTGAACCATTTTCGCCAACACGTCTGCGCCTATCAACAGCAGTGCCCCCCATAGGAAGGAACCGGGCAGTACCCAACGATGCATTTTCAGCCCGCTTAAGCGAACCAAATGCGGAGCCACCAAACCTACAAATCCGATGGGACCAATGACGCTGACTGTAATGGTCGATAGCAGAACCGCCAGCACAATTCCCACCGCCCGGGTTAAGCTAACCTTTTGTCCAAGGGATGTGGATGTGGACTCATCCAGATCCAGCACATCAAACTGCCTTGACAGCATAACAACAATAACCGAGAGTCCTACTACCCAAGGCCAAGCGTAAGTCGTCCCACTCCAATCATTTTGCACCAGTGAGCCCGAACCCCAGAGAAACAGCCCCTGTGTTTCAAATGAATAAAAGATATGCAACGCTCCGGTAAATGAACCAAGAACCATGGATACGATCAGACCGGCAAGCGCCAACCGAATCGGAGTTCCTGCTCTTCCTCCACCCATAAAATAAGCTAGCACCGCTGCCAACAGCCCGCCAGCGGCGGCAAATAGAAATGGCGCCTGGTGCAGCAAGCCAGGAAACATCACCGCACCAAGTACGACCACAAAGTAGGCACCAGCGTTTATCCCTAGGGTATCAGAAGCCGCCAGTGGATTTTTGGTGATGGCCTGAAGCAAAGCACCGGCAATAGCCAGCGCGCCGCCAGCCAGGATTCCAATAACCGTACGCGGCATCCGAAGATCCCACACCATGTTATGCTCAAGCGTATCCTGACGCTGGGTCAACGCCTCGATGACTGTATGCAGCGGGATCGAAGCCTCCCCATAACACAAGCTTACAAAAAAAAGCACGATGAGGACGAGCAAACCGCCCCCAAAGATGCTTCCTATACGCCAAGTCTTCGATAAACCCGTTGTGTCCGTTCGGGTCATTTCGTCAGAGCTCCGACTACTTGATCAACCAGTACTTTGGATGAGATTGGGCCGCCGAACGTCCATGTTGTACCGTCCAGTGGATAGGTCCGTTTTTCTTTGACAAAGTTTAGTCCGTTCCATACCGAGTTGTTCTTCATCGCGGCTCCAAATACATCGTCCGTCTTTTGCGTAATATAGATAAAATTGCTGTCCTGCACAGCTGGAAGAGCTTCAATGCCAACGGTGCTAAACCCATACTTCTCGGTCTTGTCCGACTTCCAGTCGTTCACCATGCCAATTTTCGCGAGCGTTCCCACTACAACCGAATTTTCCTTGAACATTCGCAGACTGGCAGCATTTTGAGATGTAAAGGCTTGTGTCAGCGCATAGTGAAAGTCTGCTTTGCCCGCCTTCTCCAATGTAGCCTTTGCATCTACATAGTGCTGGTCAAGTTCGCTTAGGACCTTATCAGCCTGTTCCGTTTTTCCGGTAGCCACAGCGACTTGCTTGAAAATTTCGACCATACGGTCGTAATCATAGCCGTTCCCCTTGTAAGGATCGAATTCTATCGTTGGTGCAATCCCCTTTAGCTGTGCATAGATCGCTGCATTGTTATCGGCGTTAGAGATAATAAGATCCGGCTTGAGCGCCGCAATCGCTTCTAGATTCGGTTCGCCCCGTGTACCGATATCAGTTACGGTATCAGCCAGCTTCGCCTCCGGTGTTACCCACAGCTTGTAGTTTTCATTGTCCGCATTGCCGACAGGCTGTACGCCAAGTGCAATGAGGTCCTCGGTAAACGTCCATTCGAGTACAACCACACGTTCCGCTGGCTTGTCCAGCTTGACTTCCCCATGGTCATCCTTAACCGTAACCGGACCAGCCGTTGTGGATGTCTGCTCAGACCCTGCAGTACCTTCCGTCTTCGAGCTATCCCCAGCCGCACCGCAGCCCGCCAATACAATAGTAAAAACTACAAAAAATAATAGGCTATTCAACATCTTTTTCATTTCTCTCAATCACCCCTGTATGTATATTGCATTGGAAAATGATAATCATTATCAGTAAAAGATTATAGGGCTTAGTGACTTTTGTCAATACAGATAAATCTAAAATTGAATCGCAAACAGGTTCCGTATATGATAGCTTTATCATTGTTTAAGGGAGGCTTCATTTACGTGGCGGTATTAACCAACGAGCAAATTAAAGCTGACGAAGTGGTACTCACTGGACTCGCAGGGGAGAAGCTCGGCGTTGTATCCAAGTCAGAAGCCTTGGCTATGGCCCGATCCAAAGGGGTGGACCTGGTCTGCACCTCATTGATGAGCAGTCCACCACCCTGTAGCTTGGTCGCGAAGGGTAAAGGAAAAGCGCTGGCGCAAAAAGAAGCCGCAGCAAGCAAAAATGTCGGCCGAGCCGCAAAAAACAGCGGCAAAGAAAAGATCAAGGAGCTTCGCTTCACTGCTCATATTGAGGAACATGATTACGACACGAAGCTGCGTCAGGCAGACAAACATCTGCGTTCCGGCAAACCGGTGCAGCTGGTCGTTAAAGCGTCTGGTGCAAAAGAAGCGCCTGTCGCCAAAGCGGTACTAGAGCGGCTACTAATCGATTTGAAGGAAGCCGGAGTGAAGGATACTGGAATCCAGACGGGCGGCAAGGGCTCACAAGTGAAATTAAACCCTCGCTGAATGGCGAATCCGTAAATTGGACCAGTCACTTAGACCGTAGGAAACAGAGGGCCCATTCGGCCCTCTGTTATAAATTCCTTGGTTACAGGGTATGATTCAGGCTCTTTCTTGTCATAGCTACTTGCACCAAGGGAGCATACCAAAAACGCTTCTCATCCATCAACCTCGATACATACCCGCTTGCTTATTTTAGGATGACGCCGTTCGTTCCCGTTTGCGGTATGACAAACGACCAATCGGCATCCTTGTACAAATGGTTAACAATCTTTCGTTTTAACGTGAGCTGTTTCGGCATTTGATTTAGACCATCGACGAAATATCCGGCATCCTCCTGCGGCTCGATCACACCTGCACGGTCTGTGGTATAGCCTCCGCCAAAAAACATTGAATACTCCCTGCCATTCTCGTCAACTGCAACCCAGATATCTTTCGTGAAGTTTGGACTGCTGAACGTACCACTAACCGGAATGGTCGCATACATTTTGCCCGAATTGGAACTGTCGGGACGAAGTTTAAGCCCCTTGAACAGATAAGCATCACCCGAATCTTCAAATTTAACGGGATGCACAGCTGAGGTTTGAGCCGGGTCGAGCACGACCGACATTTCGCTTTTCTCTCGAATTATATAGCCGTCCAATACGAATCGAATTTGCTGCTTATCATAAGCGAAGTCATTAAATTGATAGAACCAGTGCGTCTTGCCACTCCAACGGTCCAATTTAGATCGGCGTTCGAATTCAGGTTCTCTGTTATCCCCAAGCCATTTCCCCTGTGCATCTTCCAGATGATACTTAAGCTCGTGGAATCCGCTTTTTCCGTTCAGCGCTCGGCCTGCCGCTTCCGGAGTCAACTCTGTCGTATATTCCAATGATCCGCCGCTTGGTGTCCGAGTAGCTCCCTGCATGTGAATTTGTAAGCCGCTTGGCGTCTCATACGTTTTATCAATTGGAGTCAGCAACGTTTGCTCTTTGGCTTTAGTCAGATCTGCCTCAAGATTCAGTCTCCAATCTCCTTTTACCGTTTTAATAGGAGCTTCCACATTGAGTTTATCCGCATACAGCCTAAGTTCACGGATATGCGCACTAAGCTGAAGCTTGTCAGTCAGTACTGGCCTCGTAAAGTCGAACTCAATCCTGCTAGTTGTCTCGTTGCTCCCTGTGCTTACTTCAAAAGGAACAGCGCCAATATCACCTCTCTGGTTATCAAAGATACTGAAATCGACATCTTGAAGACCAAAATCCCCGGCTATAGCATTTCCTTTGGCGTCGAAAACGTCGATCCCGATAATCATTCTAGTCGAATCGGCGATAAGTTCGTTGACTTTCAGGGTGTAACCCTGATCTTTAGCGCTGGCGCCCGAAATCTGTACCAGCCCTGTTTCACGTGCCTTCTTCATACCGCTATCCACATAACTATCTTTCGCAAACAGCGATCTCACCGTATCTGCGAGAGTTGGCTGCGTATACAGTAGTGTGCTAACCGCAAATACAGAGACGACGACCACCACACTCCATACTTTAAGCTGTGAAGAGCATCTGGTAAGACGGTAATGTTTCACCTGAGCAACTATGGACGTGTCATCGTACGCTGCTGCGTTCTGTTGCCGCTTCCCGTGTCCAGTCGATCCCGTCATAATCTGTGCCTCCGTTTCCGCGGGTTGCCCGCTCGCAGAGTATCTGGATAGATCCTGATCGCTCGCGTCGGCTCTGTCAGCTGGTTCGATCTCCACTCCTTCCAGTTCCAGCATCACCTGGTCGGTAAACTCATCAGGAAGCCTTTCGTGAAACAACGAATTTTCCCAATTCCTATCTTCTATCATCGATTTACCGTCTACTGCTTCAAGATTGGCTTTTTTCGTTGTTGTACGACCCCAGAATCTCATAACGTTGCCCCTTCCTGGCTTCTACGGTTTTCCGTAGGCTGATTTTAGCACGGTGGACGGCGTTGTTAACCTGCCGAACCGACATGCCAGTAATACTAGCGATCTCCTTGTGACTCAGTTGGTTAGTGTAGCGCAGAATCAACACAAGTCGATAATGTTCGGGTAGCGTCTCCAACAAGCGATCCAATTCGAAACGTAGTTCCTTTTGCAGCAACTTTGATTCCGGTGTTTCACGTTCATATGTATCTTCCTGTACCGGAGACTTCGGATCTTTTCGGCGTCCACGGTCCTTCTGCAAATTGACGGCAATTGTATACATCCAACCGGCAAAACTTTGCGACGGGTTATGTGCTGCCAGTTTACGATAGGCTTTAATTAGTGTCTCTTGGGTCAGATCCTGAGCATCCGCTTCAGAAGTCCCCATCTTGCGAAACAAACCGTAAAGCTTATTCTGATAGCGCCGGACAATGTCTGCGTACGCCTGTTTATTGCCTTTTAATACAACTTCAATAATGGAATGATCGTCTGTCAGCTCCACGCGTTCCCCTCCTCTTACGGTCCGGCTTTTATTTGTTTCATTTCTAAGACTCCTAATCTGCATCTTTTCTCTCACTTGATCCATATAAAAAAGACCTTGAGGTTTTGTTGCCCTCAAGGTCATGAACACTTGGCTCATTTCTCTATGCCTAGTTCAGCTGTGAGAGGATCACCGCTTTACTCATAAAATACATGCCTTAAACTTATCGCCAATTCTTACAGCGCTCAAGCAACAATCTTCAGCCGTAGATTCACCCTATGACCGCTCTATCAATAGCCTAAGTAAGATGGACAGAGCAATATGCTTGCTAAAATAGACCCGTTTGAGTACAATTCCCATAAGAAAATCCCTTGGGGGGAATTGGAATGCATCGAAAAAATGTCCCTCGTTAAGCCCGGTCTCCTCCATCCATGTGTTAGTTTCAACTCACCCCAATAAATCGGAGGGAGAATCACTAATGAACATGAATGGACCTATTCACATTTCTCGAATTGAGAGATTTCAGACTTGCCACGAAATAGCTGCTAGGTTGCATGAGGTATATAGAGACAAAATTCTAGCTATAGGGGTCTATGGATCTGTTGCCAAAGGTACGGACGGCCCTTTTTCAGATATTGAAATGTTTTGTGTATTAAGTGAATCCAACGCTCCTGTAGATTTTAGCCATGAATGGTCGGCGGGTCCCTGGAAAGCTGAGGTGAACGTCTGTAGTTCAGACATTCTTCTGAAAACCGCCTCTACTGTTGAGGGCGACTGGCCGTTAACACATGGACCCTTCTTTTCCCCACTTCGTCTGTATGATCCTAAAGACTTTTTTTCTATATTAAAGGAAGCTGCCGAATCCCCAACAAGGGAAGATTTCAGGCATGCCATCAACGAAGTGCTTGTAGGTGAAATGTATGAGTTTATTGGAAAGCTTAGAAATGTCAGTATAAATGGCCCTCGTACTTACTTGCCGTACTTGATCATGCAGTTTGCCCAATATGGGGCTATGTTAGTTGGGTTACACAATCAGAAGCTTTTCTCAACGGGCTCAATGGTTCTACCGGAAGCACTGGAACTGCCAAGTCGTCCACAAGGATTTGATCATCTGGTTAAGATGGTCATGTCCGGTGACTTAGCGGAATCCACAAAGATCATTTCAGCCTGTGAAAATTTCTGGAGTGGTCTTGTGAGCTGGGCAGTCGAACATGACTATCATATGAATTCACAACGAATCCCATTTTAATCGGAAATTTTTTCATTTTTCTTCTGAGCGGATGAGATCCTTTTTACAGACATGTTACGTTATATTTTTTTGTAAAATATTTTAAATTTAAATCACTTGATTTCATCCCCCACCTCGCTTATTCTCGGTATATGCATACTTTGGCTCTATTAATCTTCGCATATACAGTCCTTGTTCATGTACACATGCCAGAATGTATATTTCCTGTGTTTTCAGAGAAAATGTAACGCATAGGTCTTTATATAGAGCTAATTTTTGTTAATATCCAATAACAGGGCCCTAGGCCCTATGACAGATTACATTTTAATGATATATTGATAGATACTACAAAAGACTAATTACCCAGGGCTTGGGCTGGAGGATGTATGAAAAAGGAATCAAATCAAGACGAAACCAGTTATTTATTTAATGTAGATGTATTAGTTAAAGGCCGTTCGAATGTAGAGGCCCTTCAGTTCCTGCTTAATCTCTTGAGCCAAAACGAACACATTGCGGATAGCCGGATTCAATCCGGTATCGAACTTGGCAATTTAATTGAAGCTGCACTGTACCTAAAAAAACAGTCAGCCGTGAATAGCCCATCTGATGCAGCCGCTACGCTCGCGGAAAAATTTTCTAAAAAGAAATCAGCCGCAATTACGAACAAGCCGCCAGTCGTTCAAGAGATCAAACAATCCCACGTACAGCCAAAGCCTGCAATACAACAAGACCTTAGTACGTACGAATGGATCAAACGCTATATACATGATAATACGCTTGTACGGTTAATTGTGAACCGCTATGGAGGACAGCGCAGCATTCCTTGCCGCATACTCAACCTGGACCATGATAATAACCTGCTGAGTGTGTATCATGTCGATGAGAAGCAAGTATACTCCTTTAAAATGAATGAGATTGACGAAATCACATCATAAGTGTAACATCTCACTAAAACAACTAAGCATGAAAAAAGAGAATCGGTGGAAAAACATTGCGTCTTTCCTCACGATTCTCTTTTTTAGTATGGACCGGTAAGTTTTCTAAGCCTCTTTCTTTAGACCAGCAGCAGCCCATGCCAGGAATATCCATCCTGCAATAAAACATACGCCCCCTAATGGGGTGATCGCACCCAGCACACGGATTCCGGTTAAACTTAGCACATACAGACTGCCGGAAAACAAAATGATACCCGTGAACAACAGCCGCGCGGCCCATCTTAAGCGGGTCGAAGGGCCCCATTGTCCGGCAGCCAATGCAATGATCAGCAAACCGACAGCGTGAATCATATGGTATTTCACACCGGTTTCATATATAGCCAATGCATCCGCGTCGATCCATGCTTTTACAATATGCGCTCCGAAGGCTCCAATGGCTACCGCCAACATCATCATTATAGATCCTACCATTATCCATCTCCGTTGCATGTTTTTTTACTCCTTTTCACTGTTCCTTTTACCCGAATGTTCTTCTTATTTTATCGGAACAGCATGAAGTTTACCAGCCAGTGTGTGTAAACAAACCACATACGAAATTCGATGATTAAGCCCTGTCTATTTGGAGGGTAATATGTAAAGTGGCTTGCTTTTTTGTTTATTTTGTGGAAAATTAGTACCTGTTCGGACTATGTTCAAGGAGTGGAAAAAATGAGTAACCAAGATCCTAATTTGCAAAAGCCTGCTGCGTCTGAGGAGCACCCTGTTTTTTCAGAAGCTCCTGTGTTTCAGCCTCCGGTCAAGCTCAAACATTCCGGTCCCGGAATTGCTTCTTTTATTATGTCGCTTGTCAGTCTGATCGGATATATTATTCTGGCTATTATGGTTATTAATCTACTGGCTCATTTCGGCCAATACCAGACGATGAACCCGGAAATCGCTCTGCAGCAAACCGGAACGGTATTGCTTCCTTTTATTTTTTTAGGCAGCCTGTTGCTGAATTGTAGCGGACTTGTCGTTGGTATCATTGGAATTGCGTTAAAAAATCGTAAGAAAACCTTTGCTATTACAGGCTTAATCATTAATGCACTTATTATTGTAGGCTTTATTGCACTTCTTGCCATCGGTCTTTCCGTTCCGAATAGCACAGCGGATATCTATCCTTCCTCCGTGCAATCTTTATAATTTTTCTGCATCACACAGAGAGGATTCAATGTATGAACAAAATTAAAATTTTTGCCGACAGTACCAGTGATATTCCTACTCACTGGCGGCAACAGTACGAGATTAGCATTGTACCTTTGTATACGGTATTTGGTGATGAAGCATTGCAGGATGGGGTGAACATTCACCCGGAACAATTATTTCAACGTGTAAGTCGCGAGGGACATTTACCACGTACCGCCGCACCTTCTCCGTCGGATTTTATTCAAGCCTTTGCTCCTTACATAGAACAAGGGGACGACATTTTATATATCAGTCTGTCTTCCGAGCTATCATCAACGTACCAGAATGCGCTACTCGCTGCCTCTGAATTTCCGGAAGGCCGCGTTACGGTTTTTGATTCCTTGAATTTGTCGTGTGGCTTTGGCCTGCTTGTGATGAAAGCTGCTCGTGCGGCAACCAACGGCAATACGATAGAGCAGATTGTAGACATGTTGACGAAAACCAGGCCGTTAATAGATACGGAATTTGTCATTGATACACTTGAATACCTGTATAAAGGCGGAAGATGCTCAGGCATGCAAAACCTGATCGGCAGTCTGCTCAAAATTCGTCCGGTAATCAAAGTGATTGATGGAAAAATGACGCCCGCCTACAAGGTTCGCGGCAAACGTGAAAAAGCACTGGAGCAAATGCTGCAAAATGCCCTGAACCATCGGGATTTGATGGATAACGATATGATTATTGTCGTGCACGCTTTGGCTGAGGAAGATGCGCTGATGCTGCAAGCACGTCTGAAAGAGGAAACAAACGCACAAGAGGTACTGCTAACAACAGCAGGCTGTGTTATATCCAGTCATTGTGGTCCACAAACGATCGGTATTATGTATAGCAAAAAAGCATAGTTTATCCAATATCAAACCTGTTACCCATTGGTAGCGGGTTTTTTGGTATTTTTCCAGCAATTTAGCAATGAATAACTTTCCTCTTTTTGATAGTATTATTCGTCGAGTAACAATATATACACTTACAATCTATCATAAAAAGAAGGTTATTGGGGATGAGTTCCAAACGATCGCGTTGGCTAACCAGGTTTACTCTATCGGCAACTACAGCCATTACAATATTCACAACATTCACTTCATACTTAGCTGCCCCGGCAGCAGCATCCGGCGTAGCTTTTCGGGATATTGCACACAGCTACGCCTATCAGTCTATTATTTCCCTGCATGCTAAAGGAATTTTGAATGGTACACAACCTGGTTACTTTTCTCCTAAACAGGCCGTTACCAGAGCTGAATGGGTTACCGCATTGGACCGTACACTCGGTCTAGAACCTGTACAAGCAGTTGTTTCCTCCTATCGGGATGTTCCCAAACAGGCGTGGTACTACGGTTGGATTGAGGCGGCTTCGCAGCTTGATATCGTACAGGGAGGTTCTTCCGCTACATTTCAACCCAATAGTCCTATAACCCGGCAAGAAGCAGCCTTAATGATTGCACGTCTCATCCGCTCTTCGGGCGGATCAGGTAACGCTATTTCCTCTTTCATAGATCGTGACGAAATTGCTGATTGGGCTCTTGAAGGGGTAACCACCGTGAATCGTTACGGCTTTATGAAAGGTGAAAACAACTATTTTCGCCCGGCATCTTCTCTCACTCGTGAAGAAACAGCGGCATTATTGGAGCGTCTGCTGACGTATTCAGCACAGCATGCTCGCCAAGCTGCTTCCATTGCTTCTTCCATTCGATTAGGCTGGCAATATGACCAAACCGTTCAGCAGTTTGAAAATACGGTGCTTCAATCCAACATCAACACCCTCTCACCACGCTGGTTTTTTCTGAACGAAACAGGCAGTATCAGCGATTACACCAATTCTTCGCTGCTTACCTGGTCCAAACAGCATCAAAAAAAAATCTGGGCTATGGTAGGCAACCGCTCCAATCTGGCGCTAACGCACCAAATTCTGTCCAGTGAGGTTCTACGGGCTACAACCATAACTCAACTTGCCAATGCTGTGTCTGTACATGGTTTGGACGGGCTTGTCATTGATTTTGAAAATGTAGATGGTCAGGATCGTGCCTACCTTACATTGTTCGTCCAACAATTAAAGGCTAAGTTGAAAAGTCAAAATGCGGTACTGGCGCTTTGTGTATCTCCTGATTACGGAACGGACTGGACTGCCGCTTTTGATTATCAAAAGCTTGGCGCTGCGGCAGACTATCTAATCCTGATGGGATATGACGAGCATTGGGGAGGGAGCTCGATCCCCGGCTCCGTGTCCTCACTGCCATGGCTACGTGAAAGCGTGCGGCGCTTTGTACAAACCACCGATCCGGAGAAAGCGATTTTGGCATTGCCCTTATTTACACGGAATTGGACACTTAACACTAGCGGACAGTCAATCGCTTCCTCTGATATTTCATTAGACCAGCAAAATCAGCTAGTATCCCGTATCTCTTCCAAACCGATCTGGAACGAGGATATTCAGCAGTATACCGTATCATACAAAGATACTCAGCTTCATAAGCTATGGCTGGAAGAAGGGCGATCCTTTACTCGTAAGTACCGCTTGGGCCAGGATGAAGGATTTGCCGGCTTCGCCTATTGGTATTCAGGCGGCGCAAGCTCTGATCTGTGGTCCAGTGTGAAGAATGCGGACCGCTTTATACAGCGTGGCTTGTAAAAGTCAAAAGCCTTCAACCTCACGTAAAAAGTGAAGTTGAAGGCTTTTGCCATACATACGTATTATCAGCCTACGACCGATATGCAACTTGCCCGTTCACAACGGTCATCCGCACCTTAACATCCAGTAAATTCTGGTGACTTTCCGATACATCGCGGTCAATAACGGTAAAGTCAGCAGCTTTGCCTTCAGCGATTGTCCCTCTTTCATTAGCTTCCCCAGCGGCTACTGCGCTTCCCATAGTAAACAGATGAAGGGCTTCGTGAACATCCAGCTTCTCAGCGGGAAGATAGCCTTCATGCGTTTCTTCCGGCTTGGCGCGAGTCACTGCCGCATGTATACCCAGAAATGGGTTTAATGGCTCAATCGGCGCATCACTGCCTCCAGCGCACGGAATGCCTGCTTGCAGCAGCTTTTTCCAGGCATATAAATACTCGGTCCGTTCTTTCCCTACCCGATCCAGCACCCAGGGAAAGTCACTGGCGACAAAACGAGGCTGGATGTCCGCAATCAGCGGCAACTTCGCCATTCTTTTGACCAAATCAGCCCTTAGCACTTGCCCATGAATCAGACGATCCGGCAACCCGCTTTCCTCCGTTGGTCCATGGGCCTCCATCGCTGTCAAAATCATATGCGCCGCTTCATCTCCGATGGCATGTACAGCCACTGGAAAGCCTGCGGCTCTGGCTGCTGCCACCATCTGATTTAGCTCTGGCTGTGGTTGGATGGCCATTCCACACGTATGTGGAGCATCACTATAAGGTTCGGATAATAAAGCCGTTCTTCCACCAATAGCGCCATCAGCAAACATTTTAATCGCACCGATTTTGAACCACTCATTTCCGGTACCTGCACGCAGCTCCTGTACTTTCACTTCTTCCATAAATGGATGATAGATGAGCTGGTGTGTGCGAAATGCAAGACCTTCTTCTCTCAGCTCTCTGTAAATTCGCTGCATTGTCTCCACGCTGCCCAAAAAACGTAAATCCTCCGTATGCGCAGCAGTCAGCCCCAGCCGTAGCGCATCCAGACAAGCTCGCCGGATCGTATCCTTCTTCACCGAATAATCCGGCTCTGGCTGCACGCTTGTAAAGGCAAAGGATGCTTCCTCATAAATTAATCCATTTAATCGACCCTCTGCGTCCCGTCCATAGGCTCCTGAAGCCGGATCAGGGGTGTTCTCATTAATACCTGCACGCCGAAATGCCTCTGAATTGGCTAAAAACGTATGAAAACACGTACGAGTCAGATATACCGGGTGCTGATCTGTAATGGCATCTAGCTCAGCTATATTCGGAATTTCAACAGGATTAAATGCATTTTCGTTCCAATTAAGTCCTAAAATCCACTCTCCCGGCGGTGTTACAGCGACCCGCTTGCGCAGCATAGCCAGCATCTCGTCCTTGGAAGTAGCTGATGTTAAATCCAGCATAGCTAGCTTCATACCATGCATAGACAAATGCATATGGGCATCGGTTAAGCCCGGCAATACATTGGCTCCCTCCCAATCCACGGTTTCATACTCCTTACCAGATAACTGCAATTCAAGCTCCCGAGCATTTCCAATGGCCTGTATGCGGCCATGCTGTACAACGATGGAGTCTCCTTTGGTAGCCCAGTCCCCATATAACCTGCCGTGCTTGAACAAAACGAATGTCAACGCCACTCATCTCCTTTTTTCCAATTATACGCTTGATCTGCTGCATATTACGCCAGGGTTGCTACTTCCAAACGTAGTGTATTTATATCTACCTGCTGTACCACCTGTGCAAAGTGATCATGAGCTGCACAGACAGCCATTTTATAATCTGGGTCTAGCTCATACTGCTTAAAATGACAATACTCCGTAGTAAAGCCCTCTGTCGTGAAACCTATAGACGGTTGTGCTTCCAAATCGAATGAAAAAGACTTTAACGGCAGCGTTAGCCCCTGTCCCTCGGCCTTCACAAAACTTTCCTTAAGCGTCCAAAGATCGTAAAAATAGGATAAACGACTCTCTGCATCCTGATGCATTAATGCATCATACTCTGTGTCCGAGAAGCACACCCTGCCTACTTCAAAATCAATAGGACGGAGCTGTTCAATGTCAATACCAAGCGGATGATCATCGATAGCGCATACTACCCATTTTCCCGAATGGGAAACATTAAAATGAAATGCCGGCGCATTCAACAAGGAGGGCTTGCCAAATGCATTGTATGTAAACTGAAGGCTGGCATTCGGTATTTTTAATTGTCGACAAGCCAACCATCTTAACAACACATCAGCGTATAACCCCCTCAAAGCGTCTTCCCGATGTAAAAAACGATCCAACTTGTGCTGTTTTGCCAGCGAAACCCGATTTACCAGTAATTCGTAATGATTCTCAGCCTCTGGCTTGCTCGTATCAATCGCGTATATTTCCATGGTCGCCTCCCGTATATCCTAATGAATATAAATAGGTTTGTAACACTCACTATTCGATTGAAGTCTGTCAAATTTGGTTGACGCTTGCCATATACATGGTCAATATACTACTCTAGCACTTTCAATTCAATATGGATACAATTGGGATAAGTAGCTCTATTAAAACTACTTTATAGAGTCCATTAATGAAAGCGCTTTAAAATAAAGCATACAGAGGAGGACGAAACAATGAAATATGATTTTGCCCGCTTGCTGTGTATTATGCTCTCTATTTTGCTGACGTTGAGCATTTTTCAGATGTTTTCACCAAAGATCGCTTCAGCCGCTTCAGCGAATGTCGTGAATGGCATTCAGTTTAAAGATACAGATGGAAACGTGGTCCATGCCCATGGGGGTGGTATGATTAAAGTAGACGGTTACTATTATTGGTTTGGTGAAAATCGTAATCCTAACGGCACGTTCAAGGCGGTATCCGCCTACCGTTCCTCTGATTTAAAAAACTGGGAGTTTCGTAAAAACGTACTGACCAGCAGCTCCGCCGTAGAGCTGAATGTTTCGAATATTGAACGTCCGAAAGTGATTTATAATGAAAAAACACGCAAATACGTATTATGGATGCACAAGGAGAATGGGGTTAATTACAACGAGGCCCGAGTGGCTGTCGCCTCCTCCGATACGGTGGACGGCGATTACACATATCAGGGTAGCTTCCGTCCTCTGGATTACGATTCGCGCGATATGACCGTATACAACGATAACGGTACAGCTTACCTTATTTCGGCTACCCGGGTAAACGCGGATCTGAACATTTATCGTCTGACACCGGATTTTCTGCAAGTTGAGTCGCTAGTGACTACACTTTGGCCAGGACAATATCGTGAAGCTCCAGCGATGTTCAAAAAAGGAGACGTCTACTTCCTGATTACATCAGGGGCGACCGGCTGGAATCCCAATCAGGCCAAGTATGCTACCGCATCCAGCATTGAAGGAACCTGGAGTAATACGATAAACTTTGGGGACGGTACGACTTATGGTTCACAGTCGGCTTACGTGATTCCTGTTGAAGGTGCCCAGACAACTTCATACCTGTATTTGGGCGACCGTTGGGCGGGTGCGTGGAGCGGTCCTGTGCAGGATTCTCAATATGTATGGTTGCCACTGCGTTTTCCAACAGCGACTTCATTAGCTATGGATTGGTTCGACAGCATTAATATTGACACCGCCAGTGGTGTGGTCGAGGGGATAACGACCCCAATTGCCATTGATCCGGATGCCTATTATCAGCTAGTGAATCGCAAGAGCAATAAGCCACTAAGCATTATTGGCAATGCAACGACGGACGGCGCAGACCTGGAACAGCGTGCAGATGCGGGAACAGCAAGCCAACAATGGCAACTCAAAGATGCAGGCAGCGGATATTATAAAATTGTGAACCGCAACAGCGGAAAGCTAATTGGTGTTGAAAGCGGTACGACAACAGACGGTACAGTTATTGAGCAGTGGAGCGACGGAGGCTGGTCCAGTCAGCATTGGCAATTAGTATCCGTAACCGGGGGCTATTACAAGCTGAAAAATCGGGCAACTGGCAAGCTGATCGATATTTCTGAAGGCGCCACCGCCGATGGAGCCAAAGCCATTCAATGGGGCGATAATGGTGGGACAAATCAGCATTTCCGTGTAGTTAAAGTAGAATAGCCCAAGTTATTTTCAAAAGGAGCCGTATTCCGAGCAGATCATGGTGACTGCTAACGGAAATAACGGCTCCTTTTTACGTAAAACGATGAAATTGATAATCTTTAGTACGTTATAGTTCCCACGGATAATCTGTTGTCAGAAAACTAGCCAGCTGCTTGCTTTCTTCCCTCCGCTGACGCCGTATGGCTGCGCGTGATGGAGCCGTCTGGTGCAATTGTAACTGCTCTTCTGTTTCTGGAATCACCTGCGGCACGGTCACTTTACGGTTGTTCTCGTCCAATGCCACAAAGGTCAGGAAGGCGGTGGCTGCGATTTTTCGGTCGCCAGTCATTAGTCCTTCACGAATTACCTTTACGAACACCTCCATCGAGCTACGGCCTGTCCAGGTTACGAACGCTTCTAGCGTGACAGAATCACTCGGATGGATAGGTAGCAAAAAATCCACCGAATCCGTTGAGGCTGTAACTGTGTTCGTACGACACAGCTTAGCAGCTGCAATAGATGCGATATCGTCGATATACGACATCAATCGGCCGCCGAAGAGCGTGTTATGATTGTTGATATCGTTGGGAAATACTCGGGACGTCTTAAAGCAGTAGGTTTCTCGGATGTACTTGCTTTCCATGGGTTCTTTCCTCTCTTTTCCTCGTTGCTCTCTTTTATATCTCAGGATTTTGCAAAATCCTGATGTGGAAGCCTGTTTTAGACTATGCTAATCATCCCACTAATCCGCATAATAAATCAATACATAAAAATCGGCATCCTCATCCGAATCATTACGGTAGGTATGTATGTCAGATACTTGAAATTGCACGGCATCCCCTGCACTCAGCTTGAGCTGTTGCCCCTGCATTTCAAAGTACATTTCCCCACGGATCATGAGAATCGTTTCCTCTCCCAGATGCTTCTCTGCCTGGTGTGTAAAGCCTGGCTTCAGACTTACCGTGAACACCTCAAACTTCTTTTCCGCGTGATACGGGAATACAGGGTAAACAAAATAGTTACCGTCCTCATCAATAACCGGATGCAGGTCTTCCCTTCGAATCTTCGTGATTTGCGGCGGGTCTTCTTTAAGAAAGGTGGAGAAGGATACGTGCAAACCGTTCGCAATTTTCCAAAGGGTTGTTACCGTAGGATTGGATTTCCCCTTCTCAATCTGAGCCAGCATCCCTTTGCTGACCCCTGTCAGTTCAGCCACCTTATCCAAACTTAATCCTCTAGTCTTCCTGATTTGAGCCAAATTAGAGCCAATAATATACTGCATTGAATCCACGGACGATGCCTCCTTGTATCCAAAAGTCTATATAAGAAGAATACACAAAAGACTGTGTGTTCGCTATATATAGAAGCCGATCAAGGTATATACAAGGCTTAAACGGGAAGTAGGCATGCTATAATTTACTGTAATATGGTCAGGTTCCTCGTTAACTTCAACATGCCAATAAAAACATTTGACATTGAATATAAATGTCCTTAAACTTCACTTATTAAAACGTTTTTGAAAACTATTGTAATATCCTGAAGGAGGGTTGCTATCCTACAACTTTTCCGTCCCTGAACACCCAACAGGTGAGAAAACCAACGTTGACTATCTAGGAGGGACTAAATTGAATCCGCAAACCCGCAAGTCCCGTTACATGTACACGATGCAGCTGGCGACAATTTTTATTGGCTTTATTGTATTTGGCATCTCGGAAAATATTAAAGGCCCTGCTATTCCACGCATTCAATTCGACTTCAATCTGGATGAACAGCAGCTCGGAACATTGTTGTCTCTAAACGCACTTGGTTATTTGATTGCCTGCTCGTTCACCGCCGTTCTTGTCCGTAAGTGGGGAATCAAGGCGGTCAGCATCATTTCCTTTGCTTCCATGATCATCTCGGGAGTGTTCATCTATCTGTCGCACACGTATCCTTTCTTCGCCTCGTCTTACTTCTTGATGTATATTGGGAACGGCATGCTGGAGATTGCGCTCGCCATTTTGGGGGCGAGGATTTTTGTGAAAAATACCGGCACGATGATGAATTTGTCCCACTTTTTCTATGGGCTCAGCTCAACAGTCGCCCCTTTGCTGGCGACGGGAGTCATGTCACTGACGGTATTTGGACATACGCTGGACTGGCGGGGGATGTATCTGGCTATGTTGTCGCTCTGCCTGCTGCCGATTGTGGCCGCACTGCTCAGCACCTTCCCGGGAGACGATCTGCAGCATGAGGAACGGACCTCACTCAAGACCCTAACCCGCGATCCGGCACTCTGGATGATGGTAATGATCCTGTCGTTTGGGGTAGTCTCTGAGCTCGCAGTTGGGGGCTGGCTAGTCAACTTCTTAGAGAAAGCGTATTCATGGAGTACGGTGAAGGCGTCCAGCATGCTCTCAGCGTTCTTTCTTACCTTCTCGTTGGGGCGCCTGTTGCTTGGTCCGCTCACTGACCGGATGGGGTTTGTGCTTTCGACGATTCTATTCTCCGCCTTCTCAGCGATATGTACGTTCGCAGCAATCGCGGGTGGGGAGAGACTGGCGTTTCTCTTTGCCGTATCGGGTGCAGGCATTGCAATGATCTATCCGACCGTGATGGCGTTCATAGCACGGAGATATCCGAAGGACAGTGATACAGCTATTACGTTCGTCGTCACGCTGATGGGTATAGGTAGTGTCATTGGCAACTATGTGATCGGCTGGGTAATCGAAGGGGTCAAGATAGTCTACGGCGCAACCACTGAGCTTGGCATACTGCGCGGGCTTCAGGCGGGATATGGAGTTATTGGCCTATGCGCAGCCATCTGCGCGGTCTCGGGAATTATTCTCTACGGATATCTGAAAAAACGGCAGGAGCTTATATAAGCCACCACTTTAGGGTTGTCCCATAAGTCATGAACTGACTGGGGCGCCCTTTTTTTACGAACTCCCCGTTCAGTCAAAACAGTCCTTGTATGAACACATCCGAGCTGCTTTGACTAATCATCAGCTTTTGTCCGTTTGCTATTTTGAAGGGCTCAAGGGCAATTCTCCTGTAGTCTACTTTATTAGACTGTTTCTGATTAGAAGAGTGGGGCCGAGAGTGTACAATAAGACTACGTGTTCGCTATAGGAGATATTCAATATAACATACAAACGTATAATATATTGATACTTTACAACTTCCGTTATATACTATTATAAAATTTATACACTGGGGGTAAGGTTGAAATGTCCATAGCTTCGGAGTTGAGTGGAACAAAGCGCGATTCACTCAGCTTTTTACAAGGGGTTAAAGATTGTATTCCTACACTGCTTGGTTATGTATGTATTGGATTCGCGGCAGGCATTGTGGGCGCTTCATCAGGGGTTAGCACCATGGAAATTGGTCTGATGTCAGCGCTTGTATACGCAGGCGCCTCCCAGTTTATTATGTGCTCGATGCTGGCTGCAGCCAGTCCTCCATCTGTCATTATTTTAACGACATTTATTGTGAATGCCCGCCACCTGCTGTTAAGTGCGTCATTGGCTCCTTACTTTTCTAAATATTCACTGCGGAAAAACATAGGCATCGGTATCCTTTTAACGGATGAATCCTTTGGGGTAGCGTCGGATAAATTGGCTAAAGGCGGGCAGGTCAGTGACCGCTGGATGAACGGACTTAATATTACAGCTTATCTCGCTTGGATTGCTTCCTGTGTGGCTGGTGGAGTGCTCGGGGATTGGATTTCCCAGCCGGAAGCTTTTGGTCTGGACTTTGCCTTACCTGCAATGTTTCTGGCCCTACTCATTTCCCAGCTCCAAAGTGTCCAGACCTCCAAACTCAAGCATCGCCTGCTGCTTGTGCTATGTATGGCCGTTCTAATGTACCTTTTATCCTGGTGGGTGCCATCACATATCGCCGTCATTGTAGCGACCATGATCACCGCAACGATTGGAGTGTTAACCGACAAATGAATATTAATCCCAATGTGCTATATATCATTATCGGTGCGATGATTGTCACAGCCATCCCAAGGATCATTCCCTTTGTCGTGCTGCAAAAACTGACGCTACCCAAGCCCGTGTTGCAGTGGCTGTCCTACATCCCCATTTGCATTTTCACGGCACTGGTCATGGAAAATCTGCTCGTACGAACCGAAACCTCGGTCACTCTTAATGGGCAAGTGCTTATAGCGGTCCTTCCTACGCTGGTGACCGCTTTGTGGAGTAAAAATTTGCTGGCTACTGTGCTTGTCGGTATTGTGAGTATGGCTGTAGTTCGACTTTTGTGGATGGGGTAGAAATTGGTGCACAAAGGCGACCACTTTGGCTTTCCCACCATTGCTCTATCCTCTCCGCTGCTTTAAGCCAGATGAGATTCTACCTTCTCCTAAAAAAAGGAGAAGTCATTATTGATTATGTGGTCAATGCAGCCATCAAACACAAAGCAGCGATTCTACAATACCGAGAGAATTGCTGCTTTGTGGCCCCCTACCTCTGTTCTTTTTATTATTCCCCGTCGTTCTTCCTAATGGAGACAACATATTTTCCTCCCTAAAGTCACTTTCACGTTATGAAAGGTAAGATGAAACTGGTAGCCTAATCTTTCAGAGTACACTCCATCCTTAACCAAGGTTCTCCATTCTTTTTTTACATTTTTTACTTTCATTATAAAAGCAAACGGGCAGAATTTAAATCGAGTTCCATCACATATCGTTCATCCCCGTGAATATACTTAATAACCAACAAGGCCAAACTGTGCCGTGTATCCACTTGGGGGGTGCCTAATAATGCCGGAACCACGCCAGCCATATTCATTCGTCGTATCCCGCGAAGATTGGTCGCTGCATCGCAAAGGGTACCAGGACCAGCAACGTCATCAGCAGAAGGTCAAAGATGTCATTAAGCAAAATCTACCCGATCTGATAACGGAAGAAAATATTATTATGTCGGACGGTCAACAGATTATTAAAGTGCCGATTCGCAGCCTGGATGAATATCGCTTCATTTATAACTATCAAAAGCAAAAGCATGTAGGCCAAGGGGATGGAGATAGTCAGGTGGGAGATGTCATCGGGCGTGATTCTGCCTCCCAGAAGCCTGGTAAAGGTGAGAAAGCCGGCGACCAGCCGGGACACGATATTATGGAAACGGAAGTCAGCATAGAAGAGCTGGAAGATATGCTGTTCGAGGAAATGGAATTGCCGAATTTACAGCAAAAAGACAAGGATCAAATTGAGGTTGAATCTATCGTGTTCAATGATATACGTAAAAAAGGCATGCAAGCGAACATTGACAAGAAACGAACCATTCTCGAAAATCTACGCCGCAACGCCCGTGAAGGGAAACCGGGCATTCATCATATTAGTCCGGACGATCTTCGCTACAAAACATGGGAAGAGAAGACCATTCCCCAATCCAACGCGGTGATTATAGCTATGATGGACACCTCAGGTTCGATGGGCTCTTTTGAAAAATATTGCGCTCGCAGCTTCTTTTTCTGGATGACCCGCTTTTTGCGCCGTCAGTATGAAAAGGTGGAAATTGTCTTTCTCGCGCATCATACCGAGGCTAAAGAGGTTACGGAAGAAGAATTTTTTACCCGCGGAGAAAGTGGCGGCACGATCTGCTCTTCCGCTTATTTGAAAGCACTAGAGATTATCGACAAACGATATCCTCCTTCCAGCTACAATATTTATCCCTTCCATTTCTCGGATGGCGATAACCTGACCTCAGACAATGAGCGGTGCGTGAAGCTAATCGAGGAACTTATAAAGCGGAGCAATATGTTCGGCTATGGCGAAGTGAATCAATATAATCGCAGCAGCACGCTGATGTCAGCCTACAAGAATATTAAAAAGGATCAGTTTATGTACTATGTCATCAAGGAAAAAGGTGAGGTATACCAAGCCTTACGCACCTTTTTTCGCAAACGGGAAGGGGGAACGGTGGGATGAGCACCGACCAGAAGGAGCTAGAATATGCGATATCAGAAATTATGGAGATTGCAGATGGATTCGGGCTCGACTACTACCCGATGCGGTATGAGATTTGTCCGGCGGATATTGTATACACATTCGGGGCGTATGGTATGCCCACGCGCTTCAGCCACTGGAGTTTCGGAAAAACATTTCACAAGATGAAAATGCAGTACGATTTTGGATTGAGTAAAATCTATGAGCTGGTCATTAACTCCAATCCCTGCTACGCTTTCCTGCTAGATGGAAATTCTTTGGTGCAAAATAAACTGATTGTCGCCCATGTACTGGCACACTGCGATTTTTTTAAACACAACGCCCGCTTCTCGGCCTCCAACCGCAATATGGTAGAGAGCATGTCTGCCACCGCAGAACGGATCAGCAGCTATGAAATGGAGTACGGCTCAAAGGCCGTGGAATCCTTCATTGACTCTGTACTGGCGATTCAGGAACATGTAGACCCACAGCTCATCAAACCAAGGCATCTGGATAAACAACGCTACATGGAACTCAAAATCAAGGAGCAAAAAGAACCTAAAAAACACCAGCGTCCCATCGGACCTTACGATGATCTGTGGTCACTGGACACAGTAAAGCAGCATGATTCAGCCGAGGGTATTAAGGTACGCCAGTTCCCACCGGAACCTGAAAAAGATATTGTCTGGTTTATTCAGGAATTCTCCGAGGTATTGGAGGACTGGCAGCGGGACATCATGACGATGCTGCGGGACGAAATGCTGTATTTCTGGCCCCAAATGGAGACCAAAATCATGAATGAAGGCTGGGCCTCCTATTGGCATCAACGGATTGTCAGAGAACTGGATTTGACTGGGGATGAAACCGTTGAATTTGCCATGCTGAACGCCTCCGTTGTGCAGCCTTCCAAGCAAAGCTTGAATCCGTATTATTTGGGATTGAAAATATTTGAAGATATTGAAAAGCGATGGGATAACCCGACCCGCGAGGAGCAAGAGCGCCAAGGACGCAAACCGGGCGAAGGTCGAGCTAAAATGTTCGAGGTGCGAGAGTTTGATTCGGATACCTCCTTTATACGCAATTACATGACCAAGCAACTAACGGAGGATTTGGATCTGTACGTGTTTGAAAAACGGGGACCGGATTGGAAAATTACCGATAAATCCTGGGAAAACATACGGGATCAGCTTGTGTTCTCACGTGTAAATGGAGGCTCCCCTTATATCGTTGTTGAAGACGGAGATTATCTGCATACAGGCGAGTTAAAGCTCAAGCACCAGTATGAAGGCATTGAACTGGATTTAAAATATATGGAGCGTACGCTTCCGTATGTATATCAGCTATGGGGGCGCACCGTTCATTTGGAAACAATGATTGAAGGTAAGCTCGCCTTATTTTCATATGACGGTAAGAAACATCATCGCAAATTTGTATAGTGATACACAATCGAATAACCAGCCTAATTAAAAAAGGTGCATTCCGAAGAAGGAAATGCGCCTTTTTTTACTGCTTTTTCTTAAATTCGACGATGTAGCTCTGATTCAGTTGTTTTCCACCTTCCGAAATGTTCTGGTACATGGATAAAAACCGGGCGGAAGGGCTCCACACTGTTGGACTGTCATAGGACTGGATATCGGTCGTAACGGGAGTGGTTTTACCCGTGGATTGGTCAAACACATACAACCCTCTCATACCTTGCTGATCCTCATCATAAATGGAAAAAGCAAGCTTGGACCCGTCGCTGGACCAGCTTCCACGACTCATTAAAGTCCCTTGACCCACGATCCCTTTCTCTTTGCCTTGTTCATCCAAAATGATCATACGAGCAGGTTCGGATGTATTCCATTTCCGCTTTTCAATGGCAATAGATTTACCATCAAGCGACACTGCAAAAGACATGGCCCCCTCTGCAATGGTCACAGCTTGAGGATGATTGAGAGTGAACCGATTCAGCACCGGATACCCTTGTTTATCATTGCCTGTATAAAATATGGCGTTACCCACTTTTTCGACATGAGCAATTAATTCTGAGTGATTTGGATCTTGAAAACTCAATTCTTCAGCTTTGCCGTCCAGTCCAATCAGATGTATCTTACCGTCTGGTGTACCTGTAATGAGATGATCCTTATCGCCCCAGCTCACTTCGTTAGTCATGTCCAGCTGGCCAACCGATGTAACCTTGCCGCTGCTTAGCTCTAAGATATAGCCCTGAATATCATACTTGCTGCTGGTGCTGCCCTCTGTAAAAAAGACATGGCGCTGATCCGGAGAAACCACAGCAAGTAACTGTAGAGCCTTACGACCTGGTGTTAATACTCGTTCCTTATTGGTCTTTACATCATGAATCCATAACTGATTCTGACGCTCCACAATCAGCTCTTCATCACTCAGCCATGACCTCGCGTAGACATCTCCCAGCTTGTCGATGGACTGTACCACCAGCTCGTCCGATACTTGCTGCCGAGCTGCCTCTATGTCAATCACAGTAAGCTTTTGCCCCGGTTTCATACCGGATGTTGGAATTGTCTCTCCTGCGCTTTTTATGCCGCAGCCGCCTAGCAATCCTCCAGCGATCAAGCCAGTCATGAGCAATCCTGTGACTTTGTGTCTGAAAAAGAGTGCATAAGGATGTTTGAGACGAGGAAAGCCGTTCTTTTGCCCATGGCTGTCTAGGTTTTTCTTCATCATGTACAACGGCCTCCTTGTTAACGTTACCCCCAGCTTAATGCCTGAACATCTCGTGAATACATCGAATTGTTTCCAAATTGTAAATAAGACAACATTTCCAGTTCTATAGCTATCGAGCGGTCCAACTACTGGAAGCCATCGTGAACCAACAGGGGTAGCCTGAGCGAAAATTCATTGCCACTTGCACCTGAATGACCAGTGCCATTTTCCAACCCGGTTTCGTCTGAAGCTGTGAGCTGCAACTCTCCACCCATGCGCTCCGCCAGTCTGCGTGCCAGAGGCAGGCCAAGTCCCGTGCCACTGTCTTGACGAGAACGATCACGACTTAAGGTAGCAAACGGCTCAAAAATCATGTCCCATTTTTCCCGAGGAATCCATGGACCGGAATTGCGTATATACACTATCACGGTGTCCTTTTCCACTCGATTAGATAACGTAATCCAGCCTTCGTCCTGATTGTATTTTACTGCATTATCCAGCAAATTCAGCACAATATGCATCAGATGCTTAGGGTCTCCACACACCTTGGCTGGAATGGTATCCATCGAAAAATTCAGTCCACGCGCCGCAGCTTTCCCCCAGATTCGGCTACCTGCATCTTCGAGCAGCAAATGCAGCTTCACTTCCTCCGTATGTAATTCAAAATCATATTTGTCCAGCACAGATAGTCTCAGTGAATCCTCGACAAGCTCATACAACCGTTTGGTTTCCTTACCGATACTTTCTCTGGCTTCACGCACCAATTCGGGATCATCCCCATACATATCCAGCAAATCAGCGTAAGCCTGAATAGAGGTCAACGGAGTCTTCAGTTCATGGCTGATATTGCCAATAAAGGTCTTTTGCTGCTGCTCTAGCTCTCTCAAACGCCGAACCGCTTCTTCCAGCCGAAGCTTTTCATTTTCGAGCGCGGTAATACTTGCCCGGATCACATGACTCATCTGGAGCATCCCTTCATCCAGCCTTCCCAGCTCGTCCTGCCGTCGCAGCAATCTGGCTTCTGGATAGTGCCCTGCCGAGATCTGCTCAGAAGCGCGAGTCAGTCGTCCGATGTCCCTCGTCTGGCGGCTGACATAGCCTAAGCCAAGAATAAAGCTTAAGACCAGCACCGCACCTCCTGTCCATAAAAACAAGCGGGCAATGTCCTGGTAAAACTGCTGCTGTGCTTCTATTGAGCTATGAAGCTGTACCACTCCCAGCAAGCCGTCTGGACCTTGAAGCGGAGCTAGATAGGTCACTGAGCTACCTTCTGTAATATACGCAATTTTCCCTTGGAGCGCATAAGAAAGCGCCTGACTGATATCTGTTCTATAAGCCAGTGGTAGAGAATTCCCGACCTCATGTCCCCGGCCATCATATAAAATAACGCGCATATTACTGGACACACCGAGTTCCACGGCAAGCTGTGGCGCTTGCTTTTTCATGAAGTCTTCGGGTGATTGGCCAGCTCCCAACAGGTAAGACTGTTTGACGCGCATCTCCACGATTTCCGCCTGACGCTTTAAGCCGCGTTCCATTTGGTCTGTCTGATTGGCACGAATACCAGTAAGCACGAGCCAGCTCAGCACACCGACAGTAAACAGCAGTAAAGCCGCCAGGACCAGCGGAAATTTCCAGCGCAGGCTCAAGCCTGTACGCTTACGTTTGCGCTTCTGCGGGTCAGTGGACTGCAAGCTTTCTTGTGAATGGAGTGAATGATGTTCGTTCACGTCATTTTCTCCGCCTTATAGCCGATTCCATATACGGTCTGCAGCATCGACTGATGCGGTTCCAATTTTTTGCGCAAGCGCTGAATATGAATATCCACCGTCCGCGTTCCTCCCACATAATCAATGCCCCATACTTGTTCTAACAGATCGTCCCGTGTATACACCCTCCCAGTATGGGACACCAGCAGAGCCAGTACATCAAACTCCTTGGGGGTCAGATCCAATGCTTTTACTCCGAGTTCGGCCGTTCGGCTAGATGGACGCACTCGTAATGGACCCAGTATTACCTCCGTTCCTTCCGGCGCAGGTGCTCCTTCTCGTTCCAGTCTCCGTACTAATGCCTTAATACGTGCGAGCAGTTCTCTCAGGTCAAACGGCTTGCTCATAAAATCGTCTGCTCCCAGCTCCAGTCCAAGCACCTTATCGACGATATCATTTTTGGCGGTTAGCAGTAGAATACCAACGCCCTTCCGGCTTTCCAAACGGCGACACACCTCATATCCGCCCAGTTTGGGCATCATCACATCCAGTATGAGCACATCCGGGTGGAACAAACGCACTTTTTCCAATGCATCCTCTCCATCCACAGCAGTTTCCACCAAAAAACCTTCCCGCTTTAACGCATAGGCCAGTGCATTCCGGATACTCGCCTCATCGTCCGCTATCAGTACTCTTTTATCCATGTCCTTCCCTCCCTGCCTCAAAAAACGTTCATGAACATATCATCGGTCATGCCAAGCATAGTTGCCAGGCGAGCTCCAGCCGCTGCTCCAAGTGCCTTCACCAGCTCGGCCCGTCCTTCTAATGCCTCTCTACGATAGGGGCTACATCTGACCGAAGAAGGGATTGTCCAATCGTAATCTTTCCAAGCTTATACATCTTGAATCCCTGCTTTCGCTTCATTTTATTTTACGCTCGTGATGACAAAGGGCAAGCCTGCCGCCCGCCCTTATCAGGTGTTTCCATAAGATAGGAGCTAAAATTGGAATGAGCAGGCTATTGGCCGTTCCGAAAGTAGCTGAAGAAATCGCAGTTTTCACCAATTGATGAGTTTTAGTTTATGTTAATGCAACTTTTCTAGCATAACAATGTTCATTTCGGCCAAAACATGGACCTTTTTCTTGTGCTCACAGGATAAAAAACAAACTTATAGCGCTATTATCATTTTTTAATGTCGATAAATATAACACACTATACTAATCTCTTTCTCTCCCAGCCCTGTGTTTTGAAGTGTCTTACCTGTCCGTATATGCTAAAATACTTCCGTATCGGCTATTCGCCTACAGGAGGGCATGATCATGAAACAATCTATTTTGATCGTAGAAGACGAAGAAAAGATTGCCCGGCTTCTAGAGATCGAACTTCAATTTGAAGGCTATCAAGTATGTAAAGAAAAAAACGGAATTGATGGGCTGGAGACGTATTGCAAAGGCAATTGGGACCTAGTGTTGTTGGATATTATGATTCCCGGTCTCAATGGCATCGAGCTACTTCGGAGGATTCGCAAGCATGATGCGAACGTTCCTGTCATTTTGCTGACGGCTAAAAGTTCCATTGCAGATAAGGTCGAGGGACTCGATTTGGGAGCCAATGATTATGTTACCAAACCGTTTGTGATCGAAGAGCTGCTTGCACGTGTACGGGCCGCACTCAGAGTGGGTGCAACGAAAGACATGGCTCCACAAGTGGTAGATAAATGGCTTAGTGCCGGGGATTTACGTCTCCATGAAGGTACTCGTGAAGTTCTTCGGGGAGAGCACAACATTGAGCTTACACCGCGAGAGTTTGACTTGCTCGTTCATTTACTCAGACACCAGCGGCAGGTACTTAGCCGTGAACAATTACTGGAGAATGTATGGGGCATAGATTATATGGGCGATACCAATGTGGTCGATGTGTATATTCGCTACGTGCGCAATAAAATCGACCCTACGCGCCAGCTCCCTGAGCTGATCCATACTGTACGCGGAATTGGTTATGTACTGAAGGAATCCTTATGAAGCTACAAAACAAAATCCATACGTATACCTCGTTATTATTCGGGATTTTACTTGTGGCCATTAACTTCTCAGTCTATTTCCTATTCAGCCAACTTTCGATAGACAGTCGAAAAGACCAGGTAGAGGCCGCAGCAGAAAACATGATTCGTGGGATTCAACGTGCTCCGGTATCCGTAGCCGCTGAGGATCTTCTCCGAGCCTATGTACCGCTGGATGGCATGCTTCGGCTAATGAAACCAGAAGGCGACTTTCTTCCCCCTATCACCTCTTCTTCCGAGCAATCTCTTAGCTTGATGAAGGGCGTTTTTGATGAAACACGGCAGGTTCGCATCATTACCTATGAAAGCAACCGTTACATTCTTGTATCGCTCCCCATGATTTGGACCAATGGCGAGGTTGTCAATCTCCAGGTGACCGAAAGTCTGCAACCGACGATGCAGACGCTACAGGTACTCAGAATCGTACTTGTTGCTGTCACTGGAATTGCGCTCATTCCTGTCGTGGTATCGGGAAGACTGCTCGGCAGACTGATTACACGTCCAATTACATCTATGATTAGCACGATGAAAGAAATTCAGCGCAGCGGGAAATTTAAACGTCTTCCGCTCCATTCATCATCACGCGACGAACTGGTCGAAATGGGTGAAACATTTAATGACATGATTGAACTGCTAGAGCGAAATTTCGTCAGGCAAGAACAATTTGTATCTAATGCGTCCCATGAATTGAAGACGCCGCTCACCATTATTGAAAGTTATGCCAGCCTGCTCAAACGGCGGGGGTTGCAGCATCCCAAGATTTTTGCCGAATCCGTTGAAGCGATCCATTCCGAGGCGATCCGAATGAAGGACATGGCAGAGCAGCTTCTTCTGTTAGCCAGAAACGAAGAACAGTGGAATGTCGTGCTGGAGCCTGTACGCCTGACCAGAATAGCGACAGAATTAAAGGCTACATTTGAAAATGCGTTCGCCCGACAAATTCAACTGGATGTACAGGCAGACTGCATTGGCTATACCGATGAAAATAAGCTGAAGCAGCTCCTATTTATCTTTTTGGATAATGCACGCAAATACAGTGACGAGCCGATACACCTGATGATTGATACCGTGGACGGCACAACTCAACCCTGCATAAAAATCACAGATCAAGGAATTGGAATCCCGGAAGAAAAGTTATCTAAAGTATTCGACCGTTTCTATCGTGTGGATGAAGCCAGAAGCCGCGAGGAAGGTGGGGCTGGGCTAGGCTTATCATTAGCTACAGGAATTGCACAAGCTATACATGCTCAAATTGGGCTAGAAAGTGTAGAGGGAAGCGGAACAACTGCAACGATCATCCTCCCTGCTGTTCCAAAATAATAAGCCAAAGGAGGGAATAACGATGAAAGCCATCTATGTGTGGATGATTGGGGGTACGCTGGCGGCTGTATTGATTACAATTTGTCTTTTACAGTGGCCTTGGGCACGGTCGTTAGCAGCTTCTCCATTGGAAGAAAAGGCCGTCATCCAATCCGTTTTGCATCAGTATCCCGGCGAGGTGCTCGAATCCCAACGCTTGGGTGATTTTTATCTGATCAGGCTGGAACGCGCCAAAGGGAAGTACGATATAAAAGCCAATGCCTATGACGGTGTCATCGAATCCATTAAGCGGGCACAGGCTTATACAGATGCGAAGCAGGAGCCCCAGGACCACAAGCCCGGTACCTCACCAACCAGAGACACATCGAATCCAACTAATAAACCTGACCCAGCTTCTCTCGTCATTACGGAGAAAGAAGCAGCCAAGCTTGCTGCCCAAGCAGTTAACGGAACATCCGATGATATTGAGCTTCATCGCAACGACAAAGGCCTCTACTATCTGGTTGAGGTTGAGGTAAAAGATGGGCGTGAAGCAGTAGTACAGGTCAATGCAGTATCGGGCTCTATTGACTCTATAACTTGGGAAAAAGAAAAACAGGAGCACGACGAATCATGACGATTTGACGATCATCTTAGCTCATGTTTCTCATGGTTTTCTCATGATTCTATTATGTTCCTCTCATGTTCAAGAGATAAGCTGTATTCATGCTTATAGCACAAGGAGGAATGATGTAATGAAAAAAAATTATACATTAGGAATTATGGCAGCCACGGTTCTGCTTGGAGTTACGGTTACGGGTGTCTCAGCGAGTGCCGTATGGGCCGCTAAACCTACGGGTCTTATTGGAGCGACCGCCGCTGCCAACATTGCCAAGAAAGCTGTGGGGAATAATGCACAAGTTGAAGATGTCGAACTGGAGCGCAAAAACGGAAAGGTCTACTATGAGGTGGATCTCCAACAAGGAGATAAAGATTGGGATATAGATGTTGATGCTTACACTGGGAAAACCATCCGTTCCCATTCTGAGCTTGATCATGACTCGAATGACGAGTCCATCCTTAACAAGCCAAATCACATCACCCTGACTGAAAAGCAGGCTGGGCAAATTGCGCTTAAACACGTGCCCGGGAGTACCCTTTTGTCTTCTAAATTGGATAAGGAAGATGGACAATTCATCTACGAGGTAAAGGTACTCACCAACGAAGGAACCGTTGAGCTTGATATCCATGCATCATCTGGCGCAATCGTGGATACAGACGATGATGATGACAACGAATATTAATTACCCAGGTCATAATTAGGGTAACTAAATACAGAGCTAATTAAAACGGAGCAGCGAACTTTCGCTGCTCCGTTTTTTTGACCAATGTGACACAGGAAAAGAACGAAGATGGCTCCATAAAACTGCACCTATTATTTCTTCATGAATAGACTGATAACTAACAGAGGATTACCTTTTTTCTTCAATCCAAAGTCAAGTGAGGTTCTTATGGCGAAATCCTATACTAAAGCACAGATTCGCAAAATCACCCGTCGTTTCGGCCTGATCCCGTTAAAATCAAGCTTAGTCTCATCATTATACCGAAAAAATGCAGTGATCCAGGTGAAAACGAAAAAAGGAACTTATGCACTAAAGCCCTTTAGTCGTACAAAGATGGTCCGTTCAAATACGATTCAACAGATGGAACGAGCTGCGAGCCATATCAGGCTTTTGAAAAAGAGAAAGTATACTTACATGCCCGCATGGCTCCCCACTCATTCCGGCAAGTTATGGACTCTATATCAGGGGACGCCATTTTATGTAAGTCAGTGGATCAAAGGACGGGGACTGGAGACCGCTGAAGATTTCGAAAAACTGGGGCGGGCACTTGCCACACTTCACGCCACCTCCACCGGCTTGCATCGGATGGATAAAGTAAAGTCCCCTCCGACCATTCAACAATTGCGGATATGGAAAAACCAAGATCGTCTTTTCCAAAAAAAAATGATAAAAATCAGCCGCCAGAATAAAGAGTACCGCAACTGGTACAACACTCATGGCAAGGACTGTAAACGTTTATCCAGACGTGCATGGAAGGATTTGCAGGACGCATCCATTATAAGACTGCTTCGGACGGAACGTCGGCACCCCTCCTTGATACACAGTGATATCACCACCCCGAATGTCATTATTTCAGATGACGGTCATCTTAAAATCATTGATTGGGATCGGGCTAAGATTGGCTCAGTCTATGCTGATTTGGCAAAGGCTCTTATGAATACAACTCAATTTAATCCTGAATTTGTGCAATCCTTGTTGAGGGGATACCAAAAACGCAAACCACTCAGCCGAACTGAGCGGAAGATTGTAACAGCTTTATATAAACTGCCACGAGAAGCTTGGCATGCTTCCCGACATCCAAATCGTTCAAGAGACCGCGAAATCCTAGACATCTGGGATCAGTCGTGGCCTCTTCGATTACAAATCATCCATATTTTGCAGGAGTGGGCTCATGTATAAAAGAAAGTGAGGATCAAAATGTCGATTTTATCGAACGTTGAGCAGATGTACGGAATCAAAATTCAGCGTACCCGTCAAATGAAGGACATTCACAAGATTGAGACCGCTAATACGACTTATTGCTTAAAACCCTACAAATTCCCGGAAGAAGAGATCCGTTTTATTACACGTGTCTTGTCCTACTTGGATGAGCGCGGGTTTACACGCAGCCAAAAGGTCTATCCAACAGTACAACAAACGGCTTACATGACCTATGAAGGTGTTTCGTATACATTAACCAATTGGGTTCATGGACTCAGACCAGAATTCACAAAAAGAATAGACTTCAAAAAGGGAATTGCTACTTTAGCCAAATTCCATTCCAGTGCCGTTGGCTTTCCTATCACTGAAGCTCCGCCATCCAGAATCCGGTATGAAGGCTTGAGCGATGAAATAGCTGGATACAAAAAACGCCTCATCCCATACAGAGGTACAGCACATCTCGTAGCTCTTTGTGAAGAAGTGTCCCATCGCCTACAGCAGCCCAAAGTTAGAGAAGCCATTGCTCAAGAGCAAAAAGCCGCCGCATTTATACACGGCGACTATAATTATCCCAATCTGATTAAAGACAAACAGCTCAAAATCCATATGATCGACTTTGAAAATTGCTCCCTACATGTAAGGATGAAAGATCTCTCCCATCTTCTTCATCGGAATTGTCTTTGGAATGGGACAAAGATGCTGCGCGCGATAGATTACTATCAACGATATCGTCCATTGAGCACCCATGATTTGCATCTGCTTCACGCACTATTGATCTCTCCCTATCATGTGGTCCGCAATATCAGAATAGGCGGCTTCCGTTCTGCCAAGCGAGTCATTCCGTCGTTCGCGCATTTGAACAAATACCGACGTGAACTTAGATCACTCTTATAATCTGTCAGCTTGGAACTAAACAAAAAAACAGACCCGATGAAGCGGTCTGTTTTTTTGTGTTCTGACAACCAACTACAGGAAAAGCGCATGCCGCTAAAGCCAATCGAATTGCTGACTGTACCGGTACAACCAAAAATATATAGCATTGTAAACAGCACTTCCCCCTTCTACAATGATGCTAAGACTCAATGCTTAATGGTTTCGAGAAGAGAATTTGGGAAACTAACAATAGAGGTGATTGTACATGTACACCATGACAAAAGAAGAAATAAAAGCTTATTTAAACAGAATCGGAATTCCCGAAATTCAGCCTCCTACCTTTTCCTATCTAGTTGAGCTGCATAAGGCTCATGTAAAACATCTTTCATGGCAAACATTGGACATTTTTGCAAGGAAGCCGGCAGCCATTGGTTTTCAAGAATCCGTTCAACTCATTCTACATGGGAGAAGTGGTTATTGTTTTCATCTGAATGGTGCCTTTAGTGCACTACTATATTCACTAGGGTACAAAGTTTCTCTGCATCGTGCCGGGGTACAACCTCTGGGAGCTGAACCACGCATTAATTCATTTCATCTTGGACTAACAGTGAACTTGCTAAATGAGCAGCAAGAAGATGAAGTATGGATTGTTGATGTCGGGCTGGGCGATATGCCATATGAGCCTCTTCCACTCCGTATGGGGACTTATGAACAAGCCCCTCTTCATTATAAAGTCATGGAATCCGGGGTTGTTACAAAAGGTTGGCGCTTAGAGCATGACTCGCTTGCTTCATTTGTTGGCGTTGATTTTGCTCCTACGGTTGTTCAGGATTTGGAAGAATTTATGCCGAAACATCATTTCTATAGCCGCTCACCGGAATCTCCATGGTTTAACCTGTTTCTGATTCGGCAAAGGCAAGCATTAGAGGCGAATGAACTCAGAGGATGTATTTGGAAAAAACGCGGGCTAAACGGTTTGGAAAAAATAGAGTTGGATAAGAAGTCGCAGTGGCTGGAAGTGTTGGCAGATGTATTTGGCGAGCCGCTCGTTAACTACAGTCACCAGGAACGGGACGAGTTATGGAAAAGAGTACTTGCGGCTCATATGGAATGGAAAAAAATCTTTGACTGAAGCGTTACAATAGAGAAGCTTCCTCTAATTCCTTGTTTCAAAGATTCGGTATTCTTTCATAGGAATATGCACTTCCTCTGTTGCCTCTGTTGCGTTGATTGGACTGCCACACAGGAAGAGCATCGCTTTGCCAGTATCCAGCCAGCTAACGCCCGAAAACTTCCAGTTCCCCAGGATATACCGATCAGCTACATCTCACACCTCCAGCATTTCCGGGGAGTGCTGCAACATTTCCAATTCCTTCACCATGTTTTCAATCAGCTTTGTGAATGAAGCCAATTCTTCCGAGCTGGAGGCCTGTTGCCGGGCACTGGCTGTTGTGGTAGCGGTTTCGGACTGCACACTGTCAAGCATACGGGCAATATCCAGCACCTTGCGCTGAATTTGCTCCTGTGCTTGCTTTGAATTAGATGCCAGCTTTCGCACTTCCTGCGCCACCACTTGAAATCCCCGCCCTGCTTCTTGCGCATGGGCTGCCTCAATCGCCGCATTCAGTCCCAGCAGATGAGTCTGATCGGACAATTCTCGAATGGTACTGCTCATCTGTTCAATATGCTTAATCTCGTCACTCAATTGCAATACTAGTTCCTCTGTATGTTCCTGCGAAGAAGCAGTATTGCAAGCACTCTCCGCGATATTATCGGTATTTTCCCTAAGTTCGGCAATCATCCCCGTCAAATTTTGTGCAATTCGGGACACCACAGTCAGCATCTGCGTTTGTTCATCGGCGAGCTCGTTAATCTGCTCCTTTTCCTTTTCCTGATAAGCTTCCAGCACAAGCTGAGAATCCAGATTGAACATTTTGGAAAGAGCGTGCACAATAGAATACCAGTCCTCTATCCCCGAACGCTTTAAAATGTCTACTGCAATATCCAGATAAGCAATGTACGTACCCAAATAATAATCGGAAGACAATCCGATTCGGGAATGTACCTGCCCCACAAAAAGGCGGTGTTCGATAAACTGATCATCTATTTTCCCATCTGCAAGAGAAAGCCAGTATTCACGTTGTGTTTGCTTTAGTCGCTCAATATTCGACCATTTAGAGATAATCGACATGAGATGCGGAACCTTTTCTACATGCTCATAAAAACGATCCACTACCTCATTTACAATAGATTGGAATAGCCCCTGATAGTGGTGCAATAAAGCCAAATCACCATCATTAATACCAATATATTGTATCTGTTTTAATCTACTCTCAGCGACATGAATCATAAGTTCCTCCAAATAATAGTTTACATAGATTTTACATTACCATATTTATCGGCAACTTTTTAGAAAATGTTAAAAAAGCAGAAGATTGATTATGATTTTTTTCATATTAATTCCAGTGAATTTTATAAACACAACTCCCTAATAATACAAAAAAAGAACCCGCCAGCACCTCAAACGCTCTGTGCCTGCCGGATTCTCTTCACCATCCATTTCAATCCATAGCTTCATTACACAATTGTTTATTTCCCCTTACCGATTCAGGAGGCTGCCTACATACCTCAATAAATCGTTGGCGCTGGCTCCAGTGTAGCCATGCTCCTCAATCAGTCGCTTAATCACCTCATTCATCCGTTTGAGCTGATTAGCATCAGGCGTTTTGGTCGAAGTTGTGATCTTCACAATATCCTTCAAATCGGCGAACAGCTTCTTTTCAATGGCTTCTCGCAGCCGATCATGATGATGATACTCAAACTTTCGCCCCTTGCGGGAATAGGCGGAAATACGGATTAATATTTCCTCACGGAATGCCTTTTTCGCATTTTCCGACACCCCGATCTGCTCCTCGATGGAACGCATAAGCCTCTCATCCGGGTCGAGCTCCTCATCTGTGAGCGGATCGCGGATTTTCGCCCAATTGCAAAAAGCTTCGATGTTATCTAAATAGTTATCAAACAGCGTCTTGGCTGATTCTTCGAAAGAGTACACAAAGGCCTTTTGTACTTCTTTTTTCGCTAATTCATCATATTCCTTACGAGCCACGGAAATGAAATTCAGATAACGCTCCCGCTCTTCCTTGGTGATGGAAGCGTGTTGGTCTAAACCATCCTTAATGGCTCGTAAAATATCCAGAGCATTGATGGACTCCACATTTTGCTTAATCAGCGCACTGGAAATACGATTAATGACGTACCTTGGGTCTACGCCGGACATGCCTTCTTCCAGAAACTCATGTTGCATCTCCTTCAGATCGGCCTCCTTATAGCCTTCGACCTCCTCACCGTCATACATGCGCATCTTTTTAACCAGATCCATACCCTGCTTCTTGGTTTCTTTCAACCGGGTGAGCACAGAGAAAATGGCAGCCGTTCGCAGCGCATGAGGAGCGATGTGAATATGACGCATGTCACTTTGCTCAATGAGTTTGGCATAAATCTTTTCTTCCTCGGACACTTTCAGATTATAGGGAATGGGCATTACAATCATCCGCGATTGCAACGCCTCGTTCTTTTTATTCGCAATAAAGCTTTTATACTCCGATTCATTCGTGTGAGCTACGATCAATTCATCTGCACTGATGAGCGCAAACCGTCCGGCCTTGAAATTTCCCTCCTGGGTCAGAGACAATAAATTCCATAAAAATTTCTCATCGCATTTCAGCATTTCCTGAAATTCCATCAGTCCGCGATTCGCTTTATTCAGTTCTCCGTCAAATCGATAGGCGCGCGGATCAGATTCCGAACCATACTCCGTAATGGTGGAAAAGTCGATGCTGCCTGTCAAATCGGCAATATCCTGTGACTTTGGATCAGAAGGACTGAACGTACCTATGCCGATCCGGTTTTCTTCCGATATAAAGACCCGCTCCACACGCACCTTTTCGATGTCGCCATCAAATTCCGTACGCAATCTCATCTGGCAGGATGGGCACAGATTACCTTCAATGCGTACACCCAGTTCCTTTTCGAATTCGGGACGCAACTCATGAGGAATAAGATGAAGGGGATCTTCATGCATAGGGCAGCCCTCTATAGCATACACAGCTCCCTGATCTGTTCTTGAAAACTTCTCCAGCCCACGCTTTAGCAAGGTGACCAGTGTCGATTTCCCTCCGCTAACAGGTCCCATCAAAAGAAGGATACGCTTGCGGACATCGAGCCGCCTGGCTGAGGAATGGAAGTACTCCTCCACCAGCTTCTCCAGTGCACGATCCAGCCCAAAAATCTCCTGCTCAAAAAATTTATATCGCTTATGTCCCCCAACCTCTTCTACACCAAAAGATTCAATCATCTTGTAAACCCGTGCATGAGCTGTCATCGCCGGCGTCGGGTCTTTCTTGAGTATCTCAATATACTCTCTAAAAGTGCCGCTCCAGGCCAGACGGTTGTTTTCCGCCCGGTACTCCGCAACGCGTTCAAAAATATTCATGCTCGGTTCCTCCCATGACTGCGTAATGACTATCCTCCACTCCGGATGATTATGGCTACACTCGTCACGCCTTTCAGGATATGATGCAATCCCCTTAAAAAAAGTGTAATACATACCTATGCAGATTGATTTCAGAATTGACCTATTTTTTGTGACAGGTCTCTCTGCTTTATCGAAAAAACCAAGGGATACACTGTGCTAAAATATACAACAACGACGCGGACCTGACGCATTATGGTACAATATAAGCTCGGAATAATGGGATAAAGGAGCGGGAGAAGTCATGGCGGTTCGGCATGAGACGGAGCTGTACGCTCCGGTGAAAGCCTTTTTTGAGAGCTTGGGATATGAAGTCAAAGGAGAGGTGCGCAACTGCGATTTGGTGGGTATCAAGCCAGGGCAACAGACACCACTGATTGTAGAGATCAAAAAGACGTTTAACCTGGCGCTTGTGCTGCAAGGCATGCAGCGTTTGAAACTAAGCAGCAATGTATATGTGGCTGTAGAACGGAATCGTGCCAAAAAAGGGGCCGTGAATCAGCGCTGGAACGAACTGGTGGGACTGTGCCGCCAGTTAGGACTTGGCTTGCTTACCGTCACCCATTTCAAAACGAAGCCGCCGCTCGTTGAGGTACTGTGTAACCCTGCGCTACCTAGCGACAATGCCCGCAATGCAGCAGCGGTACGCCCGGGCTCGCGCAAGGAAAAGCTACTGCGGGAATTTCACGCACGCAGCGGTGACCACAATACTGGCGGCAGCACCCGACGCAAGCTGGTCACTGCCTATCGGGAAAAAGCGCTGCGCGTAGCGGCAGCCTTGCAGAGCTTGGGGGAAGCCGCTCCGGCGCAGCTCGCTCGCATAGCAGCCGTCAGCACAGCTGCTGCCGTGCTTCAGCATAACTACTACGGCTGGTTTGAGCGCGTATCCCGCGGCCGCTATCGACTGACTCCGTTTGGCGAAGCTGCCCTGAACGAGTATGCGGCAGTACTGCAAGAACATGGCATTAAAACGGCCGCTGGAATGGACGCAGAGCTTGACGAGGACAGTGGACAGCGCCAGATTGCGGAAGCGCCAATCACTTACTCCACCGTTGCTGCGGAAACGGTGGATGACTGACATGGGGCGATGGTTTTTGCTAGCTCCGTGCAGTAAATTCACTAATCGTCTCACCGATCAGATTCATGCCCATAAGCAATTGCTCACGGCCCGGATGGCTAAAATTGAGGCGAATATGGGACGCGCCTTCACTACCAACCGCACATAGCGCACCTGGCATAAAGGCTACGCCTTTGGGTAACGCCGCCTTTAGCAGCAATGCGCTGTCCAGCCCCTCGGGCAGCTGCACCCATACATACATGCCACCGGACGGAATATGATACGTCACGTCTTTCCAAAACGGACGCTTGAGCAACTCCAAGATTAATTGAAGTCGAGTCGAATATTCCTTGTTCAGCATCGCTAAGTGCTCGTGCCATTGAAAACGCGAGCTGGTCAGCAATTGGAACAGCAGCCGTTGGTTCATCGTACTGGATTGCATATCAGCCAACTGCTTCAAGGCGTACATTCCTTCAATCAGCGGCGCAGGACCAGCAGCCCAACCCGTTCTCAGCGCAGGAGCAACGGTTTTATTGAACGAACCGATATAGAGCACTTGACCGCCCTGACCCGCATGATCCAGCGCAAATAGTGAGGGGTAAGTCTCTGCGAATTTTCGACTCTGACCATGCGGACTCTTGTCATGGGACTCATTTTTTTGCTTCAAATGCAATTCACCATAAGAATCGTCCTCAACTACCAGTACCTCATGATGCCTACACAGGTCCAAAATTTCCTGCCGCCTTGCAGCGCTCCACAAGGAGCCCGTGGGGTTCGTAAACGTTGGCGTGGCAAAAAAAAGCTTGGGTCGATAACGGATCATTAAAGCTTCAAGCTTATCAGGAATGACACCTTCCCCATCTGATTCTACAGGAACGATCTGTGCACCCTGCATAGATAGTACTTGTAAACATCCAGGAGATGTAGGATTTTCGACCAATACCGGATCACGCTCATCCACCATCAGCCTTATGATCAGGTCAATGGCCTGCTGACTACCTGTCGTGAGAAGGATTTGACCTGGTGGTACTCTTACTCCTTTACGCTGTTCCCACTCACCCGCAAGCCATGCTCGCAAAGGAAAATAGCCCTCCGGTTCACCATACTGGAGGGCATCAGGGCCGGAGCCAAACACATCATGGGCCGCTTCTTCCAGCAACTTCACCGGAAACAGCTCTTGTGCAGGCAATTCTTCAGCCAGAGATATAAAGGAGTGTCTTCTCGCATTTTCCCGGATATGACGCACTGGAGAAGCCAACATCGCAGCCGTTCGTGAAGCAAAGGAATATTGCATGAACATCCTCCTTCTCCTGAAAAATAGGTCATGATCTCCGGGCTGACGCGTCAGGCATATAGCTGCTTCATCTGACGCGCATATAAGGCATAACGTTCAATCGCCTGCGCCCGGCTGGACACACCTAATTTCGCATAAATTTTACGTAAATAATTATCAATGGAGCGCCGACTAACTTCGATCTCGACAGCAATTTTGTCATATGTAATTCCCTGTACAATACGTTCCATAATAAAAACTTCGGTTTGCGTCAATTCGTCAAAAGGCTCCGAAGCCATTAACGGCATAAATGGCCAGTTTCCACAACGAATCCAATCCATCGGTAATGAAGCAAATCCTTCACGCAAACCGTTAATCAAGTGAATTAATTGGCTCGGTGATGCCTGCTTGGATAGCATTCCATTTGCACCAAGCGAGATTAACTGCTGGAACAACGTAATATTGTCCTCATCCGTCATAATAACAATATGGCTGTCCGGAGACAAGACCCGCATTTGTGTCAAAAACGGTTCCGCCGTTCCCTCAGGCAACCTATAGTCCATTAAAATAATTTCCGGGCGAATGGAGCAAACCAGCTCCAGGCCTTCTGTGCCGGAGGAAGACATCCCTCTAACAAGCAAATCCTGCTGGTCTTCCAAAATAAGCTTTGTTCCCAGCATACTTGTAG